>Ga0116227_10001470_pt1 | contig 52435 bp, 33 predicted proteins | sample S1TSphgellanicum_FD_89693 | JGI IMG/M metagenome (GOLD analysis project Ga0116227, IMG submission 89693) | Host-associated microbial communities from peat moss isolated from Minnesota, USA - S1T2_Fb - Sphagnum magellanicum MG | ecosystem: Host-associated > Plants > Peat moss > Unclassified... | reverse complement strand
TGGATGGATGCCTCCTTCCTCCATATTTTAGCCGGGCTTTTATTTTAGCTCCGACTTAGTGGGTGTTCCAAGTTTGAAGTAACCTTACGACCACTTGAAATGTGCCACACTTGAAAACCGTCTATGCCTTGCAGGCACGAGTTACCACTAGTAGCAATTTAATTCAGTTTCCACTAGTGTGAACCTGGTGCATAATGCACCCGTCGAGCTTCCCCTCGTCCGGTCCTTCCTCGCCCGTGCCCCCCCGGCCTGTGCTAGCCCTCCCCCGCCCGTGTTGGCCCCCGCCCTGTCAGTTGGGTAATAACTATCACAAAAAACAAAACCCATAAAAAAATTTAAAAAAAAGGTCCGGACAGTGCCAGTGCCTGGAAACTGCCCGGATAGACAGACAAACACTGTAGCTTTAATATATAAGATGGCCACAAGGCATTTCACTCCTTCAAAATGGTCCATTCTGTGAAGCAGAAGGCCCCATGCCAGATTTTGCTGGACCCACAGAGGGGTGTAACCCCAAGGTAAGTGGGTAACTGAAGCACCTAGGTGGCATCCTAAGTGGCACACACCTGTGCATTAGGCACGGGGTTCACACTCGTACTCTCTTATTGGAATAGCAATTGATCATCACAAATAGATAATCAAAAGATCATCAAAAGAACCTTGAATCTAAGTCATTCCCCCCATATTGAAGTTTTGACCCTTGGTAATGAGATCTCTCTTCTGCTACAAAGGCGAAAACAGCAGCGTCTGGGACCTTAGAATTTGGCATTAGAGTCTCTTCGTCACCATGTGGCTCCTCTTCTGTCTGCTGCTGCTGCTCCTGCCTCTGCTGTTGCTCCTCCTCTTCTTTGCCAGAGCGGACGGTAAGCAAAATCCGAACACCCAATTGCGTCGGGATATGGGTTGTGTGAGCTTGATGGATTTCGGCCAAAGTTTTCACGGGTGTGGAGATTTTAATGAAATCTGCACCGAGTGAAACTATAGTTGGTTCGTGCAACTCTTTCTGGTTGAAAGCCAACAACACCCATAGATTGAAAAAAACAAACCCTTTGAAGGAATTTCAAGCTATGGGTGGCTTGCAATCATGTTTGTGGTCTTCTTCATCTCAAATATTTTAGGGTTGAGATATTGAAGCATTGTTAGTCTTCTAGCAATAGATAATAAACCCTAATGCCATACACTTCATTTCCTTATGTTAACTATGTTTGTGGGCTATTTTCATGCACAGGGGATTTTACACTCATGAGTAAGGGTCGAACTCCAACGAGTGCTGTTGAAGACAAGGTGCCCTCCCCTCTCTCTTCTCTGTCTCTTTTGCACACAAAAGGCCAGTACAGTCACAATTGGCAGTGACGCTGTTTTTCATTGATTGTAATTTGACAAGAACAAAATTGGTTTTTGTGGGCTTGGGGATCATGACCCACCTTGAATGTGGTTTAGGGTTTTGCAAATAATTCTTCCTCCACCAAGAAGAACAGGTGAGAATGCTAAAGAATGTGGGAATTCATCCATTTGGGCTGAGGGGTAGTGGCTCATGTGCAGGTGGTGTGGATCACTGGGGCCAGCCAGGGAATTGGTACCCGAATTTGCCCTTATGAAGCTTCCTGTTCAGACTCTTCAATTTTCATACATGTTTTATCTCCTGACAATACATTGTGGTTTCATGCATTTGAGATAAGAGATTCATTCACCTGCTTGAGATGGAGTGAAGCTTCAAAGTGAGACATTGCTTCTTGTGTGTATGCATATAGTTTGTCATAGGTTCATTCTTGACCTAATTTTGAAACCTGTCAGTATAGTGCATATCATCAGCAGACCTATGACTTACTGGACTGATTTGTTACCTGCAGGAGAAGCACTTGCAAAAGAGTATGCTCGTCTAGGAGCAAAGCTGATTCTGTCATCACGGAGACCATTTGAGTTGGAGCGTGTCAAATCAGAGTTAGTTGGTAAAAGGGTTGCATCTCAGCTGTTGGAAAATGAGTTCCATTCTAAGTCAAGTGTTCTAGTTCATGGTCCTCGTAAAAAACATTGGGACTTCTATGTTTCATTGTGATGGATTTGGAGTATATGACTCTGATTGCTTCAGCTGATTGTGAGAACATTTAAATTAGGAGACTGGATTGGAATATGAAGCATGTTGCAGAGCTTCATGTGGCCACCAGAGTGTCCCATTAGAACAAATTGAAAGTGTTACGAGTGGGCACAAGGTCTAGAGTTCTTACTGCGACGGAGGGAAATTTTGCAGGAAAGCATTGTCCCAACAGTGTTGTAGTGTTGCCTCTGGATATAGCTTCGGATGTCACAGAACTCAAAGAAGCTGTGATGAAAGCTGAAACAGCTTTTGTTGGAGTGGGAGTTGATGTCATGGTGCACAATGCTGCTTCTCAACGCCCTGTAAGTTCAGCCTTTTTCTTGTGCACACCAGGCATGTACAGCAATCCTCAGACAGATATTATTGGCTTGCCAATTGGCTCAACAATTATAAGCTTCCATTGCCTCTGCTGAGCACCAGTAAAACACATTTGTTCTCAGCTGGCAGCAGATGTCCTTCATTCTCAGCTGAGATGTTGGTTGATTGTGCAAGGTTTTTGTGCCATTGAAGCATTTCTGGTGAGATTAGGTGCCTAACTTGCTTCTACCACTGGTGTGACATTGTGGCCATGTAGAATCGTCCTGCTTTGGAGATATCCGATGACATGCTCAAGGTTGGTAGCTTTTGTTCAAGTACAAGTTAGACTTTCCTATGGAGTGCACTGTCTTTTGAATGAGTTCCAGTCCAACTAGAGTCAGTCAATCATCAGGAAGTACTTCCAAATTTTTCTTAATTGATTGGAGATTTGAAAGTCTGTGTTCAATTCCAAGTATTTCCATGAGATCTCAGATAAACCAATCTCTCTGCAACTTGTGCAACACTTGGAAGTGTGAAGCACATGAAGATCATATCCATGTAAGTGCCTGATGGCAGAATTGAGATTTTGGGCACTGCCGGTGATTTATTGCAGGATAATTTTGAGGTGAATGTTCTGGGACCAATTCGTCTCACACAGTTGCTGCTTCCAAGAATGCTACAACGAGGCAAAGGCGAGTTTCTTGTGGTGTGTAACCTCATCAAACGGACCTAGTTTCTTCTAACTGCCTGCTGAGACATCCGAAATATTCCAACAATTGACATAGAGTGATTAGGTTATTGGATTAATGCTCAGTGGTGCAAGCACTTGGGCTACTATTTAGATGGTGGGTTTATTCAGGTGAGCAGTGTGGCTGGCAAATTGCCTGCACCTGGCCAGTCTCTTTATGCAGCTACAAAACATGCTGTCAATGGTTACTTCCACACACTTCGTTCTGAGGTTCGCTCCTCACCACTCTCTGGAGTCTATTGAGCAGAAGTGGTGCTGTTTTGAATTCAAGGCCAGCATATTAATTCACACTAGAATCCTCAATGAGATACCTGTCACAAAAAGGATGTATTTTTGGACCCGCAAGGACTCATCTGGAGATCATGTGTTAAGCTGGTGGGTATTGCTAAACAGGTCAACCAACAAGGAATCAAGGTCACTGTGGTTTGTCCAGGGCCAACTAATACCTCAACACTGGCATCTCCAAACCCTGAGTTGGTAACCTTCTGACTGACCCAAAAAAAAGTAGCAAGAGGGGGTAGTTCATTATTGCATTTTATGGTTTGAGATAACAAAACCAATCTGTTAGCAGTCCTTGTTTGCAACCTGCATAAAGAAGGATGACAGTATTATTTACAGGAATTTTCTGACTCGTAATGAGACCTAGATACTAGGCTATTTGCTTCTGACTTAACCTGCAAGCATGTCTGTTTGTTTGGAATTGAAGATATCAGCAACAAGATGTGCTGAGTTGATCTTGAAAGCAGCTGCCCATGGCATGAGAGAGGCATGGATCTGCAGACAGGTATGCATAACTATGGAACTTATACACCTTAGTTAGGCTTATTGGTGGTGTATATGTTCATTGGTCCTTATGAGTTGTTTCCCTTTGTTTTCTTGGCCCCATTACTTTGTTGACAAGCAGTGCAAACTGAAGCAGGATTGAGTTGTCCCCTGAAGTCTGCTGCCTTTCTTCATGACTATCCTTATTCCTTTGTTATGCCAGCATATGTGCTAAACCAGGCATATCAGTCTGAGATCCATAACAACAGCATTGACATGTTTCTGAATTGTATGGAGTGGGAAAGGAAAGTAAAACTTCTTTCAATACATGACAGGTCAATTAGCAGTAGAGATAGTTGCTGGATTCTTTGCTTATTAACATGGTTGCTGATACTCTTTCCAGCTTGCGCTTTTTTTCTTATGTGTGATGCAGTATCTGCCTGCAATTGAGTTTGCTGGGATTCTTCAGTTGTTAACATGGGTGCCAATGCTCTTTGCAGCCTCTGCTTGTTTTCTTGTACCTGATGCAGTATTTGCCTGGAATTGGCTTTGCCCTCGCTGACAGAGTATGTCCCTCCTGTTTTTGTCATACATGTAGTATATGCTTCGCATCAATCAAATAGAGTAAACCAAGTTTGAGTTTCAATTGCTAGTTTGCTCATAACAGACCATAATACTACACATTCTTTCTTCATATAAGCTGAGTGCACAAGATTACAAATCATGAAAATCATTGCTCTTTACTGAACAATAGCATACCTATCATAATGTAAGACACTACTTGATGCTTGAGTTTGCTACAAATCAGGATGAACCTTTTATTAATATGGCTGCTAATTTCAAATGGGTATAGGTAAACTCATTGCCTGGCTTCATTCTCAATAGGCACTCCATTGATGTATAGCTGGAATTGAAATACAGATTGGCCCAAAGCGTTTGAAGATTGATAGGCAAGGTTCTCTCTCAAGTCTACTATTCAAAAAGGGCAATTGAGATTTACTTGGAGCTCTGTGGCACCAGTTGCACTCCAAGTCTAAAAGGATTGCTCCATTTGACCAGTCAATGGTGACTGATGGAAAGGGTATATCTTACAAAAACAGCTTTTGAGTTGCTGAGGAAACTGTCTTCCAAGAGATACTCGGTTTGTCTGCACTGAGAAGTTCATCTCAAGAGCCACCTTTGTTCTTTCAATTACTACAGAAGACAGGATTGAACAATTTGTCTAAAAGGGAAGCAAGTATACAGGGAATGGAATGTATTTGTTGAAAGAAATATGCACAGTTTGCATGTCAAAAAAGCAGCTTTTGCCCCTTGTATGAAGTCAATGTGATGGGCAACAGCATAGATTTGAATTAGACCCTTTGGGAATCATGCCCTATTGTTGCCTTCTCTGGAAGAATTATCCACACACGTGGGAATGCACATAACAAGACAGAAAACTTGGTGGGTAAGGGACTCTCCCAAATGATTTGAGTGGTAGCCAACATCATGTCTGGGCCTAGCGCATGCTCCAGACACTAATTTCCTCTGTTCAATTGACTTCTCTTGTTTACTCCCTCCTGCCATTTGTCATCATTTTCACCCACAGCAGGATCTCATTCTTCTGAACTACAATTTCTTGGAACTAGACTTGACAGCATTGCTATCTACAGTTGAAAGGTCAACTGGGCCCCTCAGAAACTCCTTGACTTGGTAGCTGGACCTGAGCTCAAATATAAAATCAAGGCAGCAACAGGTAGTATAGCATGTGAGATTGTCTTTCATGCTGCAATTCAGCTTGAATCCATTTGTCATTTGCCAAGCTCATCTGCAGATTCAATAGTGACTTGAGCCACCAGAGTTGATTCATCCATTCCTCCCATGGCATTCAATACTTGGAACCCAAATGAAGGCTCTATCTAGTATGGAATGAGAGATGGAAAGTCTTCCATTTATTTGAACTTTAACTTTCTTTTAGAGATGGCTGGAGTGTTTACCAAAAAATTTCAACACCGCCCTTTTCTTCATCCTGTGTGTGTCCAATGTGCCTTTCCCAAGACAAATCTAATAAGTTTGCACTTTGTGGTAAAGCTCCAGATAATTGTGCTTGAATATGCTAACCCATATTACCTTTGATTGCTGCAATTTGTAGACTGGAACCTAATAAGGTTTCTTGTCCCTGTATACTTGGACTGGGCCAAATGGGATCACACACACTACCTGCCTTAGTGCTGTAAAGACTGAAAACATGTTGCAATACAATTCCGTAGCTTGGCTGCCAACCTGCTGAGGTGTCTCTGAGCACAGCTGCCCAATTTCAAATCAGTAGCAAATATCCAAAATCTAAACCCCTCTCAAGCTCATAATTAGAACCAGAGCCTGCCACAAATAATCAAAAGCCTCATGCAACAGCAGAATATTTTGGGTCAGGTCACAACTAAACCCTCAACTTTCTTACCCCTCAATAGACAAGGTCTGTTTGTTCTGACAGCTAGAAAGCAGAAGTTTTCCTCAGTACATAAGAGGGGGCTGTTGTGGTGCAGTTCTATGCTCTTTTCCATCCTACTCCTGTGACAGAAAGTTCTCAGCTTATGGAGAGTTTCAAATTCCAAGAAATTGCTAGTGAAAAAGAGTTGCACTGTTAAAGACCCATCAGTTCATCCTATTTCCTGGAAGAGACATCTAACAACACACGAGGCCCTTGTTGAACATGAGCAATTATGGTGCAGACTCTTGATGCAAAGTGAATCTTCTTTGTTGTGAATAGCCTAATCACACAACAAACCTTGCTATTAAATCTGAGCATTAAAAAAAATGCTAATTAGTCAAGATCTGTAGCTGAATTTCTGTGATGTTGATCAATATATAAATGCTACATCATTGCTCAACATCTCAAATGCCTTTGATTCAGCCCCAATCTTCAAATGAGAAGCTGAAATAAATAACAACACCAAGTACCCTTGATCTACAAATCATGTCACATATTTAGCAATCCTTTCTTTCCAGACATCTTCTATGGTGGCAACTTCACTGTAAGACAGTATTGAATGATCCAAATCCATAAGCAAAGTATGTTACAGAAAATCAGGACACAACATAAGCTGTAAGTGGCTAACATACACTATGCTACTGATGCACCAATGTGTCTACAGCTAGTTCTCTTTTCAGCCATGTAAGACCCTTCCATCAAGTTCTGCTATATACAATCACCATCAAATTTCCAAACACTATCTTGTCTCTGAGATTAGCATCTCCAGAATTGAAACTGCAATAAAAATTCTCCTAAATGAAACACCAAAATACAGCTACCATGCATCACAACATTCACAGACAATAACAAACAGAATTTGTCACGAAATGAATATAGTTCTTTTGCTGTGAGGAATTGAAAAGAGACCCACTTCATATTTTCGAATGAGAGGCAGTCATCATAGCCTCTCTCACTGAAGTTCAAAACAAACTACCCCACTAATATGCCCTGCATCATTGTGATGGCACATACCCTTCATCTTAAAGCAGGAATCATATTTCCCAAACCCTACACCAATCATCAAGAAGCAACCTGGATCCCTCTGATAGGACACCCACATTGTTTGCAACATGAAAGCACTTATGCATAGTTGAGCCGGAAAATGTCATTGAAGACATAGAAGCTTCCCTGTGCTGTTGGAATCAGGTGGAACATCTGCAACAAAACCAAAACATAAAGTCTTCTTACTTCAAAAACCTCCACAACTTCTTGTATTCAAAATGCAGCATTCCATATGCCTCTTCCTGATCTAACTTTCCCTGGTGTCACAAACCTTCCCGAAAACAAGAGATGGACAAATGACCAGAACATAGTACACTTCAATCTGGAGGGTCTAAACCCTAATCCAGCCCCTCTCTGGTTTGAAAGACCGTGTAAGAAATCACATCACTCCAAATAAGAACAGAGACAGATGAATCTGCAGATCTTATAGTATTTTCACAGCCAGATTTCTCTACAGACAGAGACAGGAGCCCCCTCACCAGGAGCACGAGGCTCCCTGCCTTGAGAAACCCTACCTGACTGAATTTTAGGGTATGCTCCTCCCCTGGGAGTTGGAGATTGCCGCTGACGAATACGAGCATGCCGCCAGCGGGGCCTGAAGGCTGGCAGTCGACAGTTGAAATGTTGTGCTTGCACTGCTGGAACGGCAGACTGTTGAGCTTGTTGCTGATGTTCTGCGCACCCTGGATCTTCTCGCCTTCGAACGACAGCATGGAACTCTCCTGGTAGAGACCCATCAAGTTGAGTCTATTGCTGTCGAAAGTCGTGTAGTAGTGCTCTACAAAAGCCTTTGACAAACTGTCGGGATCCATCCCCTCTACAACAAACAAGAAAGGCCACTGATCAGATCCCTCTCTGGCCCTGCTCTCCCCTCCCTAGTTTCTTGCGGGATCGCGTGCGGATGCAAAAGGCGTACGCGACTCTGTCTGCGCTCCGAAGAAGAAAGAAGCGAAGTTTTAGGGTTTGGTGCGAATGCTGTGTTACGTTGTTACTTATTTACTGCGCTTGCTTCAAGTGTCGAAAAACTGATTACCAATTGTAACTTTTTGCCCTCTTTTACCACATTCTTAGAACAGGTAAGGATTTTCCGATGTAGCCAAAGTGGCGATCAACCAGAAAATACTTTAGCCAAATTTGGCTACATACTAATATGAAAGTAGGGATCAAAAAAATTAATCTTTCTATATTCTTGGCTACCTACCTACTGGAACTTATCATAAAAATCTGGCGATTTGGAATTTTTTTCCTGCATTTGGGTCATTTTTTACATGAAAAATCCTTCGTATAGATCCAAATCATATTTTTCAGGTTGAAATTTGGCAAAAATTTCCAGTAAAAGAATTGCTGCTTAGAGAATGCCCAATGGCAGCTCTCTATGAGTACTATTTAGGACATCCAACGTTGCAATATTTAGATTCTCCCCGCTTCCCCCCCCTCCCCACCCATGAACCTGAAAAGAGGAGCGCATGTACAAAGTGAGAGACTATTTAACTCTCACCACCTAGGGCAATCATTGTAGTTGGCCAATGAGAAACAATCATTTCCCTGCTACTGGCGCTCTTGGAGGACCCTGCTATATATCATGTGCACTCTTCCAGACCCCGAGCAGTTTCTCAATGTGTTTTTTTGTAAATCTTCATCCAAAAAGTACTGTACAGGTCTATTTCACGGTTACCATTTGGCGCTCTTAGAGCATCTTCAACCCCAAAACTGTAAACAACTCCTTTATTTTAAAATAGAATAGTGTTTAATGATACACTGTCCCCATCCGCAAACGTCATAAAAGTCCCTTTAAACATGCAAAAACCATTTATGGTCTTTACATCTGGACGAGTAATAGTCATTGTCCAAATCCATAGTAGAAAAAAGATTTTAAAGGGGTTAAAATGACCACTGCAAAATGGATATCAACACAGGAGCGCAGCATGATTTAATGAAAAGGGGTCTTTGCAGGTGTTGGGTGGAGATGCTCTTACATTAGGTGCCATACTTCTTGTAAACTAATTTGCCCTGTAAAATAAGAATTCACACAACCAACCAACTAAACCATCCATTTGCAACATTAGTGTCATAAGTGTAGGGTATAGCCTGAGGCCACAGGCTATAAGAAAACAATTTGAGAAGATTGTGCAATTTGGTGCCACCATAGTTGGCCTTGGAGCTTGTTGAAGCTTGGATTCAATTTGATCTCCAATGCAAGTTTTTGCAAGTTACAATTCACTATACACAAGAGATGAATGCCCAATGCTCACCATTGGTCAGCAAATGTGTACTAAATACTTTCAATCTTCAACCCTTTGATTATGGTATCATAAGTTGTAGTGTGAAAGATGTGAAAAGTTGATAATTAATTTTCATAATTCTCAAATTTCAACATGTATACAAATAAAAATCATATTTCTTTTTTCCCCAAATGGAACCATGGTTGATCTAATTGTGGCATTAATTTATTCTTGTACACATCTATTCTCGGGAAAAACCTATTGAATAACAAATTGTCTCTTTTGAAACCTGCTGAAGCAAAATGGGGGGATCTATTCGTATAAAGGTCAAGTGGGCTTGGGCAAAAGGTTTGGAGTAAGGGGAGGACTAGAAAGGAAGTAGCTTTCATATGGTCATTTTTATCACCATGCAGTGGCAAATAAATGCTTGGAGAACTAAGATCAACTAGCTCCTTAACAACCGATGGCCATTTTGTGGTGAAGGAATGGTGGAAATAGAAATTCACTGCTTATAGAAGTGTCCCCAAACACAACAAACTTGGCATTGGGCCATTACCATTACTTTTATATGGTCCTATGGTCATTCTTGGTTTGTACACCAAATGGAATCCAATGTGTGGAATTTACTTGTGGAATATGCCATGATTGCTTGAAAGCATGCCATGTTTATGATTTGTAAAGCACTTGAGAGGGAGGTTTCCTTCTTGTCTGAGTTTAACAAACTTTGGGGCTCTTAGCAATTGACTTGTCATAGAATTGGGAGGCGCATCATGTGGTGCCTTCATCAGCCCCTAACTAGGGTTGTGTTGTGATCTGATCCTTGCCCTGGGCCCCTTTTGTTTTAGCTTAGTGGTTGTACCTTTTTTCTTGCAATGGGTATTCCCGTTTGTTCAAGAAAAAAACAATAAATAAATAAATAATAACTTGGATTATTTCAAAATGGTAAAGGTACTATGGTATTACAAATATTAATCTTTTGTGGGAAAATGAATAAATGAACAATAAACACAATACAAAATAAATATGTCAATCATTTTATTTTATTCTAGGATTCAAATTGAAATGGAATTGGTTCGACAAAGAAAGAAAGGGAAAAAAAGGGAAAAGAAAAAATTGTAGGTATGAGAAAAAAAGAAAAATTTGGTAAGAGAACAAAAAGAGTTACATATGAAATGTAAAAAAAATGATGTTTTGTAAGGTCCATTCTATCATGGTTTTGTGGGTTCCCCCATTTGTTTATAGTTACAAGTGGTTGCATTGTTGTCATCTTGCACCTTTTTGTGTTGTTCTGAACTTCAATAATGTTAACAATGTTTTTAATGTGACTTAGATATTCATCACCACTGGGTTCTTGTCTACCATCTACATGTATACCATGTACCCGAGTAGTTAAAACATGTTACAAACTACAATTACTACCAGCAAGCAATGTGGAAAATGAAACATTCTTACAAAAAAGCATCTCATGGTCATAAAATTTGTGTGTGTATTATAGGTTTGAGTACATAAGTATTGTTTGTCTTAGGCTGCTTGGTAGCAACTATTCCTTGCCCCTTTTAATATCTCCATCCTGCTCCTTGTTTCCTCAAACCATCTATTTACTGAACTAAATTATAGCTGATCTAGGTTAAACTTCTTATCGAGGGTCGGTAGGGTTATATTTGGTAAACTTAATAAGTTCGGCTATCAACATGTTTTTTACCTGTCAAACCCATTGGCTTGTTGAAACGACATAGGTTTAGTTATATAGATTGCCTTGTTTTGGTAGGCCCTTACACAAACTTCTTTAACTACTCCCTACTCACTATTCAATAAGTGTTATATTCCTAACATCACCCCCCCCCCTTTAAGACCTTAATGTCCACACAATGTCATCAACATTTTAAGTAAATCTATTCCTTGCGCGAAGTTACTGTCCAAGATTGAGAGATGTCAATTGGACTTAAGAAGTCATCAATATCATCATTGAAGTTGACCTCTGATGTAGAACTCTCCCTTGGCACCGCCCTTGCCAAAAACTTACAATAGGTCTTATCCTTTTTTATAACCAATGGATGGGGAAAGCATTGTTGGAATTCATGTAGCGTTAGATTCTTCGAGGTCCTACGAAGATATTTTACCAAGTGATCTACTCTGAAAATGGCAACTTGCAACGCCATGGGGGTTTTTCCAAGATGTGTTTTCACCACGTGCAAGTTTGGCCTTTTTGTTGTACAACGCCAACTGATTGATGTCATTGTTTCTTTTACCACATCTTTGACTACATAACTTTCTAATAGATCTTCCAGCCTCTGTGCCTCCATGGGGTCCTCCTTTACCCTTTTCTCAACCGTATCTAGTATGGGGTCCTTTCTAGCCATGACAAAGGTCGGCTTGTGATTAACTGTTATGGTGTGTTTTAGATAATATTTATTTTATGCCACCTCCAACTTGTAGTAGTATCCAACACATTTGCACCAAATAGTTCATCAAATGTTCCAACACACGATACCCATGGCCATCATTAATGTCGCAACCCTAGCCTTGGGCTTGCCACCAAGGCAAGGTCTGGCAAAGGTGTGGGCCAAAAGTGAAACCTAGGAGTCACATTTCATGCTCCCAGGAGTGTAAGAAAGTGTAAGGGAATGAACCCCCACATTCCCAAGTGAATTCCCATTTTAGGAGTTGGAGTCCCAATGGACTTCCGAATTTTCAAAGGGCAATTGTAGGGGTCAAAAGTAATTGGATTACATTGTTGGAAAGATTTTGGAACGTTGATGTCTAAAATGAGCTCACATGACCCATTTGGGCACTTAAAACGTAAGTTATGACCAAAAGAAAGGCCAGGAGTCAAATTGTCAATTTGACTCCTAACCATTAAAAGTCAAGAATCGCCCTGATTTCCTTGCGTGTAGGTGGCATGCCACATACTGTTGGAAAGCTCTCCACGAGGGCTACAACTTTGATTTAGACCTCACCTCAATTGAAGGTCTACACACAAAGTTATGGGCCTCCAAAGTCGTGGGAATCCCAATTTCGGGAATTTTGGGACTCTAAATTAGGAGTCTCGAGACAAAATGACATTTGGGTGCTGGCCCTGTGGCCAAGCACAGAGAATATTATAAGGGGGAAGGTGGTGGCTTCTCCCAAGTCCGAGCCATGGTGAGTTTTGTGAATCTGTGTTTGCCCGTGGCTCGTCCATACACCAAAAGTGTTCCAACTACACACTCACCAACTTGTTGTTTGGTTTGTGCAAGTCCGTGTGAATAATTGAATTACTTGTCACTCTTCCTAGTCCCCATCCCGAAACTCTAACACATCCTTTTACCCCAAAAGTGTTGCGAACCAATGAACATGCCCCAACTCTTTATCTTTCCGCTATTTTCACTTTAAACTCATGTTTGAATCTATCAAGGAGCTTAGGGGTGCATCAATTAAAAACAATGTAACCGTAAAAAATGTTATACTTTTAGTACTCCTAAAATTCCTTGCCCTATATCTTCCACATGCGTTCAAAATCCTGAAGCAAGATTTTAACATTGAACATTAATGGGGTGAATTGTCGCAACCTTACTTTGAGGGAAATGTGAGGATGAAACTCACACTCCCAAAATCGGGACTTGGGAATCCTCCAGGACTCCCAAAATTTTAGAGCTCGATTGCAAGGATCAAAACATTTTGCATTGGGGTGTTCTTTATATCATTGAAATGTTATTGAAGCGTAGATGTTGAAAATGGCCTTGCATGGGCCATTTGGACATTTGCAACACAAGTTATGGCAAAAAGAAAGGTCAGGAATCAAACTGGCAGTTTGACTCCCAACAACTAAAAGTCAAGAATCGACCCGATCCCAGTGTGTGCAGGTGGAGTGCGACACATTGTTGGAAAGATATCAATGAGGGCTACAACTTTTCTTCAGACCTCATCCCAATCGAAGGTTTGAGCAAAGAGTTATGATCGTGCAAAGTCCCGGGAGTCCAAACCGGCTTAATTTCGGGACTCCTCCTTGGGAATCCCGGGACAAAAAGCCATTCGGATGTGGGTGCTGCGGAGAAGCACAAAGTATACTATATGGGGGAAGGTGGTGGCTTCCCCTGAATCTGGGTTGTGATGAGTCAAGTGAGTCTAGAGTTGCTCGTGGCTTGTCCTAGCACCAAAGGTGCTCTAGAATGTGAACTAACCAACTTGTTGGTTAGTTTGATGCAGGTTCAAGTAAGTGAATAGCTTGTCACTCTTCCTAGTCCCATCCCGGAACTTCAACACACCCCTCTACCCCTTCCAGTGCTGAGAGCTAGGACTGTGCCCCAAGTTCTTCACAATTCCATTGTGAGAGTAACCTAGACCCAACTTGGGTCTAACTAGGGACTTGGGAACGCGTCATGAATCCTACTGAAAGCCACATCTACATGTGGTAGATAAAATAATACTCTTTCAAATGAGGGATGATCGATAAGGTATACTCCAACTCCTTTAAAATGTGCAATACGTTACTTAAATTACATAGTTTCATCCCCACAACCTCTACATTAGATGTCGGTGGGACAATCTTCACTTGCTCATTGCAAATGGAAAGGTGTATGCTACTTTGATAATGGTCCATCAATGGTGAATGTTGTTGTGGTGGGGAATCTTTAGGTTGGTGTTCTGAAATCCTATCCCTCCACACACTTTCACCTTCATTGTGGTTTTTCTCCCCACTCTTACCACTCTCCAACTACTCCTTCCTCCTAATATGCTCGACAAACTCAGTGACTGTGATTTCACGCACACCATCTTGGTCTTCCTCCTCTTTTTTTGATTTTGTGCCTTCAGACTCTTCTTGCTCAGGCTCACGTGTGCTACATTGAGCTACATTAGCATGTCTTGCTCCTTCTAGTAATATAATTGCACCATTGACAATTGAGCTTCGGTAAGGACTACAGAGAGTTCCTCGTCTTGATTTTCTAGTAGTTGATTGTACAATATTGCCTTAACCAGCTATTCTAATGCTAGTGTTTTCCAGTTCGTTGTTTGTACATCCTCCTTAATTTTTGATTCCCTTTGTATAATTACTTCCATCACTTTAACACTAATAAGTTGAACCCACTCTTTGAAACCTTATATCTTCTCTAACAAAGTTTTTTCACACATTTCACTAGCTCACGTAGTGTTTTATTTTTGTTCTTTGAATAGTTGTACCTTCGACTCAAAGCTTAGGCACTTGGCATGCCAAGTTTCCTTCTTTATCTACATATCAAGGAATTTTTGCTCAACCTTCTTCAAGCATTCTATGACCAACTCCATCTCTTATTTATGTTTAACCAATGTTGTGGTCAACGCTTCTTCATGACAAATTACTGCATTTTTCATCTCCTCCACCACTAGGGTGAATGTGCCATCCACAATCACGAAATTCTGCTACAAAGTTTTTAAAGTCTCCCTTGCTTCCTTCTCCTCCTCTTGAATCTTTTCCAACTTCTATTGAATCTCATGGAGTTTTTTATCCAACTATCTTTGAACAAACACAAGCCCAACATTATTTTTCTCCCAATCTGCTTGTGGGCTTCAAATTCTAGGGGATCAATCCAATGCTCAACGCACTCTCGCTCATATAATATTATGCCCTGCAAATGCTCCAACTCCAAAGAAAGTTGCAAAATTCTTTTCCCAGAGGACCATTTCACGTCTCTCGCTTTCTTAACCAATGCATGCACTAGTTTCACTATATGTATTTCCATGGATCCTCGTGCTTTGATGAGTATTCAACTCCCGTTCCTTCTTAATAATAATGCAAGGATAAATTCATCTCCAACATCCCATGTCCAAGTAATGTTTATTCCAACTTCATGAGTAAAGCATAATGCTCCATATTCGACAAGCATTCCTATCTAATTTGGTTGGACTGCTTCATATGCCTATGTACCAATGGATGTACCTACCGACACTAGCTAGGTCATAGGGATTACTTCCAAATTTGACTACGTTTCAATTTTGTCTCCTACCGAATTTGGTTGAACGTTTTTGGCTTTGAAATTGTCTTCCTCTACGATAATCTCCCCATGAGATGCATCCACCATGGAAGCATCCAGCAATATGTTAGTGGGTTTTTGATCCTGGGAATTTGGTTGAAATGTAATCATGTCATGCACCTCTTAGTTTCTATTGTGAGAAAGACCTCCTTCCTGCAATGTTTTTGTCAATAGATATGTTTGCTCATGTACTTAATCCCCTTCCACATGTAGAATTTCTTCTTGTGAAGACACTACAATTAAATTAATGCCTATGGATGGAATTAAGGGAAATTGAAATGTCCTCTTCCTTGTCTTCTTTGGGCGTTGAAGAAAAGCAATTAATTCCTCTTCATCTTCCTCTATGTATTATAATGCAACATAGTGTTTTGTCATAAAAATCAGGGCAGGTCCAATCAAATTATTCCCTACCTTCCCTACCTTCCCTACCTTCCTCTAAACTGTGATAATCTCCTTATGTAGTTATACTTTGAACCATTCGACCTAATTAATTGTCCCTCTCTCAGTGTATTGACTACAAATAATAAGGTTCATGAAACATAATGATTATTTTGCCGAAATGTTACAACCTTTGTTAATGTCATGAGTCACATCTGGATCCCAGAAGCACGCACCTTTGTAAGATATACCTTGAATCCTAATTATAATGTTTTTTTTTTCCTCCCTTAAAGTATTCCGACCATTCTTGATTATATGTTTCTTGCGTAGGTACTACAATCCCCTCTACTGGTAATTTGAAAATGCAACTTATATTAGGAAAGTCAAAGAAATTTGTTACCTTGTAGGACATTTGCCACATTGTGAACCCAAAAGCTGCAAATAATCTCCTTGACAATAGGGAAGTCGATTATGTTCCAATTGAACTGACAGAAGTTGTTAAGTTTTGCTTCGATCATCTAGGCGTGCTCTTCTTTTTTAGCTGCCCACATTATGATGTACGTGCATGCCAGGAAATGAATCTGATCCAACATCATAAGTTGGATCTCCACATTTATGTCCTTTGTTTTGGACTTCATCCTCTTTGTTCCAAAAGATGACATAACTTTGAGTTTGTGCTTTCCCATTGTTATGTCCAAGCGCTGATATTTATAATAGTTAAATTCTTTGTTCCACAACACGAGTATTGTCATCACAGTGGGTGGGTATATTGGTTTCTTGATCACTTCTATAAAAAATAAAAATCAAGTCCTAAATGACGAATCGATTCTTTAATTTATGTTTCCTCTTCTATTGTTCTTTCTATAAGCCTTTTGCTTCACTTCGCATGTCAATAACTCTAGACCCTCAAAAAACTATGCTTTAATTCTTTGTTGATGTACTTTCTTTCCACAACAATAAACATTCAAACTTTGTAGGTTGCAAGGTCTTCTCTATATGTTTCAGCTTCTCCCAGCATTCTACAATAGTGAAATGAGGGCAGGAGAAGAAATGTTATGCTCCAGATTTAAACTATTAGGCATATGTTACTCTATCGCCCACTCTAGCTATGTATCAAAAGACAACCAGAGTTTTAAAAAAAACACGGTGTACATTAATTGTTTTCTTTTACTCCTTGCACTACTACAAAAATTCCTTGTTCTTTCGCTCGATCTTTCTTTTGTTTTATGAAATAATTAGCCTGGAGATCATCCAATTTGGCTTCTACAACACGTTCGTTCTATTTATTCAAATAATTATTTTCTTTAGGTAATAACTTTCCATGATGTTAGAATTGTTGTTGCAAATTCAATAAGAGGTTATTTTCTTAATGAATTAGGTATGAAAGTAGTGGCCATAAAGGTTTATGAGGTGGAATTACTCATGTCTTGTAAATTGGCTTGACTATCATGTCATAATGAATGGTCATGTCACTTTTTTGGTGTTTATGAACCCTAATCCACTTTTAAAATAAAGTTGTAATAATTTCGCCCCTGTACTTTTTAATGTGTTATGCTTCACCTTTCCGTTCATTTTACTTGAAATGTTCATAAATTTGCATCCTTTCGCCAATTATTCTTCTTGGTATTGCATTCGACAAAATTTTATTTTTCTTTCACGTGATTATTATGAATGTGGCAACCATAATTATTGGATTTCGGTAAGCTTTTAATTTATTGACATTCACTAGTGTTATATCTTCATTACTTAATATGTTTAATTGGACAATATTGTTACTAAAAGCCTTTTTTACTTAAAATAGGCATGTCCATGGAAAAAAGAATTTCCCTTCTTTAATTTTTGGATCCTTTGGAGGCCACAACACCAAATTTTCATCTTTGAATTTCTTTAATTGTTTTTCATCATCCTTTTGATGATTTATTAATATTTCGATGTAATCAATGTTTTTTCATGCTGTAATTTTTTTTCATCAAGTAGAGATAAATCTTCCATTTGAACTAATAATGCATTCATCCAACTTCCATCCTTTTCAGCAAGTGTTCAGTTGATTGGGACTATGAATTCGATAGGCAATAATGGCATTAACCCATATACTAGTTTGTATGGTGTATGTTGTGTGGACACCTTATATGCAATTCAGTAGGCCCATTATGTGGTAGGTAGCATTACATCCCAATCATTTCAGTTAGCATTTACTAACTTTGTTACTATTTGTTTTAACGTCTTATTGGTGATTCTACTTGACCATTTCCTTAAGGATAATAAGTGGTCAACTTATGATGTGTAATCATAAGTTCTTGCACTAATAATTTGATGGAAATGTTTATGAAATGGTTCCCTTGATCACTAACTAAATGGGTAGGACAACCAAATCATGTAACAATGTTTTCATAAAAAAAAATTGTAATGCTTCTGGCTATATTATCTTATAATGTCTTTGCTTCCACCCATTTGTTGTGTAATCAATAGCAACTATAATATATTGGTTTCTAGTATAGTGTGTTGGAGGTTTGATCGGACCCATGTAATCTAGGCCCCATTTCATAAATGATTCAAAAGCAAAAATTGCTTATAATGGACCCTTGCCATTTCTATAAATAGGTGTTAATCTTTGATAGATGTTGCAAGACTTGTAGAGTTCTACCACGTTTGTTGAACTATCGGCCACTAATAAAATATCATCGATAAAAACATGTTACCCTTAAGAATCTTTTTAATTCTATCACATTCATGGGGTAGACATATCCATGATGATATTTATTTTTCTAGGGTCTACTAGAAATCCATTTTCATAGACAATGTGTCCCAATGACACTCCCGAGTTGACACAAAATGCACAATTTTCTAGATTGAGACTTATGCCATTATTTCTACATTAGGTCATACATTTCTTAAGATGATTAAGATGTTTTTCTTTCTATCCATAAACATTGAAATAATCTTTAAAAAATTGCATGAAATCATTAAGATGTTATTTGAAAATTTGTGTAAGTACTTTTTGAAAAGTGGCTAGAATGTTACACAATCCAAATGGCATAATGTTATAGGCATATGCTCCCCATTCAGAAATAAATGATGTTTTCTCTTTATCTTTTTTAGCTATTTTCATTTAATTGTAACCATTATAACCATTCATAAAATAACACATATCATGTCTAGTCATTGTGTCCAATACTAAATCCAAAAAAGGTAATGGAAATGAATCTATCTTGGTTTGTGAATTCAACGTCTGATAATCCACACAAATGCGTAATTTGCCATTTTTTTTCAATACGATTACTAGCAATGATAACCATTGGGTAGTTTCAATAGAGAAAATAAAATGTGCATCCAATAGTTTATCAATATCTTTTCTTACCCTTTGAGCATAATTAAGATTCATTTGGTAGGGTCATTGCTTAATCGAACATGTGTCGGCAATCAATTCAATTTTGTGTTTGCAAATTGATCTAAGAATTCCCTTTAGTTATTTATAACTCCATGTAAATACATTTAAAAATTTTGTTAGCATTTGTTTAACTTTTGCTTGGAACTATTTGGGTAAGGCAACATTTACAAACACTATGTGAGGTTCTTCACTAGTGCCCAAATTTAATTTACTTAATTGTTCATTAGCAATAAATGTCCATCCTATAATTTGTTTATTTTTAATTATAATATCAATAGATTCATCAAGGATCACTACTAGAAATTTTGGGTTTTGTAATTATCGTTTGTAACTAAAATTAAGTTGCATGTGACACATGCAACAACAAATTTGTGTAGTTGCCTAAGACAAGTTGCATATGACATGCAATTGCATATGACATTACGTATGCAACATGTATATATGGTGTTAATATACATGTTCATACATACATACAAATCCAATGTAGTTGCACCTAATGTGCAATTTTCTTTACAATTACATGCAATTAATCAAAATATGACACATGTTTAAAAGTTAAACAACTAGTTTGTGGACACGTGTCATTATTTAACTTTTTTGTGTTTTCAAAATTAAAAATTCATTGGATTAATCTTAATCATTAAAGTTTTTGCTATTAGGATGATGACACGTGGCACACCATGGAACGTTCATTGACCATTTGACACGCGTTCAATTTTTTAACACCAAGTATATGGTGACACATGGCAATCAAGGCCCACCTATTTTTTAAATATTAATATTAATTAATAAAATCTAAGTCATCCAATTTATGATTAATAAGATGTTGATACGTGGTGCCTAGGTAGGTAGATAATAATTAAACCCTATTAAGTAAGTAGGTTTATTTAAGTATGTAAATAGGTTGAAAAATAGCTAGGCTTAGGTTATATAAGTAGGTTTAGAATAATCCGATTTTATTTTTAGGTTTGACCATTTCATAAAGGTCAAGTTTTTTTCATTCACTCATCCCAATGGCGCTTGGTATTTGTATAACAGCCAAGGGAGGGCTTTGTTGCTTTTGGTGTCCAAATAAAATTTGAATCCCTCCTCTTGGCGCATCTAACATACTAAGAATCATTGAAAACAGATTAGAAATGAAAAAGTTATGGCCCTCCAAAGTAAAGGGGGTCAAAAAATTTAGAAAATAAACTATTGAGGCTGGTTTTTAAACACCCAAAAAGTTCATTTTATGTTTTTTTTTGCTATTAGAGTTCCAATGTGATTTGTAGGACTTTAGATGGCGTTCTTACAACACTTTAAATTTTTTTAAATGAATAAGAAATAAGAAAGTTATGAGCTTTGAAAGTAGGAGGGTCCTAAGAAAAAAAACAAAAAACAAAACGTTTTATAACTTAGAAAACTTATTTTATTTTATTTTATTTTTGTTAGTTTTCATTACTCCTTTTCTTTTGCACTTCAAAGGTGATTATAGGATATTTAGTAATTATGATTACTTAATGAAAATATGATTTTAATATTATTATCTAGTTTAAATTAATAATTGCTTAAGACGTTTATATACTTGTAGGTTAATTAGTATAGCCTATTTACATTAATATTTTAACGTGAATAATAAAATGTAAATATATAATACCTATTGATTATATACATATAATTGATTATCACTATAATTATAATTAAAAATTAATTAATAATTATGATTATTTATATTTTAAAAGTATTATCATATTAATTGATTTTGAATAATTTTTTGTTGAATCAAATGTACATTTTCTGAAAAGATATTCCAAAATAAAATAAAATCAAACATATTTAAACCATGGTTTAGTTTAACTTAATTTAACATAATTTAGTTTAATAATAATTAATTTAACCTAACTTAATTTAACCATTGTCAATTTTAGCTTAATTTAGTTTAGTCATAAATATTTTAGCATAATTTAATTTAACCATATTTATTTATCCTAATTTATTTTAGTTTAATTTAGTTTAACCATAAATATTATAGCCTAACTTAATTTAACCATAATTGGTTTGGCTTAACTTAATTTAGCCATATTTATTTTAACATAGTTTAATTTAGTTTAGCCATAATTAATATATTTTAATTCAATTTAACCTAACTTGATTTAACCATAATTAGTTTGGCCTAACTTAATTTAGCCATAGTTAATTTAAATTAATTTAATTTAGCCATAATTAGTTTAATATAACAAATTAACCATGGTTAATTTAACTTGATTTAATTTAGCCATAATCAATTTAACCTAAGTTAATTTAGCCATGGTTAGTTTAGGCTAACCTGAGTTAGCATGGGGCTAACCTTAGTACTAGAGGTACATAATACTATTATATATAGCCTATGTAGATATATTAAGTATAATATTTAAGTATGTATAAGTTTAGGCCATTATTTTTATGACACGTGTCCATGTTATACACATTTAATTGCATGTTAGTTGCACACACAACCTTATGGCCTAAAAATTATATAATACCAAATTTGTAATTGTAAACATGACTAAGATAGTTACAAACAACAACCAATTGGATGTTAGTTGCATAGTGACTGGTTGCAAATGACAAGATTTCTAATAGTGTTTGGTTGTTGTGATATAAAAACACACAATTGTAAAAATCTATCATAATAATCTTTTACTATTTCATGTTTCCATTGCTTCATTTCTCTCAAAGATATTATGGCTTGTCTTTCATTGTGCACATCACTAAATCTTGAAATAAATGCACAAGGAACATCTCCCCAAGTTGCAACAATATTTGTTATCCCATAATGAATAAACCAGCTTGCATTTTTTCTTCATAATGTTGTAGGAAAATACTATAATTTATGTGCATCAATGTCCTCACCATTCATTACACATACTTTGGTTAATCTTCCAATGTGAATTATTACATCATCTCCATCATGGAACTGGGTAACGGTATTCATAATACATTTGGTGCCACTATCACCATTGATGGGGGGCACATGTATTACAACTACTATGAAGTGGGAAAATAAATTGGTTTGTTGTGCAACAAATGTTGGTATTTCTTGTCGTAGTGATTGTTGTTTAATTAATTCAAACGATGGATTTTTTACTCTATTGATTCTTTCTGGTGCCACACTATTATCCTCATATGAGATTGATTCTTTGTCGACTTTGATATTGAATAAGTTTGTTTGTATGTTTTTATCTGGAGTGAAAAAACCTTGTATTGACTACAAGGATTGTGCTCCTATTTTGGTAGGCTATTGTTCATGTATGAAAGTTTTTGATTAGGATTAAACCTATCCTTCCTATCATGTTCATGTTTCAGCTTCTTCATGTTCTTCATGTGCGGTTGATGTTGTGGATTACAAATTAGCATCACTGGTAATGGAGTGCACTTCCTCAATTGTTGTTTATGTAACCAACATAAATGTTTCCTAAAACAACAATTGTCAAAGCTAATATTTTGTTTTGCTCCCCAAAATGCCTAACTCTCTTCATCAACTATAAGTATTAAAATGCTTAACCCAAAATTCAACATTCTTAAAATTTATCACTTTTCTTCTTAGATTTCGTTTTATATTAGGTTGCTTTCAACTTTTCTTCTTGTCCATCATGGGTTCCAATGAATATATATCCTCCATCATTCATATTTTGATGGTTTCTAGCCTTTCTGTTAGAGGTGGAATCAGTAAAATAGGTATTAACATAGTTCGTCCATATTCTTTTGAAGAATATTTTCATTTCTTTTTGTTCTTAAATGAAATTCTCTTTTATTTCTTTTAAGCATCCATAATGCATCATAGGGTATCCATTTTTCAATTAAAACATTGATATATACTTTGTTAAACTCTCTACGATCTAGTCATTTTATAACATGATGTGTTATATAAACATTTTCATTTCATACTAATATAAGTAAATAGATTAGGATGGGAAACCATCATCTCTACTTTGTTAATTTAGATGCATCTATAATCAATGATTAATATTGAGTGCACCATGTTTTTGTATTCCCATGTAATTTTTCTATGATTAACACTTGAACATTTTGTGGTAATTCTTGAATTTTTTCCATAAAACACACCCATGTTTCTTTTTTTGGTACTATTTGAGGTGTATATAGATATTCTACTATAGATCATCCAAATCTATTTTACGTAATCTTTCTTGAACCATATCTATAATAACAACTTTTTAAAAAAATTCTTCTCTTAGAGAAATTGTAGACATTGCTCACCATCGCTCATGCCAACCTTGATAAACATTATTATAATAATTTACTTCTAATTATTCTAATTTTGATTTGGCCATATCTTGCTCATAATAAGTGAAAAAACTAGAGTACATAATTATATATTTTGTTTTTTCTACAATCTCTTTAAACAAGATACCCCTTATTTCCTAAATCTATATATTCTATAAAAATGCTTAAATCCACATGGAAAAACAACTATTAAAATGTGCATATTATGTCTATAAACATTTCTTCAGCCATTTATAGTAATAAAAATGGTATTTTTTTTTCTTCGATGGATAATTCATTAGAACAATATGATTCATTTCCATAACTATATGTTACCAAATCCTTCATCCAAATACACCGTAATTGTAACAAATCAAAAAGGTATCCACCATTTAATTTGTGCATCAATATTTGGTTAATTTTATTTTTTTCATCTTTCATACTTACAATATGATTAGTCGATGTTACTTTGTCCACTTTTGTTAAAATAAGAACACAAACTATTAATGACATAAATTTTCACTATCAATGTATAGAATATAATTTTGTAATGACCATACAATTTATTTTTTATGTAATTTTTGTAAAATTAAATCTTGGATTCCCATTGGTAATAATTTAAACCTATCCACAAATTCATTCCAATCGCCTTTTTGTGGACATGATTTTGGGGTATTCAAATATGCGAATAATGTCCATCCATACATGCAATGATCTCTGAGCAATTATTTTGCCTCTTTTAATGGTAATGTAAGTTTTTCCCAAGGGACAAGATTATACCTTCTTATCATGTTTCAATACCATTTTTGAATCTACGAATAAAATACTCTTTTAGACACATCTTTTGTCACAACCTTAACCTTGAGCTTGTGACCAAAGAAAATGGTTTACAAGGGTGCAAGCCAAGACTAAGTCTGGGAGTCGCATTTTCATGCCCTAGGAGTGTAAAAGAGTGTGAGGGAAAGAAACTTCACACTCCCAAGTGAACTCCCATGTTGAGAGTTGGAGTTCCGGTGGACTTCCAAATGCTCAAAGAGTGATCGCAAAGGTCAAAACGCAATGGTTCAAGGAATTTTTTATATCATTGGAAAGCTATTGAAACGTAGATGTCTAAAATGGGCTTGCATCATTCATTTGGACATTTGAAACACAAGTTATGGCCAAAAGTAAGGCCGGGAATCAAATTGGCAATTTGATTCTTGACCACTAAAAGTCGGGAATCGACTTGATTTCCTTGCGTGTAGGTGGTGTGCGACATACCATTGGAAAGATCTCAATGAAGGCTACAACTTTCCTTTAGACCTCATCTTGATCAAAGGTTTACACACCAAGTTATGGGGTTCCAAAGTTGCGGGAGTCCCGGGACAAAAAACCATTTAGATGTGGGCCTCGTCGAGAGGCACAAAGTATACTATAAGGGGGAAGGTGGTAGCTTCCCCCAAGTCCAGGCCGTGGTGAGTCTTGTGAGTCCAAGTTTGCCCATGGCTCGTCCTATCACCAAAAGTGTTCAAACTATGCACTAACCACCTTGTGTTAGTTTTGTGCAAGTCTGTGTGATTAGTTGATGCTTGTCATTCTTCTTAGTCCCATGTTAGAGCTCTAGCACGCCCCTTTACCCTTCAAAGTGCTGCGAGCCAAGGAGTGTTCCCTAACTCCTTGCTTTTCCGTTATTTTCAGTTTGGATTCACATTTGAATCCATTAAGGAGCTTGGGGGTGTGTCATCTTTCTTGCATGGTATTGTTCAATTTTAGAAAATAACTTAGGAAAATCTTGGACATAGTTGGCACCTTCCAACAACATATCTCCTAATGTAATATTAGGTTGATTAACATGAAAAATTCCTAAATTAAAATGACATTTACCCCCATATTGTAATTATATCCATTTGTTTAAGATATACATAGTACAAAATCCTACATTTACGAAATACAGTTCTGCATATTCCATTATAAACTTATGTTATTCCATATTTAACAACACCAATTCTCCAACATGGTCGCCAAATGTTAACGATGTTTTTTATGTGACTTGGGTATTCATTGTTGTTAGGTTCTTGTCTACCATTTACACATAACACCATGTACCCAAGTAGTTAAGACATGTTACAAGCTACAATTACTACCAACAAGTAATGTGGAAGATGAAACATTCATACATAAGATCATCTCATGGTCATAACATTAGTGTGTGTATTATCGGGTTTGAATACATAAGTATCATTTGTCCTTGGTTGCTTGGTAATAATTATTCCTTGCCCCTTTTAATATCTTCATCCTCTTCCATGTCTTTTCAAACCTTTTAGATAATTAAGCTTACATCATTTCGGTAGGCCAATGGGTTTGATAGGTAAACATGTTGACAACTAAACCTATCAGGTCTATCGAATATAACCCTACCGACCCTTGGTAAGACATTTAACCCAAATTAGCTATAACTTAGTTTGGTAGACATATTGCCTTATTTTGGGAGGGTCCTTACACGAACTTTTTAAACTATTCCCTCTCACTATTTGGTAAGCACTATATTCCTAACAAATAACAACTTTGTTTCAAATGTGCTTCTCATGTTTAAGTCTTTACTTTCTTTATCATTTTTCACTCCCTTTTGTTATAATTATATCCTTGTACTTCCTTTCATCATGGTTTTACATATTAGAGCTAAAGGTGAACTCCTTTCATGTTGCTCCTTTTAATGATTTACAATTTTTATAAGTGCAGGTGGTGGTGTTGTGATCATCTTGCAACTCCAATCATTGTTATGAGCTTTATGATCATCATATTTCATGCAAATTACACCATTTATTATCTTGCACATGATTTTGTCATGGTCTTGCCTTGTTGTTTAAAAAATCATAATTGTGGCATTTGGGAATGCAATATTCTGATTTGTTTGCAAACGACAATTTTCGAAGATAATGCAAAATATAATAGTTATTTCATTTTTCTACAAATCATAGTTTTTCATGGTAATGGGAAGTGCAATACACCCATTTTGTTATGAACCTTAATTTTTTGTGAAAGAATGACCACAATGTCACAATACCATTTGCAAATGCATATTCCATTTCCTATTTGTTTGTTCATTCTTCATAGGTTTATAAATGGTTTATTTTACAACAAGGGAAATGAAAGCAAAATTTCAAGATTCATGTTTTGGTTTTATATGTTGGGCAATGGCAAGTGTGCAAGGCAATTCAAACTTGAACGCTCTGGGCCCATTGCCAAATGAAGGAAGCAATGTTAGTTTTTCAAATGAAAAACTTGTTCTTGTCTCCTTACATCCAAATGATCTTACATTGAAGCCCATACTTCTTATCCATAGATGCTAGTATAAACATTGAATTTTTTGCCATTGAAAAAGCTTAATTAGTAAAAAATTTATTGACTTTGCATAAACAAATAAAATTATGGGTTTAGGATTTATAACACTATGGATAAAAATTGTATGAATATGTGTGTGTGTTTTTTTGGGTGGTGTTTTACACTTGCACATTGTATTTTACATGGAATGAAATAGCTTTACATGATTTTACACTTACACATTTAAAGTTATATTCTTACATGAAATGTACATATATTTGATAAACACTTACATTTGCCCAATTAATATATCAAAAACCACATACACACACAACATTGAATTACACCTATATTCGGCATATATATATTTAATGATCTACTTTAATAGGTATTCACATTTTTAGGGAGGGGTATTAGCCCATGTTGGAAATGGTGAAAAACGAATTTCAAAATAGAAATTTCATACAACCAATGAGAAGGCTTAATATGCACTTAAGGAGGCTTAATTGTTTCCATTTAGGTTTTGTGAGGAAAGGTGGTAGATTCTTTTTGAATTTTTTCTCTCTAATGTGTTCCCACTATGTTCCATCAAGTTTACCAAAATGTTCCCCAAGTTCCTCAAGACGTTCCCATTAACATATCAATTTTATCCCTTATTGTAAACTGGACACAATTCAACTTCCATGTATATAACTTGTAAAAGGGGGGTCCAAAGGGGTGATTCTATTGGGAACTATCTAATATTTATAAAAAAATTGGTGATGGGCCAATCAATTTGGCTCTTTCAAGGGGGGAAAAAAAAAAGTAATGTCCAATGGGCCTGTCCACACCAGTGTTTTTTTTAAGGATTTTGTGATGTAGCCAAGGTGGCAACCATCCAGAAACTAATTTAGCCAATTCTGGCTACATGCCAGATATGAAAGTAGAAAAAAACCAGGATCCTTCTATATTATTCTTGGCTACCTACTGGAACTTATTGTAGAAATCTGGCGATTTGAATTTTATTTTATTTTATTTTATTTTTGAAAATTTGGACTATTTTTCCCATGAAAAATCCTTTGTATTGGTCGAAATCAGTGAAAATTCTGCAAATTATTTTCATAAGTTGAAAGTTCAAGGCTCAACATTTTTGGCAAATATCGATAAATTTTTCTCTTTCCAAATGATTTTCACAAGTTGAGAGTTCAGTTCTCAACAAGTTTGGCAAATATTGATCAATATATCTTTTTTTGGCTAAGCTTTTTGCGAATTATTTTCACAAGTTGAAAGTTCAATTCTCAAGAATTTTGGCACATATCAATCATTTTTCTCTTTATTTTGCTAAACCTTTGTCAACTATTGTAACTAGTTGAGAGTTCAATTCTCAACAAGTTTGGCAAATATCAACAAAAGTTTCTCTTTCTTTGGCTAAACCTTTTGCAAATTATTTTTTCACAAGTTGAGACTTCAATTCTCAACAATTTTGGGAAATATCAATAAAATTTCCATTTTGTTAGCTAAACCTTTTGCGAATTACAAGTTGAGAGTTCAATTCTCAACAAGTTTGGCAAATATTAATAAAATTTTCTCTTTTTTTTTTTTGGCTAAACCTTTTGCAAATTATCTTCACAAATTGAGAGTTCTATTTTCAACAAGTTTGGCAAATATCAATAAAATTTTCCCTCTATTTTTGGCTAAACCTTTTGCAAATTCTTTTGTGTTGAACATCAGTGGTAGGTAAAGGTAATGTTTGCATCCTCTTGAAAGCATCATCACCATCACCATCACCATCACCATCATGGAGCTGCTGCCACTTGTCTGCAAATGGGCAGGACAAATAGTCCGGTGTACTGGTCCAGTAGGCTGATGTGGATTGGTGCATGAGCATCAATCACTTGGCATTTCTCCACTTGGAACACAACATGGAATCTGTGTCATCACAATGCCCATGTGTCAAGTGAAGGATTGTCAGCACTTTGGATTGTTGTTGTTGATGTTGTTGTTGTTGTGACTCTTGATCAGCAGGCATCACTTTTGAGTTAGTAGGGAGAAAGGTTCACAGAACTAAGTGATGCAAGGTACTAAGAATAACGTGCACTTTGGTATGTGAGAAAGGGAGAATTGAGTCTGAAGTTTTGGTTTCATTTGATTTCAATATGTACCAATTCTTGATGAAGAATCAATCATCTGAAGCTTTGTAGTTGAGATTTGTAGAAACGGGAAGTTGATAATTTCCCTAGAATCTTACCAAAAGGGCATTTCCGCTGTAATACTAGGGAATGAATTCTTGTTTTTGAAGGTCTGATCAAAACCTTGCAAAAGGGCAATCCTGGGTGTCGCCTCCATGTTTAGGTCAAGAGCTGGGTTTGTCTCATCAAAGTTCTAAACTTGCAAAAGGAAGAATAGGACTAGAACTTTGCGCTGCATTAAAAAAAAACAGGCGAGCAATTGGGTAAGGGGAGAGTGCTTCTGAAAACTGTTAGGGGTAATTTTTGAAGAAGCTTGCAACTTTGTAGTTATGAAGACGAATTCCTTCCTGTACAGACTGATGTCAATACGACAAAGAATGGGTGTCCTGCAGAAACAGAAATTGGGTCGTCTTGTTTCCACATCGACCATGTCCTCGCAATGCTTCTTCCATACTACACCCAAGTTCTCCCCCAGCTACACAAGGATTAATGGTTGCAGTGCACCACCCAGAAAGTCTCAGGATGAAATTACAACTGGTGTACAGATTAGGGTTTTCAATTTGTTGAAGAGGATCAATGAAGAATCGATGCCACATTGCGGGGATACTGTTGCAAGAGATCATAAGGAAATTCGTCCAAAGTTTGGTAAAATTATTGGGAGTTTGGAACTTGGAGGAGTGAGGTACATGGGCATAGGGAGTTTCAAGGGAGGCGGAAGACCTGCAGAACATGAACTACGCTTGCCTCCTACTCTTAAGCCGGATGGTTCCAAAGAGAAACATGAGGTTTGAAAGCTCAAACCCATCATTTCTATCTTTTGTTTCTGCTCATCACTCGCTGACTGCACTAGCTATATCTCATTTGATTCAAGCGGCTAGATGGTTGTGTAGGATAATTGAACACTCTTGGGCGATGCAATGATGTCAAACTCTTTGGTTTAGGGTTTAGGGTTTGGAGCAGTGTGGGGCAGTTCTTGACTTTATGAACAACCTCTGGTTCTGGTTCCTTCAAAAAATTTAGAATGGTTCCAGTTCCACAAACAAATAGAACCCCAGGTCCAGTTCTGGTCTGGTTCTTGAAATCAATTGTTTGGATCAAGAGCAATGGGTGTGTAACTGTGATTTTGCTAAACAGAACAACCAAAGTCTTGGCACCAGACTGTGTAGACACTTCAATGCAATGGAAGTTCTAATTTGATGCTTGTGCTTCATCAAGCCTTTTATATGGAAGGTGATCTTGGGTTTGTAGTAAGTAAGCTCCCAAAAGTTTGATCAGTTTGATAAATTAGTAAACTACCTGAGTTCCTTATGGTTTTGGGTGTGCAGCAAGATGAAAGGGAGAAGTTTTTGGAAAGTGCGAAGCAAGATCTAGCCACTCGCATTAGTGACACAGAAAAAACACTGCAGGATTCGACTGTGGAGGAATCAAGCCAGACCCACGTAATTGGAGGTGCCACAACTGAGCTCCAGTTTGGTGTGCAGGATGGAGGCCCATTGGGTGTGGCTGTCGACAATGCTTATGAAGAACTCCTTAAAAAATCTGAGGTGTCAGGTATTGATGACTGTCCCATCCATTGTCAATTGGAAGTTTCAGAGTTTTGGTGCATCTGTTGTGTCTTGCAGTGTGCAGTTGTTGTGCTACACTTTTTTGTTGCTTGTAAATTCATCCAATTTCATGGTTCTATGTGACCATGGCTCATAGCATTCATGACTGCACAGAACTCACACCCAGATCATCTTCATGCAAAATGCACAATAATGTTTACTAAATATTTTGATCTATGCATTGCTCAAGAGTAAACTTATTTAGTGAAGTATGTTTGCAGATCATAGAAGGCAGACAGCTGGTGATAAAGGGCAATCTCTTGAGGAGACAAGCACCATCACTGACCATGATGCTGACAATCCACATGTGGAGATTGCTACTGAGGTTTGGAGTGCAATGGATGGTGACACAAGCCACTTTCTTGATGACTCAGACAAAGTGGAGGTTCAAGGACAAGAGAATGAGTCAATCATGGGAATCAGTTCTCGGGGACCTGGTGAAAGCCTTGAAGATGAATCTACAGGTCCTGGAGAAACAGTTCATGAAACTTTGGATGCAACAAGAGCAGAAAATAGATCTGGGTCTAAAGCACGGACACCAAAACCAGGTGTAAGGGTTGGAAATGTTCCAGCAACAGGGGCAAGTGCGAATGAAACTGACCGTGGTGACATTCCAACACTGAGCTCCAAGCAACAAAGCACAGGAGGCGAAACGCTGGATCGTGCCCAGCAGCAATATGAGAAATCTATTTCAGAGTTTGGACTTGGTGGTGACCAAAACCTGAAAGCAGATCCATGAAATGAGTAGCATGGAGGATTCTACAAATCATGGAGGCAGCAGCCAGCCCACATCCTTGAAGAATGACTTTGGGGTTTGCACCACCCTTGGACGGGTATTGCCTTTTGAACATACCAGCTCCAGTATTGGATCTATTTTTCAAAATTCATACCACCTTGGTATTGGTATTGGACCTTTTGTAGGTCCGGGTGTTAGGGTTCAAGGCTGATTGTTGGCTGGTATGAGTCCACTACATACTTGATATTGAGATTGGTACAACCCTTGTATGAAGTTGGTATTACCTCTGGTCTCCCCCACCAGGCAAGTACTGGTATGAGGCTGGTATTACCTCATGTCCCTACAAGGTATTACACTGGTATTACCTTGTCCTGACTAAGCAGGCGCCACTACAACAAGGTTGGTATTGCCTTAGGTCATACCAGTTTGTTTGCTTCTTTAGTACTAAGACCAGAGTCTATATACCGAGGTTCCAGCCTGATGATACCCACCCAACACTGGTTTCAACTTTCAACTATACTAGCATGTGTTTACACTGCTGACTTAGCCGCATCATGCAATGAAATAACCCCATAATCATCTTCCATTGAATTTAGCTTCATGAACTTCATTGATTTCAAATATTATATGAAACATGACACAACAATGTGTACACATCGATGAGTTGCGTTTATGTAAAGAGGTAAGTCATTAACATGCATTAAATGTGGTTAGCCCAAGGCTGAATCCAATAGTATGCCAATAGCCATGTTTTACTATACGACTCCAAAGGTAATAACTAAACCTAGACCCTAAACCCTAAACCTAAAAAAAGGAAAAACTGACTAGAATTCCATGTTATACACAACTTGTACCGCTCAAGACCCCTTGAATAATAATAGCTTTCAATATCCTATATAGAAAACATAAGGGTTTTTTGAAACATGATATCACTTTAAAATGGGATTGGTATCATAGATGGTTGAATAAATATTATGTTTTCCAACATTGCTTGAATCATGTTGGCTTGTTTTTATGGAATTCAAAATTTCATTGGGACAAGTGCATTTCGTACACATTTGGCTCAAATGTTAAACTTGGAATGTGAGGCATAATCACCTTAGCCATGTATGCAAGGCATGCAGAGATAGCATATGTATTCCAAAAGAAAGACATGAATGTTTGTGTGGCCTTCCCTTTCATCAAACTTTTATTTACTAGCAAGATTTTGCCACAAATAAATTTTCAAAAAAAAAAAATTTTGATAAAGAAATTTTGGAGAAAATGATAGTGTAACATTGTTAGATTTCTACATTTTGTTTTCAATGTGTAGCCATGAATATAAGGTTGATTAAATGTTTAATATATATTTAATTAATCTGGATTAAACTATTAATTTTGGACTTTTCAAATTTGGTGGTTAAAATCAAGTTTTTTAATCAAAATATTAGAAATAATTTTTGTTGGATCATTTAGTGAGGCAAAAATCTATTAATATCTATTTTTATGTCATACAATGGTCTCGAAATTAAAGTTTATCTCCAAATTTTCAATCTTTCAATGTTTATTTTTTAATTTTGAACTTTTCAAAAGTTTGAAATTAACTAAATACATGATAAATTTTATATTTGATATTTGGTTTATAGTTAGATTTAGCTAAATATTTTTAAGGATGATCATGATTTTTCTTACATCTTCCTATAGATGATTCTCACTTAGGCTGCATTTAAAAAATTCCTGAAAAAAACACTACCCTTCATCACTAAACCCCATCATCTATCCAAAAGGAGGACTTTAACCCAAGAAATAACCATGGTTTTTTTTGCGTGGGTTCATTCCTTGTTTGGGGTGTTTACCCCAACTTGGGGGACTTTATGGATGACCACAAAATAGGCATGAGACTAAATAAAATAAAATGAGGTATAAACACCCAACCAAACAAGGCAAAATCTTAAGGATAACTTTAATATGTAAAGAAAATCATTAACTACCCAATCAAAATTGGTTGGAACATTCAAGCAAATATATCATCTAGTGTATGTCGAAACACTCATATTATGCATGGATATGTTACAATCCCCAATAAATGTGAAATTAATATTATTCAAAACTTTTACAAAGGAATATGTGTATCTGTTAATTTTACATCACATGAATACAAAACATATATGTGCATTTGACTATTTTGGCTTTAACCCATAAATATAAAATCTAACAAACTACACAAATAAGTGACCCCTCATTGAGTCCATCCCACACTTGTGATGAGAGATTTGTGTCTCTCAAGTTTTTGTTGTATGCATTTTTTGAAACTTTACAAAATGAAAAGAACAAATGAGCAACAAGGATGTCTCAAGTTTTGTTATTTTCCTATGCTACATAATATTGTGTTCCCATTGTGTTATTTAAGAAGATGGAATGTGCTTCCTCAATCTTAGTTGGTAATTATGCCAACTATATGAGTAGCCATGTTTATTGTAATTTAAAAGCTAATGGAGTTGTGAGTTTGTTTGGTGTTTTCATTGTTATTCTAGCAACTAACATCGTTGTGGCACTTTTTGGTTCAAGAGGGGTTGGTATTGTTTCCACTATTGTAATATGGGCAACTAGCATGATTATTTCATCTAAAACAAATTGTCCAATTTATGCTTGGATTGTTTCAATCCAAGTCAATGTAACTTTACATCTTATGCACACTTATGATTGATACAACTAACTAGATTTGTAGTTTCCCACATGCATACACTTGGATCATGATAAAGATAATAAAAAATTTGTTGCCTAACTTTCATTGATCCTTGTCAACATATAAGAAAGTTGTCACACTTAATTACTTGGCATGTTTTTGCATGAAACCAAAACAACATTGAAAATATCATTCTTAATGTGGCAAAAAGGCTCCTACACAAGGACTTGTATTGCAAATCCAAACAATTTGGCAAAGGTCATTGTGGAAAGACTATTCATGAGATCAATTTTCAATAGTGCCATGAAAAAAATTGAACCCCATAAGTGACATTTAATTTTTGATCAATAAGTTGGATTGTGCATCATAAAATGTCGTTATTCACACATAATAGGCTACGACTCATTACACACGTGAGGTAACCTTTGTGGTTTCATTCACTATAATGTATAATATGTGCTTGTATATTGTGGCATCTAAATTACATTAGAACCACAATTTGACATTAGTTTGACATTTGTGGAAAACATCTTTAACATTTGTTCAACATTTGACAATGGGAAATTCACATTTCTTAAATTTCATTGTATCAAAAGTTGTAACTTGAAGTCCCCTCCAATCCCATCAAGTTGGACTTTCTTAAATGACTTTAATGACATTCTTAGTTTCTTCAAATGATATTGGGGAAAAAGAACTTGACAATTCCAAGTTTTGCAACCTATTTTGTAACATGATGCAAACTCAAGGTGTGCTCCCACAAAAAAGATGTGAAGTTCTATGATGGGACTAAAATGAGTTCATGGGGTTTAATTCAAGATGAAATCAATCTACACAAACCAAAAGGAGGGTGATCAATGCAAATTGGAACCAAAATGGACAAAGATGTAGGAGACACATTCACATGTCTCACTGTAGCCTAAAGTTGGAAAGAGTTATCACTCTCCTCCTTGTAATATATTTTATAAATGGTGACATGATAAGGGTCTAAAGACATTCAAAAATTCAAAACTCCAAAATCCAATTGTTAAGGAAATGTGTAAAATGAAACTCATATTACTAATTTATAATGGTTAAGGAAGATTATATTTAAAAAGAAAAACCATATGACCATTTTTGAGTTTATGGGAAACTTTCAAACATAGATTTCATCCTACAACACAATTTTTATGATATTGTATATGGACTCATAAATTTCAAAATATTATATGAAAAATTTAATGTATTTTACCACAAGTTATATGGTTAAAATGGAAATCAAAATTCCTATTGAAGATGTTGTTGCAAATGGGAGTATATTATTAGGTACATTTTAGAAGGTAAAAAATGCTTAAATCCATAATATCCTAAATTCAATGTGAAAAAATCAAAATTTGTTGAATTGTCTTAATCAATTTTTTTCTATTTAATATATAATGTAAGGAGGGCAAACTTGGAAATGGAAAAAATGTTAAATTTAATACATTCTTTTGAACAAATTTGATAATCAAACCAATTCACTAATGTCATGAACTTTCTTGAGAACATTTCCATCTCAATACCCCAAATACCCCTTTTATGGTTATTTGGTGGTGTTGGGGTTTAAGAAAATGTAGGTGTAGGTACCCATAGTAGCACTTGCATCAACAAAAAGAAAAGCCCTACTATTTAGAGCTCCTTGAATGAGCAACCAAAATAAAATAACATCTCAATAGTAGGTTCAATATTTATTTTTATTTTTCAATTTTTATTCTCTATTACTACATGTTTTGCTTATGCATGTGCATGTTTGCATTTGGTTGATATTCATATGTCATAAATTGGTTTGCTCAAATGAAGAAGAAAATGTATTCCAAGTATCAAAGTTTTTTCTCTCCTTGTTCTTATTGTTATGAGTTTCTTGTGCTTGAAAGCTTTGTTTTCAAAGGAGTCATAATAATAACAAGTGCTTGTAATGGATTACCTTCTCTAGGACCTTTGTTCCCATTCTTCTTGCTCTTGTGTTTTTCAATGCCGTAATGTCTAGTTATGCACGTAACAAAGGAAAGGAGATGGAAGTACTTAAAGAATATTGGAGAATATGGTTTCCATTTAGGAACAAGTATGTTTTTTCTTCTTGAAGTTTTGCTTTCAAGTTGTTGTATCCCTCCTCCCCTTTTTATTTCCCTTTCTTGGTCTTGTTTTTGTGTGTTCAATATTGGAAGCTATGGTTTAAATCTAATTTTGCAATTAAAAAAATTTAGTTCGATATGAAGAAAACAAAGAAATAGTTGGTTGTAGTTCTAGGGCTGATGCAATAATAAAATGGAAGTGAGTATGTGCGCTATGGCAGATATGGATGTGGAAAAACAACAAAAAATGACCATTGAAACCATCAATGTTGGCAAGATTCGTTAGGTGTAAAACTTTGGTTTGCTTTTGCATTTTCTCACAACATTTATAATAATTTATTTCATGATGATCAATGAAGAAATTTAGAGATCTTAAAATTGTATAATTTTTTCTAGATTTTCAAATTTAGATGATGAAATTTTTCATTTAAAAAAAAACTATAACCCAAGAAGCTTGACTAAAAGCCAAGATGCATAAAGGTGATTCTCAAGAGAAAAATGCCATAGATTGGGAGGAGTTGGACAAGGTGAGGGAGAAAAGTATAAATGCTAATGTTCAAGGATTTCACTTGAAGATCATACATTCTATTTTCAATGAAGTTCAATATGGCATTAATTGTTGCACAATGTCCTCTTTCATGTTGTAATAACATAAGTCTTGTGAGGTGAAACAAGAATTTGAAAGAACTTCCCACACTTACATTACCAAAGTGAAGATCATTCCTCAAAGCTAATGATGAACACCCCCAAGTGGTCATCACCATAGTTTCTATTCTAACCACACTATAGTCTATCTAGGTTACTCTAACATAGATTAGGGGGCTACCTAGGTTAAGACGAACCTAGGGATTACCTATGGAACTATTAAGGGGACTACCTATGTCAAGGGTTAGTAAAGGCCTACATAGGGGCTATTTAAGATAAGGGTTGTCAAAAGCCTATATAGGGGGTTACATAGGGATTACTTAAAGTGATGCATAGGGGATATATAATGAATACTTAAGGGGCTACATAAGGTCTATGAAAGGGGCTATTAGTTTATAACCCTAGGTGACCTTTAGGTAGGCCTCTAGGAAGTTCCTAGGTAATCCCTTGGGTAACCTTTTATATCATCCCTAAGTAGCTCCTATGTAAGCACTATGTGATCACCTCTTGCATTATGAATCAGCCTCAAGCAGCCTTAAATAATCTTTTAAATAACCCCTAGGTATCCTTTAACCTAAAAAATCCCTAACTAATCTCATAAGTAGGCTTTATGTAATCATTAAATAACCCTTAGGTATTCCATAACCTAGGTAGGCCTCTAAGTGTCTCCCTAAGTAGTCAAACTAAATAGTCCTCGAGGTAGGTTTTATGTAGCCCCTTGTGTAGGCTTTTGGCCCTTATCTTAAATAACCCCCTATGTAGTTTGTTCTTACACTATGAGTCAACCCTAAAAATTCCCCTAAGTAACCCTTAAATACAATTGAACTTAGAGAATCCCTAGTTAACCTTTTAGGTAGGCTTTGTGTAATCCTTTACCTAACCTTTAGGTATCCCATAACCTAGGTAAGCCCACATGTAGACATAGATAAAACATATGAGATTTAAAAAAAAAATCAAGTCATTTTCCCCATGTTATTTTCCTTTAGCATATTCCCATCTTGCATTTTGATTGTCATCCTTTAGTTCTAGTGAAACCCAAGATTCTATTTCAAGGTTTTCCTGACTTTGCAGATAACTTTATTCTAATTGACATGCATGGAAGTTTTGAAATTTTTTAATCAACACAAAGAAATAACTTTAAAAATTACTTTGTTAATTTTCTAATTTGGACAAGATCTAGTATATTATAAAGATTGATTTGGGAAATATGAAATGTTGCCAATATACACATCTAAATATCTAACTTGCACAATTTAAACAAACCAAGGACAAATAACTAATGATTAGTAAGAACCATTTGATGATCCGCCATTCAAATATTGCTGATTTTGAAAATTACATATTATTTGATTTATGTGATTTAAAACAAGGACCAAATTTGATGTGCAACATTAGAAAATAAGTAAATTTAAATGTTATTAATAAATTCTAATTATAAACACAAGTTTAGAATTACAAATTTGTGTTGTGAATAAATTGACTTCATGTTCAAGTGTGGATTATGTTTAGATAAAAATTATGCGCAATTTGAAAATTTGCATAAGTTGAGTTCAAAATTTGTTGATAATCAATTAATGGATAAATCTACTACAACCAATTGTTAAAAATGTAATCAAAATTCTTAATATTGTTCTATTAATGAGAGATGTTGTGTTCACTATAGTAACATTATGACAATGTCCATTGTAATATCATTTGCTTGAATTTCCCCATTTGGCACTAGGTTACAACATTACAAGTTATGATTTTTTTATGGATAACTTTAATGTGTGGGCAAATAGAGACTTATATATATATATAGTTTTTTAGTTCATCCAAAACAATAAATCCTATTCATTTTTTAAACAAAAAAATGTAATGTGAACATGGTTTTTTCTTTCAATAATGTGGTGTTGACGAAATTTTCCCCAATTTTTAACGAATTTTTGTTTGATTCACATTAAAAACTAAAGTTTTGAAAATCAATTTCTAATTTTTTTGTTGTCAGAATGCAAAATTTTGCCAAAGAAAAAATCTTGGATGTGAATGAATGTTATCTATAGTGACAACATCATCAAATGGTATTGTGTAATGTAACAAAACATAATTACTAATAACAATGTACTAGAAATTCTTAATACACACACAAAATAGGTTCCAACTTCAAACCATGCTAAACAAACTTTTGAAAAATACAAATATCTAGTCTAGTAGCATTTTTAACCCAAGCAAGGTTTCTATATAATCAACAAGATGGGGAATGTCATTTTAAACAACAAATTAAAGGGTAGACAATGATACCCAATGTGATTGATAAAATTATTTACCGTGAAGAATAAGGAAGCTTACTTTATTTTGTACATTCAAAGATTCTCCACATTATTTGCAATCACAAAACCATTCTAGTTTAAAGTTTTTTCATACTTCGATTTCCCCATTTAATTAATTTCTTTTCTTTTGGATGTATTTAATTCTTAGTATAAATCTTCATATGTTTTCATCGTGTATACACATAAGAATTCTCAAATGAATCATAAAATCTAAGCCACCTTGTGTTCCTCCCACCCACTTTACAATTTAGAAGTTACAATTGTTGCACAACAAGTGACCAAATGAAAGGACTATACTTCATTAAGAGGGAAAACACTAAATAATAACAATGAGTTAAATGTGGGATTGGGTTTGACACAATTATAGTACAATACAATACAATGCCCAACATGAAAAAAATTCAGATTTAAAAAAATTATACCTACACAATGATTAATGCTTGAATTATTTTTTAAAACATTATTTTCAAAGGAAAAAAACCAATGCAATGGTTAGAATCCCCTTTGTGACCCAAAGGTTTCATGTTTGAACATTTTTTCGAATCATCTTTTTCATTTACGAATGAAATGGATGAAAATAAATTGCCCTTGAGCAATTTTTTAAAGTTAATTGCCCAAGAACAATTGTTTTGAAAAGAACCATGTTCCCCATGAACCATGTTCTTGGTGGAACAAATGCTTAAGTTGTTTTGGGGAACAATCATGTCCTCAAGGGAAAAAAAGGTTTAAGTAGTTCCCTAGGGAACAACCATGTTCTTGAAGGAGCAAGGGCTTAAGTTGCCTTAAGGAACAACCATATTCTCAAAGGAAAAATGGGCTTAAGTTGCCCTTTAAGGCAATTTAAGCTTCTTCTCCATGGTGACATGATTATTCTTTGGGGCAACTTAAACCTTTTATTCCCGAAAACAACATGGTTGTTTTTTAGGGCTAACCATGTGCCTAGGGGAACACGAGATTAACTTCCCCAAGGAATAAGAAAAGTTCCCCCAAAAAACAATTTTTTTGAGTAGGAGTTCCTTGGGAAAAGGGCAGCTTCCTTAGGGAAAAGCCCAAGTTCCTTAAAGAAACATTTGTTTCAAATATTTTTACAATCGCAATCATTTCATGTTCATTTTTATATAAGCTTATAACCTATTATTAAAAAGGTCTAAAAAAGAGATACAACTTTGTAGTTGGAAGCATTTCAATCAAAATTCATATGAAAAAAATTATGATCACAAAGTTTTGAACTCATTTGTTCCATGGGGAACAATTTTTGTTTTCTCAGGCAATTTAAGCCCTTCTTACCCTAGGGAGAAAGTTGCTTAAATTGTGCTTGGGAACAACCATGTTCCTTGGGGAGCAAATTTGTCCAACATTTTGTGTGATCATAATTTTTTCATATGAATTTTAATTGAAGTGTTTCCAATTACAAAGTTGTAACTCTTTTTGAGGCCATTATAATGAGAGGTTGTAAGATTATATAAAAAAGAGCATGAGATGGTTATGGTTGCAAAATGATTCAAAACATATGTTTCCCAGGGATTTGGGGCTTTCCATAGGGAAAGTTTTTTTGTTCCTCGAAGGAGTTGTCTTTTTCCTTGGGAACTTTTTCTTATTCATTTTAAAAGTTATTTTTGGAAGTACTTCATTTATTCCTTAGGGAATGTTTTTATTTTTTTGGAACTTCATTTTGCTCCATGGGAACTTACATTAGTCCCTAATGCAACTTGCTTGGGATTAGCACTTAATCTTCTTTTTTTGGGGAAGTTCTTTTCTAAAGGCAACTAACTTTTTAAAAATATTTAAATGTTTTATATATTTTTGCATTCATTCTATTTGTGAACAAAAAAAAATTGAAAAAAGGATTGAACTCAAGACCTGTGGGTTGAAAAGATGATTCTAACCATTACATCACATGTTTTTTAAAAAATTATTGTGTAAAAAATATATATATATAATATCAATCATTGTGTGGGTATATGAAAAAAATGTATTTCTTTTTCATGTTGCGCATTGTACTACAAATGTGTTAAACTTGGTGTCGCATTTAACTTGTTGCGACTATTTAATGTTTGCCCATTAGGACTAACTTTTTCATTTGTCCTATTTATGACATAGGCATATATAGATATTATAGCTCTTTGTATTCATGACCTTGTGTATACATGACAATAATCTCATTGATGATTCATGGTCTTTTTGGTTGTAGGTTTAAGTTAGTGACATAAACAATAGTAGGCATTTAACAAAGGTTGCCAAGTTTTTAAGATATTATTATGTGAGATCATCTCACATATGAGTACAATAGTCCTCTTTCTGTTGATTGTTGATTAGATTTCTGGCAGAGTAGTAGTAATGCCCTGCAATTTTGACCTTGCCTTGATAGACAGGCAAGGATATTGTGTTTAGATTCATTATAGAGAGTATAGTAGCTTTAAGGGATTTTGGCCCATACTAGGTAATAAATAATAGGTCTATTTTTTTTAATATGAGGCATTTTGAAAGATGATATATTTTGGCTTGTGTTGAAACTTGAGATTAGTTATTATAGAGTTATAATAATATCTTGAAAGGTTTTGGTTTCTATTAGAGGATTGTTTTTGGAAGATTATATTTTTGCATGGTGAAAGATTTGAGTTTCCATAATTCTTTTTGTTTGGCCTTTAAGATACATACATACCTTTTGTAATGTAAATATGGCAAGGCCACAATGTGACTGACACACACCCCTTGTTTCTAAACAATGAATTTATCTTCTGGATCCTCCTCCTCCTCCTCCTCCTGACTCCTCCTCTCTCCTGACTTTTTTTTCTTTCTCTGACATTTGAACTCATGACTTTTGTTTGTGCCTGGATTCCAACTAAAACCTCATCTTTCCATCTTCAGTCAAGTCAGTCAGTGAGTCAGTGAGGAGGAACTCAGGGGTCATGATGTAGGAGTTAATTAATTAAGTACCTTCTCTTTTGCCTTTGCCTAGTATGATGTAGTAGTGTGTGAACAAAGTACTTTCTGTTGGGTGTTGTTGTCAGCTTATTATTAGGTATTAGCCTGCTGCAGCAGCATTTTTGTTGTGGACTTGTTGTCTGTCACTCCTAGAATTCAGTTCTTCTTCTTCTTCTTCCTATAACATTTGTGACCCCAAAACCTTATCACCATAATAGTTCAAATAGCAAGTTCAACAAAAATAAAAAAAATTAAAAATAATAATATTTTTAGATTTTCTGAGAATTCTCCCAAAAAAATAATTTTTATTTTTTATAATTATTTTTTGTGTGGAGGAAAATGAAGATCATTTGAGGTAGGGGAATGAATATATATTTATTTTATTTTTTCGAAAATGAAATCTTCAAAATTAAAGAATATCATTCGGGCAGAGACCCTGGTGAACCCTGGCTATTTCAACTAAGGTAGGTATTTACTATATTACTACTAGAATGGGGTTCGGGCATCGAGCTGAAAAAAAATTCAAGAATTTGAGAATGAATAAATAAATAAATAAATAAATAAATTAGGCTGTCATTGCAAGTTTGATCTCTTTTGTTTGTTTTTTTTTTTTTTTTTTTGGTTTTTTTTTGTTGTTGTTTTTTTTCTGGCCACCCACCCACTTCTTTTAGTGATTATTAAAAGCCAAATCACAGCTGACAGGTTATGGTAGTTACTAGTTAGCAGAGATCTTGTCAGACCCGAGTGCTGCAAGGGGGTTTAGGGTTTACATACTCGCAAAGTGATAATATGACCTCATTAGGACCGTATGCCCTCTCAAGTGTTATCTTCCTTTGGGGATCATAAGCAGCGTACGGAGATTCACTTCGGACACTCGACTAAAGATCTAAGAAAATAATGTTGAAAATTTCCCGATTGAACAAATGGGTTTTTAAATCGAGCCCCTTGGCTTTTAGACGAGTTTATATCAAGACCATGATTCGGAGAAGAAATAAAACGGCTTCAATTCTTCAGGTGGGTAGTAGGTATATAAATTTGGCTTCAACTTCACCCAAGGGCTCACCCCTAGACCGTTGTTGAGACCATTTTCGATCGTGTTTTAGGAAAATCGGCTTTTGAACAATGTTTTACACAACCATTTGAGGCATTATTTGGAGTATCCGTTGTTCCCCTCCTCCTTTTGATTTCAATGGTTTCTTTCTTGCTTGCAAATTGGGCCCATGGGGTGGTTGTTCTTTTGGGGAGAACAACCCCATATTCCAAGTGCTTCTATCGTCATCCGTAACCAGTTACGCTCGACTATATATTCATGTGTGACTGACTAGATTACTGGCCGGCCGGCCAGCTTGAGTTATTACTATTTACTTACTTCCTGTGGATATTTTGGCAGAGGTTGGTTCACATGGTATAACCATCATGGCGTTTCAAACATGCTTGAAATTCTGCTTTGTTACGTCTCTGGAGTTATGAAGGAGCCGTAAGCATGTGACGAGTTATGAGATGGGAAAATTTTGGGATTACCCCCCCCTTTCCCCCCCCCTCCCCCAATGAAGAAATGGATTTTGGAGAAAAATGTGGAATTTTTTTTTCAGTGTAAAATGTCAAACTTTTTTTTTTTTGGGGGGGTCACTTTGGAGAAATAAAATAAATTTGGAGAGAAAACACAATTTGTTTGGATTTTATTTAGCAAGGGACTAATTATCATCCCGGGAAGGTCTAAAGGCATGGAAAGACGAACACAACAACCACATCATTTGGGGCGGGGGAGGGGGGTGGGGCTGGGGAATTTGGGCGTTGGGTAACCTAACATCAATGTATATATATCATATGCCGATTCAAAAAAAATGACCAAAAACACACGGTTTTTTTAATTTTAAAAATGTGTCATTGAGATCGTGTTGATATTGTGTATCGTGATCGGTACAAAGGCCCGTAGGTAGGTCGTGAGCATTCCTAAATAAGGTGGCCTAAGTGGATGGTGTACATCCCTGAAATGAGGGGATCAGTAAGGCTCATACGAGGTGGGCATTCCTCAAATAAGGTGGCCTAAGTGGGTGGGGGACATCCCTGAAATAAGGGGGTCTAGTACTATGCATGGTTTGGGGGGTACATTCCCCAAATGCAAGGCCAAACTCAGCTACAGCTACCGTCTCCTCGTCCTAGTAGGTCCATTATTTCAGCAATGTCCTTCCTTACTCTGAACTTTTTGGCCCCTAGTTTGACCCTCTGAATCCCCGTTTACACATCCCAAGCTTGTGTAAATGTACCTTGAGGAGATAGGTTTTGGTACCATGTTACAAAACTGGGTATCAGTTCAGAAGATTTGCAGGATCTTGTCTGACAAAGGCTCAATTTAATGAATATATGAGCCAACAGTTCGAGGCTGTTTTCATCCTGTCTTCTCATTTGGTCCCCTGATTCGTCCTCTATGCTAGTTCCATCCTGACGTTTCGTTTCGCCCCCTATTCCGCGAAACAAGGTCCCAATAGCCCCAGTTTTCGGGGTACTTTACGGATCACCCTAATATTTAAAACCACATTTTTTAAATTAAAAAAACCCGGGATTTTGCTAATTTATGAGTTACAGACGTATTATTGAACTGGAATGTGTGTGGAATCATACATTCCAGTTCGGCCACAGAATCCGTCAGGAATTGTCCGATTCCGAACTGTAATCTGTCATCCTCTTCATTTGCTGTCGCTAGCACTATGCGTTTCTAGAGCGCTGTGTTGGGAGTTGTGCATGCGCGGGGATTCCGGCTTGTCGCAGGCTCTGGATTTCTCGTGCTTGCACTGGAATGGCCAAGGGCGACGGTGGCGGAGGTGGAGCTAGATTGCTGCTGCTGTTTGGAGAACAAGGCTACGAGAGGCGGAGGAGGAACTGGACCCTGTAGACCCTTTTGGTGTTGTTGCCTCCATTGTTCTGGAGTCCTTTGTTGGAGCGAAGTTGCGTTTTGTTTGGCGTCTTTGAGGCGCTGATCACACATGATACATACGCACGGTTTCTCATCCGATAATGTGGTACGAGAGAAACCTCAACTGCAAAGCCGAGGTGACACCACAAAGATGAAGGTAGTTTGCTCTGCCAATATGTTGCGATTCTTCTGGTCGCTGTGCTTTTCTCTCCTCTTCAGTAATATGATGCAGCTCAAATGCAAACCCGAGCTGGCCGGGTACTTCCTGTGTTTGTGTGCTCTGAATGTCGCAGTGTCTGGAACGAAGAACAATGCTTTGGTTATGTAGTCGTGAAGGTTTTGAAAGTTTGAACTCTGTTTTCTCCCCGTTTTCTCGTTTTTGCAACGCAGTTCACTCAGGGAGACTAAGAGTGTAACGAGGAAAAGAGCGGTGGGGGCGGGGGGCGGGAACCTAGCTATTGCTTTTGCAGTTGAAGAGTCGGCCGCTGTTTGAGATATTGCTTAATCTTCTTTCTCTTGCTCCAACAATCGCACATGTCTATTCGGTAGAGCACTAGAGTTGCGAAGCATGCGGATCACGGGCAGTGATACTCGGTGCAGCAGTGGAAGAAGGTCATACATTGTTGCTTCGGAATGGACGAGGTTCTTATACGGATGTCGTCGAAGCATTAGGAGGATGGGCCGTGGCTTAGCGGCCATGCAGGTGTTGTTGTCCTTGCAGCTACTTTTGGCAGTCACCAAAGCGCCGGCGATGGTGAAAGCTATAACGGATGCAGGTGACATTGCGGCACTTGTTCAGGTTAGAGTCTTCAGTTCTTTTTCCGTGGCAATAATTCCGATCTGTTATATTGTTATGTCGATTGAGCAAAATTCTTTGGGAACTGTACTGCAGAAAGCTCTGTCTCTGGGAAGCTGCAGCATTAAGCCTTGTTGTAAGTAAAGCGTCGGAGTCCCACAGCGCGTTGAATTCAGAGATTGACGAGTCCCTCTCATAAGAACTGGTGTTATGCTTTTGTTCCAAGGCTGAGTTCCTGCAGCAAAATTGCCATATCTCGTGTTGCTCTTTATTAGAAGCTGCGGAAAGATGTATATGGTTTCCATGTCAGTAGTTGGTACTAAGAGCCTTCTACTATTCTCTCTCCCATCTCCATGCTTGAAGACATGTTTGCTGTACAGACTGGTAAGCTTTATTGAGAGATATGATTGATTGATGCTTCCAAAAAGATGCTAAAGGTAAGATAAAATTAGGTATACGATGATTTGTAGGTGGCTGTTTTTGGCACCCCAGCCAAGCTGCTCTCGGCTTTGTAGCCCAAGCAACCCAAACATGAAGCTCCTGACGAAAGAGGGTGGATGCTGTCAAAATGCAGGTGAAATTGGCCATAAACACAGCATCCATTTTGCCTTCCTCATGTGTGGGCTCATGGAGCTTTTCTGTAGATCCATGTGATGCATTAGGATCCCCACAGTTCACTTGTGGTATTGAGTGTTCACCCGCAATTGGAGGAGTGTCACGCGTGATTGGTCTTAACCTAGAGCCTGCTGGTTACCATGGAACACTATCACCATATGTTGGCAACCTCTCTGCGCTGCAGACAATCATCGTTTCAGGGAATAATTTTGAGGGCTCTATTCCAGCAACGCTTGGCCAGCTGACTGATCTTCTCCAGCTAGATTTGTCATCCAATTCCTTCACAGGATTTCTGCCTGAATCTTTGGGCCTTCTCTCAAACCTAGAATATCTCTCTGTTGCCAACAACCTCTTGGAAGGCAACATTCCATTATCCTTCAACAACCTGATTGAAGTGACACGAATGTCTCTGGACCGGAATCAACTCAGTGGCCCTATCCCTATCCTGAGTGGAATGAGGAGCTTGACCTACATTGATGCGAGCTGCAATAATCTGACTGGACATTTGCCTTGGGGTTACCCTCCAAGGCTCAATTACCTTGCTTTAGGGCAGAACCAGCTTGCAGGACGTCTTCCCCAACTTCTTGGAGACCTGACTTCCCTGGCAGTTTTGGATCTGCGGAGCAATCAGTTGTGGGGCAGCATAGAGGACTTCATTTTTGACCTTCCTAGCCTTCAACAGCTCAATTTGTCACATAACAATTTCAGTCAACTCAGCTTCACAAACCGTACAGGTGCTAACAGCCAGGTTGTGTCAATTGACTTGAGCTCCAATATGCTACAGGGTCCATTACCTGACTTTCTGGGGTTCATGAAGATGCTCAATGTTCTTTCACTACAGTCAAACATGTTCACGGGTCCAATTCCTTATAATTATGCACTGAAGGCAGCAAATGCACTTCCTGCATCCAATCAGCTCCAGCAGCTCTACCTTGACAGCAATTTTTTGACAGGAGAGGTTCCTTCTCCCTTTCTGAGCATCTCTAATAACATCACTGCAAGTTTTGTTAACAATTGTCTAGAGAACTGTCCACCATTACTCTCTTTCTGTCAAGGTGGTGGTCAACGATCACCAAATGAGTGTGAAGCAATCCACCAAACTCCATAGTTATGTCTTTATTTTGGCAGTTTGCATGTTCTAGGAAGGGCAGATCTGCAAGGTTGGTTAAAATTTACTAAGATTTCTTTGTAAGTAACAGTGGAGGGATTGGGGTTTATGGGCATTAGTATTAGAATTCTGGTTGAATAATTGGGGCTGCATGCAAAAGATCAGAAAGTCTGAGGTCCTAAGTTTTTGCCATGTCAGTCATGATCATCTGCTAAAATCTGATCTTGATTGGGATTGTGAGTTTTAATCTGGATTAGGGATCATCCACTCCTTGTGATTTCCTTTGAACTTAGAGGCAGTTTAGATATATTTTGAATGATTGAGAAAAAAACCTTGTGAAGGAAGGACATACATTTTTACAGGTCCCAATCCAAGGTGAAGTTTGAAGACTATGGTCTTCAAGCTTAATGTCAAGCATAAAAATATCAAGTAGGTAGTATTTTTCATGAGCCCTATTTTAAGTATGTAAGATGTTAAAATGGCTCTGCAACCTTATCCAAATTGTTTTGAAGGCAATTATGATAATAAATTGCCCACTTTCTATCAAAAGAAAACATGGGCTGAACTTTGTTTTTAGTGCTTGAAATCAAGGTCAGCAAGTTCAAGAAAATTGAGATCAGAGAAAGACAATGGAGGAAATGAAGGTTGACAAATATCAGTTTCTAAAATCCATTTGTCTTGGCCAGAATAAAATTAGTGGATGTGGAAAAATTAAAAGGTGGCATCTATGGAATCATATAAGGATGAAATGGAGGCATGCAAAAGATAGTCTGGGAAATCTAAAACTTAGTGCACAATCAATGACTTTGGAAGCTGGGAAAGACAATGGATGAAATGAAGGCCAACAAAGATAAGTTCCAATAGACACAAATACCGGATTGTGTGAGAATGCAAAATGTTACTGCCATTGATTTGGGGAAGTGAGAAATTTGATTTAGCATTCAACTCTGTTCCAAGTAATTAACATGGCTGAAAGAAAGTACATAGTATAATTTAAACATCCAATGCATAATAACAATAAGCAAGTCTGCATGAATGCCCAACAAAATTATTTTCAGTGAAATTTTTTGTGTCACAAACCAGTTGCACAAGTCAGGAGAACTCACATATCAAGCTCCATTGCAAAACAGTTTCATCAAGCAGTACCATCACCACTTAAGGCCTCATAAGGCCACATTTGCTAGGTGTCCTGATGCTAACATTGGGATATCTGCAGGTGCAGAATTAGCAGCTGTCCAAAGGTTCCTGATTAGCAATACAAGAAATCAATTGACTTGTTTCCACCAACCCTACTTCATTCCAAGCAATCATCGTTTCAGGGCAAGGAACTGGCACGTTGCATCCCAGATGTAACATTCAAATGCAACAGTCTCGGATTTTACTTTACACTGAACAAATGTCATGTGTATTACAACTTATCTGTAAATCACTAACAACATAGTTGAAGCAAAAAGATGAAGCTCCCAAGGTGGTTGAAGAACACCAATGACCAGCACAACTAATAAGACAATTGGCTCAAAATCCTTACAAACAACTCCCTTTCAGAAATCTGTTTCAAATCTACCTGACCTATGTTGCAGCAACCTGCAAAAATAAGGTGCAACCACAAAACAAAGCTACAACCTCCTGAGAATACAGGAGATAAAAGGGGTATGTACTACTTCCCAAAATGCAATCCTATGAGTCATGAGCTCATCCATCTCCTGACTTCCATGATCTGAATCATACCAAACCATCTGATGAACAGCCAGAAGGCTCTCCAGTTCTCTGAAGTTCACTTTGCCCAACAAGAATTAGCCCCAAGCCCCCATGAACTCCAAACAAAGATACAAGGTCCTTGAGCTGATGTGCTCAACATTGGTTAGGGTTCCTGTACATCATCAGGTATGAACCCCTGCACATCCAGTTGTGCTAAAGAAAGAGATAAAAACCAGAGGCACCACATGCTCTTAGCGCTGAGCTGCAGTTCTAAGGCAAAATGCAATAACCAGATAGCTGGCATCTAAGGAACAGTCACAGCTCTGGTAGAAAAGAACTGATCGAATTGTTGGAAACCTCAACCTTCACAAGTAGCCGGGCTAGTAATATACCTACCAATCTGCTGTCCTACATGTCATAGTAGCTTCTTCTGCGTTTCAGAAGAGGTGATGAAGGAGGAGATACATCAAGATGAAGATTAGGGACAGTAAATTCATCACCAAAATCTGGCACAAGAGCCACTTCTTGCTTCATGGTTTTGACAGTGCCTATCATCCTGGTGGACCGAGACAACCCAGAAGCAGTTGGAGGAGATGGTAACTGAGGAACCTCACAAAGGGTCTCTTCATCAAACAAGCTGAGATCAGCTGTCCAATCAAAGTCTCCAAAATTTGCTACATCAGCCTGCAAAAAGTGAATAGGTGCATCTGTTAGAACATTCAGTGTTCTCTAGACAGCTGTGAGACACACCTCCCATAAATGGCCATTCACAAGTTACATGGCATCTGTGTTCAGAAGTAAACCAGACAAAAAGCAAGATGGTGAACAAAGATTTCAAACTAAATGGGCAACATTCCTGGTTTAAAAGATACAGATCAAACATGATCATGGCATGAGCAATACTCAAAGAGCACCACAAGTCAAAGAAACCTACCTTGGACGATCCTACATTGGCTGCATTGTAGCCCTCTGCCAAGTCTGCCAAGTTCAGTAACTCGTCCACTCTCCAGCCAGAAGTAGCCTCTGTCAGAAACTCTGTGATGCTGCTTTTTCTCAAGGTTCCTGAGCCACTCTGAGGTCCTGTACTTAAAGATGTTCCCATCACTTCTCCCACCTTTGGTACAAAGCCTCCTTGATTTTTTGACTGAGGCATTGGGTGGTTCACAGGTGAGGAGGAAAGAGGAGGTTGAGCAGTGCTAGACAACCTGCCACTCATGACTGGATTCATCATACCACTGGTTTTGGAGGTAGGCAGACTGAATTGAGGAGTTTCTTCAGAAGCTGCATCAGGCTCCTCCTGCACAGGTAGGGCCTTCCAAGCAACTCGTGTTCCTGGAATCAAAAACCGCTTATGCCTGGAGGAGAGAGAATTGACCGAGTGTATTGACAAATCACAGTCCCGGCATAGGAGTGCTCTATCCTCCACACAGAAAAAAAACCCTGACTTTTCCTGCATACACTCAAAAAGAAGCATCCACTCGGTCACAGACCAACTTTCACACAGAAACAAGCTGTGTAGCAGTCCCATTATGAAAATCCAAAAAGTCTCCTCATCCCAAAAAAGTCCCCTGCACTTCTTAGGCTGGATAAAGCAATTAAAATGTGCTCCATGTCCCATTCTCTAACAGCATCTATTGTAGTCTGATTTCAGCCTCTAACCGACATCCAGTGAAGGCTGAATGTGTTGACAAGGTGTAACCCTCCCACCACATGATGCAAGACTGGCTTCAGTGTAAGAATGCAAAAGAAAAAGGTCTATGCATGTCTTGCCAAACAGGACTAATTACAAGCACCATCTCATCCCAGCACCAAGCACATGAAGGCATACATGCACAGACTGAAGCACGTGAGAGGCAAACCTGGCAGATGTCACAGCGAGGAGCATCGGTGGGAGCCATGAGTGGAACCCGCTGGTGCTTGTTAGCAAGCTTGTTGGCGGCATGCACTCTTGTGTCACAATCAGTGCATAACGCAGCTTCGTCCGCACAACAAATAACTGTCGCCTTACTGCTCTCACACACATCGCATTGGATCTTCATCTCGGGCCACTCTTGTCACCTGTCGCCTCTAGCCTTCTGCTCAGGTGAAGCTCTTCCTTCTCCACTAGAGCTGCAACGATGTAAACTGCTCAAACACTTTTCTAACGTAATATTTATCCCCTCTGCAATCGTGATCACCAATACATTCAAGTTGCAAGAAAACCACCGACTGTCCAAGCACAAGGAAATCAAGACACGAAAATCAGATCGCTCACTCGCAAGAATCGATGTCCAAACCAATTCGGGGAGCCGGCGGTGGGTTTTTGCGTCCGCACCGCAGACAAAACGAAGCCAGACAGACGGACGGACACAAAAAAAACTTGGAAAACCCTTGCCTAAAGAAAGGACATTAAAAGAAGTCCCCAGCCAATAGACACAACAAAAAAAAGCCGAACAGAGCGATCGAAGCTTCACAAACCGGTCAGTCACCTTGACGACAGAAACAGAAAATCCGAGAGAAGGTTTGGAATAAAGAAAGAAAGAAAGAAAGAAAGAGAGAGAGAGAGAGAGAGAGAGAGAGAGAGAGAGAGAGAGAGAGAGAGAAACCAACCAGAAGTGCGTGAGGAGAATCAAATCTGGAGAGATAAACAGCAACAACAAATTTGCCACCGAGAGACTACGGGTCGCAAAAGAAACTGCTGTTTTCTTCTTCCCACCAAAGAGTGACGAGAGAATCAAATCCGCAGAGCAAGAGAGAGGAGACGAAAGCAACAAGAAAATTGTGCTCCTCTTCCGCCACACATATGAACCCAGTAGCAACTAAGTAACAATGGGTCAGGGATCGGCGAGAGGAGTCGCAGGTAGGTAGGTAGGTAGGTAAGTAGGTAGGTAGGTAACTACGTACCGTCCAATCCTGTGGTAGGAAGGAAGGTAGAAAATGGATAGGAGGTAGCTAGCGCGCGCTCGCCATGCCCAGCAGACAGATTTTAGGGTTTCATTTCCGGAAACTAATTATTACACACACATTACACAAACCAAAATTTGCATGTCGGTTTCAATCAGTGTGGGTTGGGCGGTTCTTGATTTTTATGAAGACCCACTGGTGGTTTCAGTGTTTGGAAAAGCCCTTGGTTTTTGGGGGGGGGGGGGGGGGGTTTTTTTTAAAAATTTGGTTGGTTTTTCCTTGTTTTATTATATGGGTTTAAATAAAAATTTAGGTGCGTTTTATTGGGGCACCCAAAGTTAATTGTGGAATTTCT
>Ga0116227_10001469_pt1 | contig 52445 bp, 35 predicted proteins | sample S1TSphgellanicum_FD_89693 | JGI IMG/M metagenome (GOLD analysis project Ga0116227, IMG submission 89693) | Host-associated microbial communities from peat moss isolated from Minnesota, USA - S1T2_Fb - Sphagnum magellanicum MG | ecosystem: Host-associated > Plants > Peat moss > Unclassified... | reverse complement strand
TTTTAAAAAAATAAAAAAAAAATAAAAAAAAGTGTAATGTCAGGAAATAAAAAAGGTATATTTTAAAGATTTTTTTTTTTTTTTTTTTCTTTCATACACTTTGTGGTGCATGTCAAAAAAATTCTAAATAACATTGGTTTCAATTGCCAAAAGTGAGTGGGGGAAACAAAAGTAAAAATGGTCAGATTTTTATATTTGGTTTTTAGTGTGTGACAAAAACTATAGAAGGATGATTAACGATTCATACTTTAGATCTGGTTTATGTTTAAATTTTGCTAAATCTTCCTTCGGATGATGATGGACACTTTTTTCTACATCTTCCTATGGATGATCACCACTTAGGGTGCATAAAAAGTTTCATGGAAAAAGCATTGCTCTATCCTTGATATCACACCATTGTGACTTCATAAGTCCAACCTCAAACTACAAATGTAATCTGCCCATTGAGTTGAAACAAGGCTACCTGATCCTCCCCACCCCTAGCCATTGCCCCTTTCCACTTCTAACAACCTGTGCAACTACTTGGTCTGGGTGAGGTAGCTGTATACGCAAATCATGTATTTCAGTGATCTGGTATTAAGGTAGACGGGCTAGTGATTGAACACTTAGTGTGTTAAAAAGTTTTAAAAATCCTTGGACATTCTTTGGTGGGAAGCTTAGAATCTTTGAACATTATTTCGATTGGCTTTGGAGTTGAAATTAGAGGTATTGTGGATTCCCACGCGGTGCAACCATAGCCACGAAGTTTGTTCAAAAAAGACAAGAAATGAAAAAGATGTGAGGTTTTGAACTAAGGGTGCAAATGATTAGTGATGACGATGGCCTATCAAAACAATTTGTGATTTGAAACTTAAAATCCTTGGATAAGATGTCTTCATGGTACAGTGTACACACTTTGTGCCAAAATTGGAAGTACATATAGTATTAACAATAATATGTAAAATTTCACTTGTTTTGAATTCTTTTAAAAATTACATACAATTAATTTGGGCCTTAAAAATAAGACAAGTTATATAAACCACACTATGTAGTTGATTCATAATTGTGTCTTTATGTAATTGTACACCAATAATTTTATTAAAAAAAATTAAAACATTTTGTATAATGGTAGTTTATAATTTGTCATTAATTTTAAAATTCTAATTTATTTTTTTTAAATGATAAAAATAACATTTAGCTCGACTATATTTTTAATGGAAAAAATTTTATAGCTTAAAAAAAACATAATCATTAACATTATTGTAACATAATGTATGCTATTGAACATTTATTTGTCATTTAGTTTGAACATTATGAATTTAAAACAAATTTAAAAATTTCATGAAAAAGATTGTTCATTATGGTTGTTTCTTTTTATGTGCAAAATTTATTATAATTTTTTTTATTAAAACTAATATTTCTTAATCCTTTTGTTAAATTATAATGTTTGTTACAAACTTTTACAAGTTAAAACTATATTTCAATTAACCATTGAATTGTTCATGTGTGCATCAATTTCACAACATATCAAGAGTTTAAAATGTTATCCACCTTTAATTGCACATTTATATTACAAAGCCTTCTTAAATTATTTCAAAACGCATACCATATAATGTGTTAAAATGAAAATTGTCAAACTATGATTAGTTTTTGTGTACATTATACAATGAAAACACCCAACATTGTTTCATTGCCTTTGGAATTCCTAGAAGTTTTGTAAATCTTTGGCTAATGCCCTTACAACTTTTCAGATTAGTCAAAATGGACAAGAAATGAAAAAAATATGGGGTTTGAAAATAAGGTGGTGTAATGTTTATTTTTCAAACATTTTATGATTTAGATAGCTCTTCCTCTTTGTGCTTGTTGCTCCTTTGCTTTTGGAGTTCAAAGAAATATTGTAAACTTTCACTTGGCACACTCATAGTGATGAAAATTACTCAAAAAAGACAAAAAAATGAATAAGCTATGGATCAATGTTCAATGATGGGCATGTTTACCCTAGAGATATTCCGAATGCCGAATAAAAAGGTCTTCAGCAAAGCTCTCAAGTGGTAGAGTAGGTGACAATTTTTATCAATTTGCCACAATAAAATAAACAAATTTCATTCTAAACCCTAGAACACTTGGACACCTTATGGAGGTCAATTCACATTAAACTGGGTTAGAATGTGATATATATTCAAATCAAACATTTGGTAAATTTTGCATCCTGGCCATGTTAGTGTAACAATGTCACCAAAGCTAAGGTTAAAGTAGTTTTAAATAGGTTTAAATGTTGGATAAATCCTTCCTCTCAAGCTCTAAAGGAGGAGTTTGATTGGTAATGCAAATATGTACCCATATAGTGGAGTGAAGTCTGGACCAAAGTTGGGTGGGTGGCAGGCTAGGACTATAACATATAGACTGGTCCTGGTGTCAAAAAACCTACCTAGATTGGTATGACCTAAGGCAACACCAGCCTTGTACTAGTACCTACCTGGTAGGGACTCGAGGTAATACCGGTTTAATACCAAGACTATACCGATCTCAATACCAGGACTATATCAATCTCAATACCAGGTATACATACCCGCCAAAAATCGGCCTTGGACCCTAATATCATGACCAGGATGGTATGAAAGTTTTAAAAAGATCCAATAATTACTAGCAATAGGCTCATACCTACTCACCTAGCATTTTAATTTTAATAACCTACTTGGATGACCTGGTTATCATCCAAGTAGGTTATCAATCCTAAAATCCTAAACATTTTCATGATGGAAAATAGAAAAACAAGAAAAACAATAGGTTTTTCATTTGAATGGTGGAAGGTATGCACGTGATTAATGGAAGGGTCCTTCAATTGTGTAAGGTGGTGCTTTTAAACATAAGAGGGAAAAAAAACCTTTGAATGTTTTACATAGATGGAAGAACACTTCCACATTTAAATAATAGGTGTAAAAGCCCTCCCTCTACTATGCATCATGATCCTCATATGTTTTGGTTCATGATAATGTCCACCTCGTGTTTTATGATTAGTAAAGCCTTAGGGTGATGGTCCCACAATAAAGAGGCCATTCACACTTGATGATAATTGATTGAGAACTCAATGTTAAGTAACGAAAAAAAGAAGAAGTGTGGCATTCATATATAGGCCAACACTTAACCTAAAATTTGAAGTGGTTGGCTTCTTGGTAGTGCATGTTACATCAATCTTAGGCATGTTGTTTGTTACTACCACATCTTGGTGATTACCTAGATTTTGTATTTAAAAGTTCATGTTATGTAAAATCACCGAAAATGACCAAATAAGTAAATGTGAATGCATTATTTGCCCCCTACCCCCCTTTCATCCTCACACCTCTTGCTATAGTGTAGCATAATGCCATAGTAATTTCTTAGAAGAAACAAACATGAGGAGCACAAAATGAATATGAAAAATGTTTCTAAAATGTTGAGCAAAACAAAGTTCTATAATGTTTTTATAGTCTCCAATTATATAGAAGTGAAGGACTACAAAGCAAAATGTGATGGAGTTGTTTAGAACAACAATTTCAGTCTCAATTATGGGACATATTCTCAAGAACGTAAGCCTTACTTGTGTCTTTCATCGTCAAGCATTATTTCACCAATGATGAACTTCACTTGAGATTCTTTGCATTCCAATCTTGTTGCATTCATGACTATGCTTTAATCCTAAAAGAACTTTTCACAAACACAAAACACATACATTAGACTTGTTGTTACAAACTTTCATTCATGATTTTCTTTCAATCCTAAAAGAGTTTTGCACAAACACAAAAGACATACAAATTAGAATCAAAGTCTCATTGTGTTTGTTCAAGATTGGTACCTCCCAATGATGAAGGCATTTCAACAAGAAAAACAAACAAGGGCAAGAGGAAACAAACTCCAAATTCAATATCATTGGAAATGTAATCCAAAAAATCACATTAACTGAATTCGGAGCATGCAAAAGTTTTCAAACTAATTGAAGAAAAGAGATAAGAGCATATTGTTGCTTTAGACTAGGTAGCCCTCATGATTAATTCCAAACAACAGTCACGAAGTTCAAGAAGGTTGCTACATGTGTGATTAATGCAACCTTCTTATGCATTCATCACACATGCATAAGAATGTGTGCATTAAGGATACTCCCAACATATGAGGAATGGAATCACTTGCAAAGATAAGTGGGGAACATTTGAGAAATGACTTCAAAAAAAATTCAATTCCATGGCAAGAATGGGCCACAATGAAAAGTATTGGTCATTGAACCTCAAGAAAAAGTAACGTTACAATTACCTTATTAATTTAGCCACATGGTGTATGTTAAGATGCATGAATTTTTGGGTAGTAGACCCAATTTCTAGACACCTTGCATTAGAGATTTGATGGATGACATGGGTAGCATATACAAACTAATAGATAATCTCACAGCAAAAGATCCAGTCAACCTCAAAGCAAATATTAAAGATTGGATGCCCATGCCCCCTTCCACAAGTTGCAAAGACACCAAATTGACAATACCATTCCCAACTCCAAAACAACTAAGTCCAAAACAAGTAATTGCAAATCAAGAAGGCCCATTGCCCCTTTGCAAATCCCACAACCCAATCTAGTAACATTACTTTTAATCAACAAGAAAGGACAAGATTCTTGTTGATTAGTTGGGAGTACATGCATTAAAAATTAAAATTAGTTCATAAAAGTGTGGCAAATGTAATAAGAAAAAGGAAATTAGATGATAGTTGGTTCCATCAATTACTTAAATGCAACAAATTTCATTTAAAAAAGGGTCAAAACCAAGCTTGACAATGAAAAGGAGTGGTCAAAAACACAAGAATTGATGTTGCAAAAATAGTTGGTCTATTACATGGCAAAAGACAATGACGTGAAGATGATGCAAACAATAGTAGAAAATGGCCATTTTGTAATTGGTCCCTATGACTAATTTTTAGTTGCAGGTAACATTTGCAACTAAAATTTTAATAGTCATGTTGAACAAGTCATATGTGACATCAATCACAAATGACAAGAATTTTGGATGAAAAAAAAAGTCAACAAAATACACCTTCATCTTTTGACTAATCATATTCATATTGTCGCTTGCAACTAGGATGTGATTTTTTTGGTGAACATTGGAAACAAGTTATGTGTTGCCACATGTTTCAACTTTTAATAATTAAAAATATTTTAATTTTAATTTTGAAATAATCTAAGATGTTATATTTTTATGATTGAATGGTTTTAGATTGTGACATGTGGTGCAATAAAAATTTGCCATGTGGCATATTAATTGAATTTATCCAAAATAAAATTAAGTCAATATTTAAATAGGTAGGTTGAACTAGGTACCTACCTACCTACCTACTTACCCGTCTGGGCTAAACATCTATCTAGATAGGACCAACTTACCTATCTACTTAGGTAGCTAGGTAGAAAGGTAGTTAGGTAAGTTAGGGAGGTAAATATTAGCTATAAGTACATGAATATTTATATATATATATTTTTTTAAGCCTTTTTATTGGCTCATCCCATATTCCCATGTTTTTTATATGAAAATGTAAAACAAAACACCTTATTTATATACTTTTCAAAATGAAAATGAAAGCCAAATCGCATGGGATAAACATTTTAGTTGCAAGTAGTTTGCAACTAAAAATGTTTAGTTATAAACTACTTGCAACTAAAATGTTTATCCCATATTCTTTTTAATTTTTTAAAATTATATAATTAAAGCAACTAACTACTAGCTAACTAATTAACTAACTACTTAACTGATAAATTAATAAAATATAAAATAATTAAATTAATAAAAATATTTATTTAATTAACAACTAAACTAAATACTAACTAATTCACTAATAAACTATCCAACTAACTAATTATTTATAATAATAGTCATCATTAATTGGGTTTGGTGAGTGCGATTATTAGTTTCACAAATGTGATGAGTTTAACTTTGCAAATAGAAGCAATGCCAACATGATTGTAGCTCTTGTACAACAACAATAACCATCCAACAACATGTCAAAGTTCAAGATGCTACTAATAAATATTCAAGATTTGGAACTCCTACATAAAAATGCATAACAATTTTTCAACAATAGGTTAAAGCTTTATTCATCTATTTACAAGTTCAATGATAAAGAATATACACTCAAAATGATTGACAATGTAGATTATACTATGAACAATCACATGCAATTTTTTATTAAACTTCAATTGGAGTTGGACAATGACACTTGAGCTATTATCATGCATGTTAGAATTGATAAAATAGAAGGGAAGAAAAATACTCAAATCATGTGGATACAATTTGTTACTTGCCAAGGTAAATGGTTGGTTCCCTTGGAAGTAATTTTTTGGATTACTCTTGACCTTCCATGCTATATTGTGTCGACTCAATATCAATTAAATGCATAGGATGTATTAGTTGAAAATCTCCTGGTAATTGAGGATTTGCTTGTGACTCAAGGTCAATAATCTGCATTAGTCATTGAATGTGATATTCATTTTTAGACCCCAACATTTTGTGTAAGATGCAAACACATATGAACACATTAAAAACAAAAGACATGGAGTTCAAACTTCCCAAATAATTCCTTTCAAAAGTCATTTTTAGAATTCTAAATATGTTCTTTATAAGAAAACACCCACACTTGTGCTTCTAATTATAAAACAACTGAAATATAATTTGTTGACTCTTCTTTTTGAATGGAGTCATAATCTAAGAAATTAAAAGGTAACTTTTATCATTGAGAAGATACAAAGGAATACTAGTACATGTGCCCTTATCCATGTTGAACAAACCTCAATATGAAGCTTTTTATATAGAGATCTTTTTTTAATATTCTAAAATCATTGATAAAACCAAGTAACCAAACAAAGATTAGTATAAATCTTGTTACAATTGATTTAAACCCTAGAAAGTTAAAATGAACTACAATTCATGGAAACAAGAAATAGAAGAAGTTGCATAGTGATTGAAAAAATAAAAATAGCAGGAGTTGAAGATGATCAATTTGAAAACCAAAAGATTTTAGAAGGCTAAAAGGAACTACAATGAATGAAAATAAGAAACATAGTATGTCATGTCAAGATCAAATAAACAAAAACATAGAAGATGTTTAAAGAGGATTGGAATGCAAGATGATAGAAAAAAGAGGAGAGAGTGAGGCAGTTGAGGGGGAGGAGATGTACCTTGCATTTTTAGGTGTGAATGGACAACAACAAAAGCTACCTATAACATTGGTAAGTCAACATTGTGCAACTTTTGCATTATAGATGTGAATGATGTATATAATAGGTGCCATGTTATATTAATTTTAATGTTACGTTATCATATGTTAGATTCTAACCTAAATGTTAAAATGAAAGCTAATAGAAAATTGACTAACATTAGGATTGAATTGAGTCCAAGTTTGTATTTTGAAAATGTCCTCACCTGTGGGCTTTGCCATGTTGATTACACCCACACAAGAAGGCCACCCCCTATACATTCAAGTCCTCACGTATTCCTATAAACATGAAGGTCTTACTTCAAACCTTTTTGGGATTGTCATTGACTATGTTATTCAAATTCACAATAACCAAGTATAGAACAAGGTAGTACCATAAGTTTGCCCAACACTAGTGCACACATTGTGAAATGTCATATACATCAAAAGCATTAGCATAGACTATATGCTACAATGACAACCATTCAAGAGATGGAGACAAATAAAAACCTTTAGTATGATTGCCAAACCCATATCATATAATTGAGGTATGCATGGAGATGGCTAGATATGAGGGTGAGTATTCCCACTTGGGTTCAAAGTTCAACCTTCCCATAATTGTTTTTTTAATGAATGTGAATTTTTGGAATGTATGTGAAAGAGAACTGGAAGGTGGCTTTTTTTATGTTGGGTGGATATATTAATGGATTTCGTATACATAATAATATTGATCTTAGTATCAAGAAATTAATTAGATTGATTTTAGAACCCCATGATCAAGGAAAGGAAAGCTTTGGATGAATCCAAGGTTATATAATGTTAATTTTAAGAAATTATAATCATAATTTAAAAGATCTAAATAATATGATTCCACTTGTATTAATTCTTATTTTCATTATTTATACCTACAATTTATGCTTGTAAGAAAACCAAAGGAATAAGTTAAATGAATTATTATTCTTAAACACCTAAAATGGTAGAGAATGTAATGCAATATAATGCAATATTAATATCTTACAACTTTTATACAACATGAAAAATTGTTGTATAAAAGTGAAAAAAAATAAAAAATTTATGTATAAATAAAGGGTCAATGCAAGCTAGGGTGGATCACTTTTCATGTCACAATAACAATTTTTGTGATGTGAGTATAAATGCAATAGTTAATTTGTAGTTACATGCCAATGTTTTTCAATAGTGACTTAATTTGAAATCATTAACTTGAGTATGCATATGATGTAAGTGGTTGCTATGCATAACTTACAAAATTAAAACCTTTTTATGGACTTTTAAAGTGAAACTCATGTTTTCACTCAAGACAACAAGTTTCATATGTGGATTTCAAAATAGTCAAATGATTGATATTATAATTGTTAGGAGTTCAATTTTAATTAAAATTTTAATTTAAAAATCAAGTTTTGAGGATTTTGAAGTATGTCAATTGTAAGTTATTCTTGATGAAAATTTTATTCTTATTTGCTAGTGTTAAAAACAAGAGCCTATTCAAGAGTTCATATCATTATGGAAAAATGTTCATTTTATATTGAGTTTGTGCACACATATACGAAACAATAATCTCTAAAAGGGGTTTAAAATGATACTTTTAAAAAATCATGGAATTGATAGATTGTTGTTCCTTTATTATTTAATCAATCCAAGGCTCAAAAAAATACAAAAGAAATGCACCTTGGGTGATGCTTTCAAATGTTGCTTTTTGGTTCACCTTATTTTGCACTCATCCTAAATGAGAAAAGTGAATTAATCTTGAATTATTTTTTAAAAATTCAAAATCATTTAAAGGTAAAGATAAAGTTCAATTAATCTTTAAATTTTACTTTTGTGATCATTTTAGTTTTTATTTATGATCATTTAGCTTCACTTGTATGAAAAAAAAAAGGGTAAGATAAATAAAGAAGGTGGAGGTTTATAATCAATTTAATTATATATACATATATGATAATCATTTAAAAATTTTAATGGAATGTACTCTAATAGTAGTTAAGTACAATTTTAATTTTAATTTAAAACATCACTTTGAAATGGAAGATTTCAAAAAGTATGTGAAAAAGAGGTAAAGATAATGGTAAAGGAGGTGAAGATTTTGAAAAGGTATTTGAAAAATAATTGTGGAAAGTTTTTGGTTTTCATTGTAGATAGATGATGGGTAGGGAAGAGGAAGTGAGATAGCTAGGCTTGGAAAAGGTAGTTAGTTTAAGAGATGGCATAGACATACATACATACATACATACATACATACATACATGATAACATACATACATAATAAGAAGAATTTATGTGAGCATGTGGTGAATGGCTTGAAGCCATAGCCTCCTCTCAAGATAAATCCAGAGAATATGACCTTGTTGTAGTACTCCTATGATTACCTTTAATCATTGCTATATGTTGGGGAGGAGTGTTAAATTCTGAAAGTTTCTCTACCTTCCATGACCCATCTGATAATTACAGATTCTTCGAGTTTTGAGATGTATGGAATTGGCTGATGATTGACTTAAAATATGATACCCACCCAACACTGGTTGTTTCCATTCTCGGTCAATTAACTTCTCCACAGTGAACACCACCGACCGACCAACTCTTCTTCTTCTTCTTCTTCTTCTTTGTGTGTGCACTCTTCAATGTATGTACATAAAAAGCTGGCTTATAATAAGCAGTGCTCATTTGTCCATGACAGAGTGCAGAGTGATTGACACATAATTTTGCCTGTCTGCTTTGTTTGCCAAAAAGTTCTTGGAAGCAAAAAAACCCATTTGAATCCTTCTCCCTCAAAGTCCAGCACTGAATCAACTGCAAACTGATGAATCAACAATAAATTTTTTTCGCAGGCAGACATGCTGCATGATTATCATCATCAACATTGCTGCTGTTGTTCTAGCTGAATTGTTTTGCATGCATTGCTGCTACTTATGTTGTATCTCTAATTAATGCAAAACAAAACCTGCCTGTCCAGAATGCACTTTTTCCCTTCAAAAAACCCTTCAAAAGGTTAATTGCCTTTTTGTTGTTGTTGTTGTTGTTTTTTTTTTGTCACTGGTCCAACACAGCTCCTTTGACAACTAGAATCGCAAGCTGGGGGGATTTGCAAAGCTTGTTGTGCATGCAACCGACTTACTGACGGTGGTGGACGGTTTGTTCTTGTTCAAAGTTGTTGAGGCTCTCTGGGAAGGGACCTACTACCAGGGACTTTGCATGCCACAAAAAAGGTGATGGACAAAATGGTGGTGGACAAAATGGTGGTCATTTGAGAACCGTACACGGGTCATAGATCAGAACCAGCTCTTTCAATCTTCTGAGAACCACGGTTATATATCGGAATCGGTTCTTTTGATCATGAAATTTTTTTTTCAATAGAGAGAACCAAAACTTGCAGTTATCTGATTTTTGAAACATTAATTTAATTTAATTTATTTTGGAAAAAAAGAAAAACCAGAAGTGGCGGTTATTGAAAAAATCAAATACCCGGCCAAAAACTGGTGAGGACAATATGACCACAGTGGACTTACCTGGGTATTTGCAAACAAAAACCATTTGGTTACCATTTTTGTGCTTTGGTGGGGTTCAGTTCACAAAGTCTAAGTGGTTCTGCCTGCCATTCAGTTGTTGACAATTTTTTTATGAAGCCTTTTGCCAGACCTCCAGAGCTAGCTAGGGTTACCAGAGATCAGGTTTGGACTCCAAGTTGTGTGTAGGGTTTAGGGTTTGGGGCTGTGTGTCTCCCTTTTTGGAAGTAGTTACTTACTTTTTTTGGGTGAGATGGCCTGATCAAATGGAATGATCATCATCACACATAAAGTAAGTAAGTGGGTGGGTCACATAAGAAGCTGGAGGGCCATGTATATAGCACACAACTTTTGCTTTGCCTTGCTTATCCATTACAAGTAAGCTTGTAACTTTCCAATGCATGGAAAAAAAAAGAAAAAAAAAAGAAAAAAAAAGAGATAATTTATAATAAAAACAAGATTATAAAAAAAATTCCATGTCTTTTGTAGGACCCATTGAATATACCCAATTCCCAAGAAAACTAGAATTTCAACTGGTGCAAGAGTTGCATGTATGCCTAATGCTTATTATAGGAAAGGGAAGAGTTTCATTCATTCATGTGTGTGTTTTTTTTTTTGGGTGTTTGGAATTAACATAACAGCAAATTATTCTTGGTGACTCAAAGAAAAAAAAAAAGCTGCAAAATTCTTGCAGATCGAGCAACTCCCTGATTTTGGAGATCTTTGATGCAGTTTTGTCCCAGACATTGAGCAACATTTTCAGATTAGGTGTTTAGGGTTTTAGGGTTTAGGGCTTGTGGCTCCCCAAAAAACTGACCTTGGTGGCCCACTACTGCCATTAGGGTTAAGCCTTGCTGGCAATTGGAACCCAGTAGTAACTGCAGTCTCCTTTTTTTTTTTTTAAATAGTGAACATTGGGGCACTTGCTGAAATTTTTTTTTAATTAAAAAAAATTTATTAGTGGTTTTGGGGGATTTATATCACCATATTTTGGTGGAAAAAAAAATTCAGACAAATCACCAGATTTTTATATCATGTTCAAATGGGCTAGGTAGGCCAACAAAGTAGAAAGATTCGGAGGGTTTAGCTGAGTGAAAGTTTTGTTTTTTTTACTCTGGAGAAAAAGAAAGAAGACAATTTGAAGACATGGGTGAAGAGTAAAAAGCTTGCATTGCATCAGATATGGAGTCTTGACTCATGACCACAAACAACAAAGAAATTTATTTATTTTTTCGCATCTTTCAAATTTTGATATGTCCATTAGTAGTCTAAAGTACCAGTTATGTTCTTTTGTCAGCTTTTGTCTCGAAGCTTCTGAAAACAAACACAACTTTATCGCTCACAACAACAACAACAACAACATATGCTAACAACATATGTATGTATGCTTTTTACATATGTTGTGCTTCCACTCTCAATCGGGTACAATCTGAACTCTAAGATGGTCGGGCAAATGGAAGCCCACAACTCATCAGAAGTAGTAGAAGATCTCTAACACTGCTAATTGAGGAAATCATGGGTGTGTCGTGCTATTAAACAATCCCATGGTTTTCAGATTTGTTGAAGAACTCTGCTAGTTACCAAGGTTGTCAGGTGGCTGTATGGTCTTCAACAACACTAGGACATAATTTACATATATATATATACCATAGTACCTTCTTGGGTTTCGTACTCAAGTGTTGAATAATTATTTCATTTTTTGAAAAAAAAAAATTCAGATTTTTTTTTGGGTAGTTCATTGTAATTAATGTTCATGAAAAGATCTCATTGAAAAAGAAGAAGAAGTATTGCACAAATTTTTTTTATCCTTGTCGCAATTCTTCTTGGTTACAACTAACAAGGTCTCGACTTTATTCAACAATTTAAGTGAGTTATAATACACATGGGAGTTGTCGACAAGGTAAGTGATTGATTAATTACTTACTTATTAAATATTGAGTGGTGGAAATCAAATAATAATAATTATAGACCCTAGATATAGCCTACATAATTGCCTCAAGTTCCCAAAATTTCAAATATGGACATGCAAATAATTTCCTTGACTCTTGATGGGCTTGCTTATATATATATATATATATATATATATATATGGTCAAACCTGAAAAGGTACAAAGGAGTTCTTTTGGGAAAAATGGGCCCAAGCCACCACACTATCCAATAATATAAACTTGAACACTAAATAATTCATTTTGAAAGAGTTTAAAAAATCAGAAAATTATTGGACGAAAAGTGCTCAAATCCCACAAACTCTTTTGCAAGATTTGTTCAAAATGTCATATAATTATCCATTTTCAACGATAAGTTCAAGTTGTAGTAAGTCAATGGTAAGTTCAAGTTGATTTTTTGATTCAAATCCTAATAAATTAATTTTGGAGTGTTCAACTGAATTTTCAGCAAATAAAATAAAATTGAACGTGAGGTGTTCAAGTGTATGTCATTGTACAATATTATGAGGAAAAAAAAATCTAAGGTTACCTTATTTAAAGAATAGCTTCTAACAAGTCACCAAATTATAAGAGGAATCTTAAAGTTTTCTACTTCCCCCTTTAACCTCTAGCCAAATTTGGCTAAGTCCTCTTGGGCATGATCGTCAACCCAACTATTTCATAAATTTGAAAGAAAAACATTGTTGGCTTCTCATCTGTACGAATGAATTAGTTTTTGTAATCTAGTTGACAAAATTCCAATGAAAATACTATTCAAAATTCAATATCGCTCACATCTTAGGTCTAAAATTGATGAAATCATCTCCATAAAACCCTACTAATTGAGGGATTACCAACACCAAAAACATGCCCCAATTTCCTTAAAATTTTCAAATTTGATTTTATTAAATTTTCAATTGCAACAATTGTTCAATTTTCAATACACTTTGTATCATAGGTCTAAACGTTATGAAACCACCTCAATGCACCCTTTCAAATAGTGCTAAGTGCAGAGTAGGGGGCACTAGATGGTTTGGGAGAGCTCAATGCCACAAACAAACCAACAAACAACCTTCATTACTACATAGATTTTTTAAATTGGTGACAACAAATATCATAACTAGCAACAAACACAAGCTTAAATGCAAGGTCCTCAAAAACTACACATAATGTGATGGACTTCATAACTAGTGAGAGGAAAATTATGAAAGATAGTTGACATTGTTTACGGTCCCAATAACTAATGGCCTTAAACTGATTGCTAGATATAATCAACATCTTTTACATCCAACACCTATTCAATAGTGGTGGGGAGGCAAAAATTTCATTGTGTGGTACCACTAAGAATTTCACACTCTCAATTTGTTACACATTGAACTTTAAGACAATGAATGTCATGCTTATGAAAGGGTTTTTTTGTTAAAAAAAATTTATGAATACATTCCCCAAGTCTTATAATATTTGAAAATGTAATTAGATCAATCAAAAATCAAATTTTGATGTGGGCAATGAATGCATGAGGAAAAAGTTTCAAAAATGTCACTCAAAAGATTCTTTTGGTCAAGAACACAAAAAGTTCATGCAATTTCTTAATTTTTTTCTCAACCTCTTTCTAGGAGTGCCTTAGATGCCCTTCTATTGGATTCCTTTAATTAATACTTGATTTAGGCAATTACTATTTAGTTGTCACTATGCCAAAATCTAACATTCAAGACTAAGACGTTTTTTTTACTATGTTATTTTTAATCATATAGTCATGGAAGACATGTCCTTGGTAAGGTCAATTAATCTCTATCATGCTTATTACTACAAGATTACAATACATTACAAATAATGATTGTGTAGTCATATATATGATTACATGATCTTATAATCAAGGACTACAATCAAATTACATTAGTGCTTTTACAATTAACAATTGTGGTCATAAATACAATTACCTATGTAATGTTGATCATTTTGAGGCTAATTTAATTTTATATATCAAACTACTAATGCATAAATTAAAGCTAGGTAGGTTAGGTACGTTAAAGTAGATAGGTTAGGTTATAAGGTTTGGTAGGCTAGCCGAGGCTATATTAGGTAGGTTGGGGATAGGTAGGTATGTAAGTTGGTGATAAGTAGGTGGTAAGTAGGTAACATATTAGTAGGTTGCAACTAAAAGTGTATCGAAATATTCACCATTTACCTACCTACAATTTGCCTACCTCCTACCTTCCTTCATGCCTACTTTGATATAGAAAATGTAAAAAGATGCAAAATAGACATATTCATAATCATATGTTGACAAAAGTTATCACAATGTGAATGTGTAGTGCATTGATTAAAGAATTGGTTTTTCATTATGGATGTGAGAGGTTCAACTTTTTATATTTAAAAACTTATGTAAATGCTTGGGGGGCTAAGTTAGGTTAAATGAGGCTAAATTTATGTTTAAATTTTCTAGGTTAGTAGGTAGGTGGGTAGATAGGTATGGTAGCTAGACTAAGCTAGGCTAGTTTGAGTAAAGACCACATGTCATATCTATAATTGTATGTCTAATCGTGTCTTTAATCATATGTTTAATAGGACCACATTCATGGAAGCCACATGGATTGACATTTACAACTACAACCATGTTTATGATTAGATGGCATAAGCTAGGAATATGGTTGATTACATAGTCATATAGTTGTGAGTGGCTTATATGATTTCAAATGTAATCACAAATTTAATCATAAAATCAAGGTTTTTGCATACTAAACAAAGAGTCCTAAAGGGCCATTGATGTTAGGAACACAATGAATAGTTATTATCATCTTTTATTGTCTCAATGACTAATTGGGGCCATTCCCCTTGGCATGTAATAGATAAAAGAAAAAACAATTCATATGTAATTTGAAAAGCATTTGAAGATAAAAGGTCAAGATTGAGAATTCTTAAAATGGCAATACATAATATAGGTGTATAAGTGTTTATAAAAAATTTAGGTGTGTTGATCATTGGGAAGACATTGCCCACAAGGTGCAAGCCAATAGACAAAAACATATAAGTAAAAAAATTTAGACCTTTAAAATTGGGTCCAACTTTCCTTAGATTATAGCAAAGGGTTTGTAACAGTACCTCCCAAGGATGCTTTCACCCTACATCTCACCTTTTTTATCCACACACAAAATGGATATGAATCACTTTTCATCCACAACAAAAAAATGAGAAATGGAAAGCTTAACATGTGATATAACTATGGCATGTATATGACGTGTTTTTTTTTCAAAATCACATAATTGAATTGCTAAATTCGTTGCTTTTGTAGTGACAATGGAACTCATTTTGTGATAAATTTTTTTGCTGATTAAATATATGGCTATAAAGGAAAAAAATTTAATGGTATCAAAGTCATTTTATTTTTTAATGATTGCAGATTTGGTCATGGAATTTGAGTTTAGGGTAACAAATTTGGTTATGTTATTTGATAGTGGTAATAACATTGGTTTTAGGTGTTTGAGAGTTGTGGTAGCTTTTTTTGTTCAATATGTGGCCATGTCCACAAAATTGCAATGAACATCAATGCAAGGTAGATGTTTGGGCTACACTTCAAATCATTAAATCTAAAAATTCACATACACACACACACACACACACACACAAACATTTCTGTTAAGGGAATTGAACCCAACTTTGAAAGGTCTTGCGCATGTAGTAGAGGAGTTTTGCACCCACATAAACATCCCATAAACAACTCCCAATTTTGAAACATCCAGCCCAACATCCACACAATTTGAGGAGGGATGGCTTTCATAACTAGATTTACAACTTTTTCCTAAACTCACATAATGCACACAAAAATCATACAAGTTTGCAATTGGGAGTTTTAAAAAAAACCATGATTCTAGACAAATCTAACAATCTACTTAGTACCTAATGCAAACTTCCTTCCATGTTGTAATGGCTACATCAAATGGAAAAGTAGAAATTGTGTAGAAATTATACATGAACATTCACACACACAAGTTGAGATGTGTGGTTAATCAATTACACAACTTACTTTTCATGTAAGCTAAATTGTTGAAGGTCCTTTTTTCCATGACCAAACCTACACTTGCACCATGACTATGTCTACAACCTTCATCTACTCATTTAGTTTCTAAACCAAGATTAGATTTTCAACCACAATTGAGTCATTGGGTTCACATCTATCGTTTTTGCATCACTACTTCAACATTATGATTCATGTTGAGTTTGAAGTAAGAAGCTTGCACATCCAACAACCTTGAATCCAAAAGCCCAAGAACCATAACACCCCCCTTATCTTCTTATGAAAACAAAATGCAACCTTAATTTGATTTAAATGAGGAGGAAGTTCTTAACCACTTTTTTTTCACATAACCAATATTGTGGGTACACCATGCCAAGGGCTACCATGGTATCAACATCAAGGAACCATTGGAACAACTCAACACACAAGTTTGTTAAAGCTTTTGAACATGCAACCTTCATTATTTCAATCATGGCATAATGATTAATCAAATTCACATGAAGATAAGCACCATTAAAACCTCTTCCTAGAAGAAAAAATCATTGTTTGCACTAATTTTTGCAACTAAAAGGTGTTGTTGCAATTAAAAAATGTTGTTGACAACTACTTTTTAGTTGCAAATGATAATATTTAGTTAGAAAAATTGCTTGTTTACTTACTTACTTACAATTTAGCGTCATTAAGTGGGCCAAATAGCGCTCGGGCCAGAACCTAATTGATGTTAAGTTTGATGAAGCAATTCAGATCTAACTGTCTGACATTGTACTAAGAATTTAACAAGGATGCCTTGCTGCTGACAGCTCAATAATTCAGCCAAAGGTGTGATGGCAGTTAATGGCAATGAACTTCTAAACCTCTCTCGAACACTTTGATAAGCAGGGCAAACCAACAAGAAGTGGTCCTCATCTTCAACCGCACCCAAGTTGCACAATTTGCAGTAACGCTGCTACACCGGCACCTTCACTAGCTTGACTTGCCTTCCTAGCTCAATTTGCAACTTGTGATTCACACAACGAAAATGTGCTAAGCTTCTCCTAAGCTGTGCATTGTTTACCTTGGAGAGGTATTCTTTGTACCCATACTGTGCTGAGCTATTTAACCCCAGATAGGCTCTCACTCGGCTGGAGTCAGCTGCAGCCACTTGATGGTGTACAATGTATTACCTTTCAGCCAACTGCTTGAGGCGAGCACATGGTGGCAGCTAATCATTATCGATGCACAAATTGTACGTCGATAGTTGTTCATCTACTTGTGCTAGCTAGCAAGCAAGCAATCAACTCTTTCTACCCATAGCACTCTGGTTCTCGAGTAAGACTTTTTGCCTGACTACAAGCAATTGCAGTTGTACATCATAAGCTAGCCTGAGCATGCGATCTGAGTCTACCTCAGAACTACACGTGAGAGAAAGCGCATGGTCTGTTGCCACCAAAAAAATTTATAGGGGAAACCTGCCAAACTTTGCCAGCACGACGTAACTGGATGTCGTGGTGTTGACCCCCAGCAACGACGTAACTGGATGTCGTGGTGCTGACCCCCAGCGACAACTTTAGAAAAGCCCAATGAACCACCTATATTTGTTCGTGTGCTATGTGGTCTGACCATATTTCACACCCATAGCTAAGCACTAGTTTGACTAGTGCATCAAACAGCTGGCATTGTAATGCTGGGTCAGAGATGCGCAACTCTACACATCTGCACCGTAATGCAAAAACTGCCTTTTTCCCTGACATTGCTAACCGATGTATTGTCGCTTGCATACCTTTTGTGCCATGTAGCTCAACACTTAGATACTTGAAAGAATTTAGTTGCTTTATAGTTTCGCCCTCATACTGAAAAGCTTGACACACAAACTTGCGTGCTTCAAACACAACAACCTTGGTTTTCTTGACATTCACAATCAACTGATGCTCACAGCAAAAATCTTACAAGACATCTAGTTGCTTCTGCAATCCAACAGGAGTGTGTGACATGAGAGCTAAGTCGTCTGCATACAAAAGCAAGCGAACAACTAATTGTCCCAACATTGGTGGTGTGTCACCCTCCAAAGCATTCAGTCGTTTCTCTAGGCCATCTATGAAGAGGCCAAACAGGAGCGGGCTGAGGGGGCATCCTTGCTTCACTCCGATGCAGCAGAAGAAAGTGGGCGTGAGCCCTTCCTCTGGATGGTGCAGGCAAGCCTGGTCTTGACGGTACATGGAGCGCAAGCACTCCAATATCCGCCCACTGATGCCAAGTCCTTCCAGCACTTGCCACAACAGGTCCCTTGGTATTGTATCAAAGGCTTTTTTGAAGTCCACAAAATAAGTGTATAGCTTCTTTTTCTGAAATCTGGCTTGTTCGGTCAAAGTGCGAAGAATAAACAAATTATCTATTGTCCTAAAGTCCTTTCTGAAACCAGCTTGTCCTTTTGCGCGTAAATCATTGGTCTTCGCCCATTGACTAATGCAGGACTCAAGAATCATTGCAAACACCTTGGCTAAGATTAGTCCTACTGTGATCCCCCTGTAATTGTCAAACTGACTACAATCACCCCCTTTGTACAGTGCATGTATGATCCCAACAGAGAGTGATTCACAATAGCCCTCGCACAAAATTTTGTTAAAAACATTCAATAGTGGTTGTTGCAAGGCAGCAGCCGCATCCAAAAGGAACTCTGGTTTGATGCCATCAATGCCTGCAGCTTTGTGTCGTTTTAGCTTTTTGAACGCCTGTTGTATTTCAACTAGTGTGATGTCAACATTCAAGTATTCATAATCAATACCATTAGGTGGAAAGGAGACCACCTGGACTTGAATAGCGAGACCTGTCATAACTCCTGCTGTGGCTGGTGCCACTAGAGGCTGGAGCTGTTACTGGAAGCCATCCCTGAGTGCTTCCCTAGTGATGCCATTGACACCCTCAGCGCGCTTGCGGTATCGCTTCCAGAATGCAGCAGGATCTGCCTTCACTAAACCACATAGCTATTTAGCCTTGAACACATCATAAGCACGTTTCTTCCTTTGTACAACTATTTCATTTGCTTAAGTGTGACCTGCCTATCTGGGTGCGCATGAGATAATTTAGCAAATTGGCTTTTGGTCTGGCGACATTCTGTGTCAAACCAGGGTTTGTGGCTATGTTTTATTGCTTTTCCTAAGGCCACTTGTCTATTTCCAAACACTTCTTTTGCAGATTGTGTGATGCACTGTTGTAACAGATTGACTGTTGTTTGTACGTCAGATGCATCAAATACATCTGGGCTTGCCCACACACCGATGTTATGTTGTACACTCCTGCTAAACTCGGCTACTTTGGCAATGTCATATTTGAAACGTGGTAGGTGTTTGATTGCCTTTTGCTGAACAAGAGGGGGTTGCCACTACTGTGTGATTGTAAATACCAATGGTCTATGATCAGAATGTGCATCTTTGTGACCTGAGTACTTTTCATCGCAGTTAACCTCTAAGCACTTGACACCCTCTAATTGGTTAGCTGTCGTAAGAAAATAGTCCATAGTGCTAAAACCTTTATTGGATAGGCATGTGTACTCCCCTGATATGTCTCTTGGTGTGCGGCCATTGAGGATGAACAGCCTAGCAGTTCTGCAGAGATCCAGGAACTCATGATGCCAGCCAGCCGTGACGGTGTCGCGGTTCTTGCGCTCTAGCATATTGTTAGGCAAGGTGTCCTCAATGGCTTGTGGCACTAACAGCACATCTGTTAGTTGACTGCAATCAATGAAGTCAGTGTTTGTGCCTGTCCTTGCATTGAAATCCCCAGCAAAAAGCGCACCGCCTAAGTTCATGGCTTCTCCAACCTCTTGGCATATGTGTTCAAACAGGTTGTTGTCTGCATATGGCGAGCCTTGTGGAGCATCATATACTATGCACATGAATAAAGGCCTTTGGAAAGCATTGCCCAAGCGCAGCCAAATCCTAGTCCCATCCCTTACAGTTTTCCAAATAGTAGTACTATTTGCCCATGTTTCCCCGACTAGTACCGCAATGCCTCCACTATGCTTTTGAACGACACCCTGTGGAGTCACAGGCTTGGCAACATCAAAACAGCAGAACCCTGGTAAGACCAAGAATGTATCGCCCGAGAGGTGATGTGTTTCTGTCAAAGTAACAACGTCAACATGTTGAAATAGGTCAAACAGATGTTCATGTGTTTCTAACTTTGTGATAGCGGCCCCATGGATGTTCCACAGGCACACGTGCAAATCTCTCTAGCCCCCGCCCCCCTATGCAGTAGGAAAGTTTATGACTTTGTGGTTGATGTAGAGATCGGCCCCATGCCAGTAGACCCATTCACCAGCCTCTTTGGCCTCTTTGAAGGTGGCCCAAGCAGCTCGTTTTTGGGCCTGCTAAGTGGGAGTCAGGTCCTCGTCGAGCCCAAATTGAGTGCCCTGTAGGCCTTTGCGAGCGTGCAGCACCATGAACTTGTCGTGTACCAATGCTAGCGTGATGATGACTGTCGGTGCCTTGTTAGTGGCCTTATCCAGTCGCCCCGATGGCATCTGCCGGTGCACCTTCTGCACCTGCACACGGTCAGTAACCTTCAACCTATCAAGCAGCTCCGTCTGCACCAACTCCATAAGTTGTTTTGAGGTTTCCCCCTTGCTCATGGTCAACCCGGTGACCCGAATGTTTGCCTCCCTGGCCTTGACCAGGTTAGCATCCATTGCCCGGTCCACCTTGTTGGCAACCTTGTCAACCTTCCTGCTCACGACCTCCTTCCACTTCTCCCCATTGTCTTGCATGGTATCAAAGCTCTTAGCCATCTCATTTACTTTATTTTGCAGCGTTTCGACTTGGCCAGTAACGATCACAATCTTAACTTCCATTGCTGGAGCCAGAATGTTTTCCACAACCTGCTTCATAGTGACCTCAATAACATTGTGCACATCCTGTTTCGTCACCACATTGGCCTTAAGGACCATGAGATGGTTGACGATGGCTGCTGCAGCAGTTGCCTTACCGGTCTTGGCAGGCTTGAAGTTGTAGCGTGTACAGAACGCCTGGAGTTTAGCCATCTGCATCTCCATGATCGTCAACGAGTCCTTGTTCCATTCCCATGCTTTAGCGTCGAAAACCATGGCATTCGTCATTAACCAAAACCTTAAACCCTAACTTTACTAAACCTTATCACTAATGCTTCAAAAATCCTCTTTTAATTTGCAAGGTTACATACTCAGCATCGGTTGAGGTTTTCTTCATGCAAATCATGCAAATCTGGAGATGCTCTTACACAATCAAATAAGACATCAATTTGACTTTTTCAAAGAGTGGGGGGAGAGAGGCTCCTAGGGTCCACTAATCTCAGTCTTGTGATTTTAGGGTTTGGAAGGAAGAAGCAGAGATGGATGGTTGCTTGCTTTCTTGCTTGTTGATTGAAAAGGAGGAAGTACAAGAGTCACCCAAGAAGTTATCTTCCCTCCAAAAGATGGGTCATGTGAAGAAGCTCGCTCTCCTCTGCTAAACACACTCGTGGACCTCTTTTTAGTGGTTCAGACAGTTGAGAACATTCCACAGTTGAGAACTGGAATGTGAGAAGTGAGTTCCATCGTCTTTTTCAGATACCACCACTCTTCTTTCGGGAATCCAAGATTTTGCTCAAACCCTAATCAACAATTGTTGGTGCTGGTGTAGCACCTTCTTAGATCTGGAGTCGAAGATTTATAGTAGTTTGGATTTCATGGAGGAGAGTTTCGCTGAGCCTTTGATCTCCATCTCCTTTCTACCCAGTTGCCGAATTAGGTCAACCCTAGAACCCACCTCGAGGTCGCAAGCTTGCGAGCTCGACAACATAGAAGAGATTCACAGCCGTTTCTCGGAGGTACACTGCACAATCTGCTGCAAAGGTTGGAAGGTTTCAAGAGGAACCAAAGTCCAAACTTGAAGTTCTTTGGTCACTGACACCCACTGGGAACAAGACCTCAGGCAGCCGGATAGGACAGTTAGGGGATGGATGGACAGACGGACGGACGTCTACGACGAAGAATAGTCGGTCGCTTCCACCGCACACACAAAACGCAACACCATTCGTGCACACCTTCTGCGCATTCCCAGCGACAACAACACGATGTACCTCCAGTTCCCAATCCAAGTTTGCTGTTGAAGGAGGTTTTTGTTGCAGCCAAGTTTGCTGCTGAAGGAGGTTGCAAATGAAAAAGTTTCTTCTAGTGCGACAATGATGGAGCCCATAATTTTGGCCACCAATGCTAAAGGTCAAGTATGGCAACAAGTAAAAATTACCATCAAAATCATGTGAAACCCAAGTGAAGGGCAACTACATACTCTAATGTTCAAAAAAAATAATGAATTCATTAATATCAAAATCATCATATTTACAAAGTGGATTAACATAAAGTGGATAGTTTAACTTTTACCAATTTCAACGCATCAATGAATTCACAAATAATTAAAACATTTCATCTTTGAACAAATTTGATCAAAGTGTGCACCACTTCCAACATTGGAGAGATGCATGGCAGACTTAAAACTAGCTCCAAATCACATGAAAGATCTATATATTCCTAAACAAGCTTCCTCCTTGGTGCATTCATGTGCATATTCACAATAAGCAATTTGTATTCCCATAACACCTACCTTTAGAAGATTAAGCATTAATATCCAACAAGTTTTAACATTGCACAAAAGCTTAAACCCTTTGTTTCCAACATTTTGGTAGGTTCACAAATTCAAGTATCTTCTTTGGACTATGTGAAAAAGACATACAAGGATTATAACATATCTTCAATGTGCATAACCAAGGACAACTTGCTCAAAACCAAGACAATTAGGTTGGTTCAATATGTCGCATAATGCACACCAATAAGGTAAAGGGAAATTTGTTCCCTTGTTTGTGTAATCACCCCAAACCAAATGCCTTGAAACATTCAATCACTATCATAATTAAGGCAAATCCATTTGGAGGCCATGGCTTCATCTATAAGGACCCCATATCCACCCATCGCATCCAAAAAAACACCCTTGATGTTGTTTAAGGTTGTAGTTGCTTCAACCTTTCAAGTGTCAACAAAATTGAAACATATTTCCAATTTTTCATCCCACATACATGGATACTAATCCAGAATTGAACATTGACAATGGTCACTTCATCTCCATTAACAACAACATAGTTAGCCTCTAGTTAACTTCATATTTAGCGTTTGAAATAACATACATTACGTCGGAGAGGAACACAATTGTGCATGGTATTTGCAATATTCCAACCACTATTATTTGAATAGTGCTTTAGTGAGGTGTTTTTGACCTTTAGCAACAAAAATAACTCCCTCAATGACTCATACAACATAGGTTTTCATGCAGGAAAATGTGTAAAACAAAAGCAAATTGAATAATTTTTTCCCAAACTTTCAAATGAATTTCAGATTATACTAAGGTCATGATAGACTCAAAATTGCACTCATAGAAAATCTTTTCATTCTTGCAATCTATTACATCTTGGTTGGAATAATAATTTCCTCAATGAAAATGTTCAAAGTAGCTATATTGTTGTTTCTCAATGGCCAACATGCTTTTAAAGCATGTCAAGCTTGGGAGTTAACAATTTCATATTTCCTTGATCTTGTTATAAATTGTGCATTAAACCTAAATGACCAAGCCATTGCCCCCAACAATTGACTTTACACATGGGAAATGACAAGCCCATCTATCTTGAAACACATAGGTTTTTTTAGAAGACCTCTTGAAGGCTCAAGAACATCAATATGTTCCTCTCCATCTTTCGTATCAAAATTGTTACTTGATTAAGGAATCAAACTTGGAGTGTTGCTCAAAACTTTTTGAGTGCTAGATCCAACAAGGGGCAATGAATCTAAAGTTGAATTGGGCTCAGGTTCATTAAAAAACAACCTAAAAGATTAAAAAATAAATCACTTGGAGTAGAGTCATTGCATATTGGCAAACCTTACATGCAAGAGACAAAAGCTATAAGAATGCAAGAGACAATAACCCTAATACCACATGCATCAACACAAAAAAACAAGATGAAATAAAAGGGACAAAGAAAAGGAAAAGAGGTTGATTGAAATGTGCTTTGTGACTTGCTTTAAGGTTGTGCATTGCAATTAATTTCATTCATCTTAAACTTACAACCTTGCATCAAGTACAAACTTACTAATGGTATTCTTGCTTGTTGTGCTTCACCATTATGCAAATTACAACCATGTGAACACTAAACCATCCCAACCTTAAACTAATGTTGCCAACAAGAGAAGAGAATTTACACACAAAACATGATTCAAACAAAATCTAGCACTTAAAAGCCTTTGACAAAAACTTTTGATTCTTAAGCTTTGAAGTTTGGGGGGGTCAAATGGGAGAGTGATTCAGATAGTATGTATAAATTGGTGACTAATACATCCAACAATGCAAGGATCTTGACCTAAACAATCTGATTTCTATTCAATAACAAGGATTGGAAATGGCCATTTGGTTAATGACAAGGTGTATGGTGAAAGGAGGTTTGTTCAATGATGGGATTGGCAAATGCATGTTTATTCAATGGCAAGATTGGCAAACATAAATTTATTGAATGAGTGGGATTGGCACATCATGTGCTTGAGGTATTATGATAATGACAACTATTGCTTTTTCCTTTTGTGTTGATGGCAATGGTACAAAGTAACAATGTGTTGTCTTCAATTGACAATGCGTAATCATGATAGTTAATAATGCCACTAGATGTGGTAGGAGGGGGGACTTTTAGGTTATTTTATTTAAATATATATTAAAAAAAGTTCATTTCATAGGGTGTTTTTATTCATCACATTCTAACAACAAATTGCCAAAAAAAAAAACTATCTGGATGTCTAATCAATAAAAGACATGAGCACATCAACCCATTAATTTGGTTATGAATCTTTAGCAAACTAATTTTGTTCATCTGAATCAAAGTAAACTACATATCAATGGTTTATCCACATGCAAAACACAACTTGTTGGAACCACATGTTTAATTGGATGATATTTTGTGTTTGGTTTTTGTCTTTTAGGTGTCAAAATTGTAGTGGATGTTGTTTGTGTATGGTTATGGATGTAATATACCGTAGCATGATCTTCAATTTCAATTCGACTATATAAAAGTCTATAGTGGGATACCTCATACTAAGCCCCATTCTATGAATGAAAATATGAAAAAAATATTTAACTAACTAATTATACTTTTATAATTTTGGATTTAGTATTTTTTGGGGGATGCATTCACATTTGGGTAGCCGCCAAATAACCATGGGCATATATAGGTTTTTTTTCATTATTACCAAGAAATGTTTTTACATAGAACAAACTTAATTGAGTAAGTCCAACAATTCAAAGTAATGTAATTTGTATGGTGGTGACGATTTTTCATGTGTGTACATTGTTGTGCATCAATATTTTGTTGTAAATCTATAAATGCAAAAAATGCTTATATATTCAACTTAATTAGTTTTTTGCATGATTTCTTCCTACACATGACATGCACATGGGACTACAAATTTCAAGCCCAATGTATACAAAAAATAGCCAAATGGCCAAATGAAAGAATTTTTTTCCATATAACCTTATAAAAGGAATTTTGTGGTCTTCAAAATTATCATATGGCTTATAATTAATTGCATTTAATGAACATTGCTAAACAAAGATGTAAGTAACTTTTATTCATAAACAAAAGTTGAGGTCAATTATGTTATTTAATGCATTCCTTTTGATTCCTTGTACAAAATATTGCAATGAAAACAATTCACCTATAGTTTCAAAAGGACATTTATATAATATTCAATATATTCTAGATAAGTTTATTTTTTAATATGATATTATTTTTATTGTAAGCACACAAAAAAATTATAAGGCCCAAAAGGGTGCGGGTACACACATAGGAACCAAAAACTCTATCAGATAGTGATGAAAATTGTGAATTTTTACTCTTTTTCTTTGACATTTTAAAGTTATGTTAATCATTCCAAGTTTTTTTTAATGGCTAATATGAATTTTGAGGAATTAAAATTAAAAATTCATGAAATTAAATTTTGGGTTTTGGTTTTAGTGAAGGATGTTTGAATTTGAACATTTGTTGCATCAAATGGTGGTTAAGTTTACAAAACACTAGGTAGAGGACTATTGTAATAACATAATTTTGATGGTAAGAAAATTTAAATGATAAGAACCTACTACCCACATTCAAAAAACATTCACAATTTAAAAGGTATAGAATTTGAAATTTTTAGAAATTCAAAGTATTTTTCAAAATTTTAAATTTTCAAGAGTCCTTTCCCACATGTAAATGTGGTGTAATATGCATGACATACAAAACAATGTTGTAGTTTATGATACAAGAAACATAAACCTAAAGTAGTTAACATATTTTGGTATGATTCAAAATTATGATAAATTTTCAAGATGAAATGCTAGATCTAGCAAAATTTATGCACTTTGAGAAATTCACATTTATTAAAAAATTATTAAAACAAAACATGTGATTTATTAGGGCAACTATATGTATTTTACTCACAATCCTTTTATAAAATAATCTCATTGGCTCTTTTGTGTGTACCCACACCCAAATTTGTCCTATGTAGTCCTTTGCATGTTAGATAATCCTTTTGGATACCCTCACCATGAATGCACCTTCAACTTTTTGTTAGAAAATGTGTAATTTACCATCTTATTTTGTTCCTTTTATGTGCTATAATTGAAAATATTAACATTTTTGGAAAGGAATAAATAAATAAAGTCCAAAATCCAAAAAAATAAAATATGTTGTGCAAAGAATTTATTTTACAAACATTGCATGGACTTAACTTGGACTTGAACCTTGTAAAAGGTATAATTTGCTCTCATACATGGTTATCTCTATAGGTTTCCATGGGGATTACATTGGAATAACACAAAAATTGAAAATTTCAAAGCCAAATTTTAATTTTGGGATAATAGCCTAGTAAATTATATTGGTTTTTTGGAATCTACCCATGAGACCATGATCATTCAATTTTAAGCAAGATCTAACCTTTCAAATCTTACTTTCAATATTCATGACTCTTCAAGAATCCTATTTATTAAAATGAAAACTAATACAATACCTCCAAATTTGTCAAGTGGTATTAATGGTAAAAACTTTTTGTTCTAGTAATAGAATGCAAAAACATGAGGTGCCATTTCTAGTTCATCATGATGAAACATAAAAGGAAAAAGCTCTATGATAAGATTTTAGGCAAATTGACTCGTCTTGAATCAAATCCTTGGTCACCTCAATCTACATAAACTCACAAATGAGCATGGTTAGGGCAATTTCAAACTAGACTTCATGGGGTCACATTGATTCATAAGGACTCACAAGACTCACCATTGCTTAACCTTCCTAAAGAGGCCAATACTCCCTTTTTAATATAATATTTTGTAGTTAGCCATAAGGACTACATCCCAAAGGCATTATCTCAAAATCCTTCAATTCCTTTTTGTAAAGTTCGAACACATTGTTGTCCTACAACTTTGGAAGGTCATAACTCCCAAAAGGTTCATCTATTTTGAACATACAATTACAAAACCTTGAAGCCTTTGAAAAGTGTTTTCCAACACCATATCAAATTTTTGAATTGGACATGATTTGGTTTTGGCATATAAACCTCTTAATCAAGCATGAAGCGGTCTCCCAAATCACTTTACGAGTGGTTGGGTCTCATTTTGGTTAATTTTGTCTTGACATTTCAAACTTTCATAACTTTTGGGAATGTCAATGAGAGCTCATTATGTTGAAGTTTTGCATTGACACCTTTTCAATGCTCTAAAAGATCACTTGATTTGAACATCTTTTTCTAATCCTTCAACCTCACTTTATGAAATTGAAAGTTTGAAAAAGTTTCAATTCCCAAAGTGGGGATGCCACTAGGGACTTTGTGTGAGGGCAACAAAACTTTTCACTGACTTGCACATCAAATGTTGCATAGAGCTCTCAAAAGCTTCCTATCATATCACATTGAGGAATTCGCAATTCCCATAACAAGCAACCAGAGACAAGAAACTCCCATCACAAGGGCAAGGCGAGCCCTACTCGAGGACGTAACAACTATAACCCATGTATGTTTAGATATTAAAACCATTGCCCACACTTTCTAAGGAGTAAGTACTAAAGGGTGGCGGATCAAATTGATCCTCCTTAAGATTTAAGCATTCAATAGTCAAACACTGAAAATCACTTCTTACTACTGTAGTACCTTAGCAGCATGAACACATTTCTGTTGAATAATTGATTAAATTTTGAATTTTGAATTTTGGCAAATAGAATATAATTATTCTTGAAGATTCAATATTTTCCTGCACAAATTTTTTTATTTGAATTTTTTTAAAATTTATGAAGATTTCAACATTTCTGAAAACAATATAATTAGTGTTGAAGCTACGTACCAAGGCAGTAGTAGTAGGGTATAAGCACACCTTCACAAAACAACACCCGGGTGCAAAAGAGCTGCATGACCAGAGTGAATGCGCACCTACACAAGCACCTACACCTACACCTTCTTGAGCAAGGCCTCTTCATTTTGTTTTTCTGAAGAACCAGTTTGAGTACCAGAATTGAGATTTATGAATAATTTTTAAAATTTATTAAAAAAAAAGAAAAAAGAAAACCCCAAACCTGGAATTGATACTGCTCTAATTTTATTAAAAAAAACTGGAATCGAAGGTTCTTTGTAAAAGTCAAGAACCATCCACCAAACATCGGTCTTTACCATAGTACTAGTGTAGTTGCTAGTTCACCCAAGGCCCAAAAGAGTCAGGCAGTCAATCACCTAGTTAGGGATATAGGATATGGAGTCAAAGAACAATCTAAAAATCCCCGGAGGCAAGAGATCAGACAATCAGACACATCAGGCAGAGCTGAGATGGGTTGTATGTAGTAGGCCCCACTTAAAGCTAGCATTGAGAACTAACTGATTGATGATCATCAGTATCATCAGTTCAGAGAGCTGCTGATGATCGATGATGAGGGATAATATTGTTACAGTAAAAACTATCTTATACAGATTCCTGATAGAATCACAGCTGCTTGCTTGGTACCATCAGCTAATTCTTGCAGTCAAGAATGATATTTCTACAAATGATGCTCACACAATAGCTGCTGCTGCTGCTGCTGCTGCTGCACCTTGTGTTTTTTTTGGGACATGCTTGCTTGCTTGGTGGAAGAGCATCTCTGGAGTCTGCAGTAGCTGGGAATTTTCTATAATTAAGAAGCAGCAGCCTCTCTGCAAGATGGTGAAAAGGCTAGCTCAACTGGGCAGCTCAGATTCAGTACCATGCAGCTTTTTATACCAGCTACTTGCACCACTGGAAGCTGAAAAAGCAGTTACTTCACAGGCTCCGTGCATCACCGCCGGCTACAGCTATTACTCAGGAGTCTAGACAAGCAAGCTGGGATTGGGTCAGCCTGTCTTCTTCTTTTTTTTTCCTTTCTTTTTTTCGTTTTCTTTTTTCATAAAAAAATTCAACATTGGTTACAATGTGTAAATTGTGCTCCAAAGCATTGGTTACAATCAGTGGGTTTTTTTTTTTCCCCCCAACTGGGTTGGTGATTGTGCACAGGACTTAAGCCAAACTTGGGTACATGTCAGAGAGGAATTTTTTAAAAATGTTTAGGAATTGTGCTCTATTTTTGGTTACATGCCACAACATAATTTTGTCTAAATATGGTGACTTCAAGTTTTTAAAAAAACTAAAAAATCCTCATAATGTGTGGGTGATGGTGGCAGCCAATTAGCTACCCAGTACTCTAAAGTCTGCTTTCTGCCAGTAGTAAGCACTGGCCTTTTCTCCTAGGGTTTTGGGCAAACACCATATTCTCCACTCCTCTGACTTGCTAAGTACTGACTAGTTTAGGGCCTGCAACAGTTTGTTAATATCTTAGTGTCAGATTTAGGCTGCCTGATGAAAAGGAATGGAAGAAGTCACCAAAGGAGCTCTGTCCACCAAAAGGAATGGAATTGGATGGGATGAGATGGCAAGGAAAACCCCCAGCTAGCTAGCTAGCTAGCTATCCAACTCCTGGTGGGAATTATTTAGTGTTAAAAGTACTATATATGATCTATTTTTTCAGTCTGACACAGAGATAGTCAGCAGGGGAAAAGGGTTGGGATTGCTTCTGAAGAAGAAGAAGAAGAAGAAGAAGAACTCTTGACTGTTTGATTGGTGTTGGGGAATGGGAATACTCTACTTAGACAAAAAAGGGCCGCCAATTCAGTGGTGGGTCTAGAATAGCAATGGTAGTAGTAGTAGTAGTAGGCTTATTATTATTATTCAGCTCACAATACTATTTCCTCCCTTGCCTTTTTCCTTCTTTCACTTACTTTACAAACTCTAGCACACTCTAAACCCCCTTTTACTGTAGGGGAACCTCCTACTCAGTGTCCCCATGTCGTCTTTTGTTTGAAAACAAGGGGACATACAGTCCACCTAAAACAACAATCTTTCTTTCTTTCTTGCCTGCTTGATTGCTTCCTTCACAAGCTTAGACAAAAAGGGGGAAAAAAAAAAACTGGGTCAGATGCCAAAATGCACTAGGTAGAGTGTCTTTTCCACTTCCCCCTTTTTGCAGCATTCAAACTACAAGAAGTTCCCATTTCTTCTCAAGCTTGACAGACACAGACAGAGAGAGAAAGAGAGAGAGAGAGAGAGAGAGAAAATAAATAAATTGATAAATAAAAATTGGGGTGGGAGTCAGATGCCAAAATGCTACAGTATAGTGTCTTTTTCCCCCACCTTCCCTTCCCCTAATTTTTTGCAGCATAAAAACTGGTCAAAGTTGTATGAATTCCTAACCCATTTGCTAACACTCATTCCTTACAAGGCCTGGAACTTGAATCTTTAGCTTCCAATTCCAGTTGCTTGGAGAAATTTCATTCCATTCCCTTTGCAAAGAAGCTCTCAGCACATGAACTTGAACTCGGGGAGGAGTGACTTGAAAGTTGCAACAACAGCTTCAACTAATTTTGCAGCAGCAACCAACCCACTGGGTTGCAGGATTCCTTATGACAAATGCACTTTGTGTCTAGTTTACTAGAGGAGAGTTTTGCTGCAGCAGGTGATCCCAATCTCCCCTTACTATATATCATCATCAAGTCTGCAAGACTCAGCTGCTTCTGCTGCACTAATCTACTTGGTAAATTCTTTTCTACATTACTGTAACTGCAGAGTTGCTTGCTGCTGCATATATGATCTCTAGATATTTAAGTAACTGGGAAAACTTCTAACTATTCTTGCAGCAGCCAAGAAGAAGAGCTTGTTGATTTCACAAGTTGTGGATTTGTTCTCATGGGATTGAAGAAGCGTATGAACTTGTTGTTGTTCTATTGCGATCCTTGAAGCTAGAATTGAATGATGTTGCAGCAATTGGGATCTTCTTGTGATCAGCCCCAGACTGTGCAGCAACAGCAGCAGCTCCAAAGCTCTTATGATCTGAAAGCTTGATCTTCTTTCTTCAAGAGAGCTGTATTGCTGCTGATCGTAGTTGTACTACTGGAAGTGCAGCAGCAGCTAGGATCGACGCGGTCGCTGGATTCTGCAACCAGAATATGGCCGGGGATCCGTCGACTATGGCAGATTCACCGCTTAGAGTGGAGGACGCTGGCGGTACTACTGGGACAACTGCTGCTGCAGACATGATGACCAGCGGCACCGCGACGCTCAGTTGTAGTGGCAGTAATGTCGAAAACTCCGGTGGTGGCGGCAGCACGGGGCTGCTGTCTCAAGCGCTGAAGCTGCACTCGGAGTCGAAGCAGCTACCGGCAATGTTCATCGAGGTCGACAAAAGCCATCGCTGCTCCATGAGCGAGCTTGACTCGACGTGGGAGGTTTCTGAGCATCCGGAGCTGGAGGTGCCCGTGTTGGATCTGGCAGTGCTGCTAGAGAATTCAGAGCTGGAGGAGACGCGGTCGGAGGACAATGATCAGCTCGCGGGTGACAAGATCCTGCAGCAACGTCGTCGGCAGGAGCTTGTGAAGGCGATGGCCAAGGCATGCCAGAGATGGGGTTTTTTCCAGGTACTCAACCATGGAGTCGATCAAGCATTGATCCAGAGATGCGAGGCCGAGGCACACCGGATGTTCCAGCTTCCGCTCGATGTCAAGGAGCGCGTGCATCGTCCGCCTGGTGCTTCCTTCGGCTACGGTGCCAACACCTGGGTCAACCAGAAGGTCATGCACTGGGCCGAGAGCTTCCACATGCAGTTGCATCCCACTTCCAACATCCACGACATGGCTGCCAAGCTCTTCGCCGAGAGTGATCCCAACCAATTCAGGTATACTACCAACTGCACGTGCTGCCGCTGCATCTCTGAAAACCCCATCACTAGGGATCACGATCTTGCAGGAAAAAAAACTCCGAGATCTATCTTGCCCGACAAAATCGTTCGAGCTGCTGCTGGAACTCTGATATTCCCTTCTTGCTTGTGGGTTTTTGTTTTTTCTGGGTCTTGGCTGCTGTGTCTTGTGTGCAGTTCAGCAGTTGAGGAGTACATGGCAGCGGTGGAGGGTCTAGCTCGTCGCTTGCTGGAGCTTCTCACCGAGGGCTTGGGACTAGAAGCTGGCCATTTCAACCAGTACCTGGAGAAGGAGAGGATGACCTCCATGCGCTTCAACTTCTACCCTCCTTGCCCAGAGCCTTCTCTTGCCATCGGTCTGCGAGCTCACACCGACCCCCATCTGTTGACGATCCTTCACCAGGACAGCGTCGACGGCCTCCAGGTGCAGATTGATGGCAAATGGATCCTTGTGAAGCCCCGCCCCGACTGCTTCGTCGTCAACATTGGTGACCTCTTCCAGGTACAAGGAAGGCTTGTCATCTCTAGACTCATGATCTCAGCTGCATCCTCTCTCTGGCTCTCGAGCGGATCTCTCTCTTTCTCTCCGGAACAACTGTTTTTTCTTTTGCGACAATGGGTTTCCATGGATTGAAGGTTTTTTCTTTTTCTTTTTGTTGCTTCTGCAATTTTCTCTGTGATATTGATTTCTGGTCTTGTTTGTTTGTGTCCTGGACATGCAAGGTTCTGAGCAACACCATGTACAAGAGCGTGCTGCATCGTGCAGTGGTGAACAGTAGCTCCCAGCGTCTTTCTCTGGCTTGCTTCCTCAACCCTCCGCTGAACGCAACCGTTGCTACACCCCCCGAGCTCATCACGCCCGAATGGCCGCAAATCTATCGTCCCTTCACGTGGCTCGAGTATCTGAAAAACGCCTACTTGTATCATCCCATCACTGGCGCTGATCGTCACGAGCGCTTCTTCTTGAACACTGCCGCCAGTTCTTGACTCCGCCCAGTTACGCGCGCGCACCGTCCTCGACGTCCCGAGTTCCGCCTCCACGACCAGGAGCTCCGCGCGCGCAGAGCGTCCTCGACGTCCGCCACGAGCTCCGCGACGTCCGCGACAAGTTCCGCGACGTACGCGACTGTACGGGCATCTACGATGAACAAATACTAGAACCGTATGTCCTCGACTACGTACATACGTACGATTTGGGAATTTATACATACATATACTAGTCCTTACATACATGTATAATTAATTAATTAATTACACTTAGATGGATTTTGCTCCTGATTTTCCCATGGCTCAAGGAGCTTTTCATTAGCTTTGGAGTGGTGTATGTATGTATGTATGTATGTAGTTTTTGGAAACTGTTACAATTTTAGTATGGAAAATTAAATCGGAGGATGAGTGACTAGAGTGAGGATCAAAGTGAGGATTATTTTATGGATAATTTTATTATATGGTGTTTTTTTCTACGATATAACTCGTGTAAAGAAAAACTTTTAAGAGTTTGAGATAAGATAGAGATTTTATTTCAAGTAAAAAAAATTTATTTAAATACATATTAAATATGTGGTTCTTCAATATTATTGAAGTGAAATTTTTAAAACGCGTTCATGTTCATGAAATTGAAATATAAAAAAATATTTGAAAGATTGAGAGCTATCTATTTTGTGTCAAGTGAGATATTTGAATCTCCCTTTACACAAGTGATGGGAATATATATATATATATATGCTCGCTATAAGAATCACTCTTGTGATCATCTCTAATGCTAGTGTAAAGTTGCATGTAAAATCAAAATTTGGATGAAGTAAGTATACATTTCAAGGGTATAAAAATGCATTTTTTTTTTGCTCCTCTTGTAAAACTTGTACTCAATTGAGTACTATATGGTTGGGGTAGCCACAAGGATTGGCCAACACATGGTGTATAAATGCCTCCCTTGATGTATATTTATCCATTTATTGAGGCATTTATGACTTTTAGGTTTAAAGATCCCTCCCACTTGTAAGGAAGGAGTAAGGTGTAAGAACACAACCTTCCCTCCTATGCCTCATGACCTTTGTTTATGGTAAAGCCCTAGGGCGGGGGCATCCTCAAAATAAGGGGCCTAGGATGAGGCGGGGGCCTAGGATGAGGCGGTAGCCTAGTCTCGTGCATTTTGGGAATGTCCCCCACCCTAGGGCTTTACCTATTGTAAAGTGCGAGGCAAAATTTATCATGAACCAAACCTATGTAGATCACGAGGGGTAAGAATGGGAGGGTTCTCGTGCTCACTCCTCAAATAGTGGGCGGCTTCTTACACCTATAAGTGAGCTTAATTTCCTTCCCACGCTTGAGAAGTAGGCATAATATCCCTCCCAATTTCTAGGAGGGAAATTCATGGATATAATGTGCCATCCACATACATTACAAATTTCCTCCGAGTGCTTCAAGTTTTATGGTAATGTTTGCCTCATGTGTTGTAAGGTAGCATATTGAGGTGTGTACATCTATTGTTGATTACAACTAAAAAATATAATATCAATCCTCACACACACACACACACACACACACAAATATCATCAGGTGTTGTTATGTTTGTTTCAATTTTTTATGAAAGGTTTTAAAAATTCATAAAAATTTTTAATCCTCACACACATAAATATATGATAATCCAAATAATCATATGATGGGTGGGGTAATTCCCAAAATGTGAGGCAAACTTCAACACCGCATCCTAGGCCCCTTGAATGGGAATGCCCCAACCCTAGGGCTTCACTCTAGGGGTTTTGGTTTGGATCCATGGTGTCCCCATTGCCGTTGATTTTCTGAACACCAACAATTGCTTTCTAATTGTTGGTGCTTCAGAAATTTAATTGCAATTTCATGAGCAAATCTCACTCACTCTAACCTAGACCCTAGACCCCATTGTTGATGAGCACCACCATTGCCGCACCCTTTTAGGTGATTATAGCGGTTCAGCTTTCCTGTGTCCAACAAGTGTGTGTCTGGATGGGCTACCCATTCCTGTAAAAGAATCAAAAGCTTTCTGAAAGACCAGCATGACAATTGCAAGCTGCCAAGACACTGGAGAACCGTCGCTAATGAAATTGTGAATGGCACATTTGTAAGAACGTTCTAGACCTCAGATCATAAAGTCATCCTACGCTTTGCAAGTGGCGCACTCTTTAGCAATTGGAAACAGAAGGACTTGACAAAACCAACTGACAGGATTGGAAGAACAAAAGCCAATTAGAGCTTGAAGACTTTATAACTCTGATCAAGAATACGTAAATTTTCATGGACAGCTCTTATCCAACACTAACTAAGCACACGTGCACATAAGAGAGCATCAATGCATGACAAAACACTACTCAGATATGGCAATGTCAACTCCTCATCAAAAAAATTGCAATAATAAACCAGCTTAACCAGACTGAAGATTGTTGGAAAAAGAAGCTGTACTTTTGAATACTGAAGCTACCATAAGAGCAAAGCGGGATACAAGAAACCTGCATCGCAATCCTCATCTAAACCCAATAGAGCCCCATTATAATCCTACGTCTTACAAATTTCTACATGTGTTTTCTTGACATGTGAATGAGAATTTTCTGTAAAGAAAAAAACAGTGGGGAAAAAGGCTGTTGGGTGTCGAGCACTAGGGATGTGGGTTTTTGTGTGTTACCCTGGCTTCCCTGCAGCTGCTGCTGAATAAATTCCTGCTCTAAAATGTACTACTGTCAGCCCTGTCCAGATTTGCAAACTTGTTGGAGTAATTGGACTCTGTCACCAGCGGGTTGCTTCTGCTCTCTGTGGCTGCTGCATCCTGAAAAACAGATGAGTTGGCTGTCTTCCCGAACTGGTAACAGTAGGAACATACGCAGACAGGGGAGAAGTACCCAAGTTTCTCCAATACAAGGTGGTGGCTGGAGCAGTCCACACACAAAATTTGACCGCAGTTCACACAGTGATACGGCTTCTGGGCATCAACAATCTGATTTTGGCAAGATGTGCATTCATCAAACTGCAACCACTCAATCACGAACCGCAACTTAGCATCCACACATATATACAGTTATAGAATTTCATGAAAAATAGATGATCCTTTCAAAATGAGCAAGATTGTTGTACCTCCTGGGAAAGGAGAATCAAGTTGTACCTCACTTGCTTGCAGAAGAGGGTTTTTGAAGGCGTCATCTGATAAGGTCCATGAGACAACATGACCCCCACTGTCACCACTGCACAGCTGCTTCAAATCATTACTAAGATGCAATGCAGTTACAGATTCTTTGTGCCACTTCAACACCTTTCGCAATATGAGCTGGTATTCAGGTGTGCCACCTGTAATACAAGAAGAACTTGTGTCTCCCTTTCCAAAGAAAGCACCAGACCCTGACCTCCTAAAGTCTACAACAGTCGAGGGAGCAATAACACTTCGAGTATGTGATATTCTTGCACCCAATCGGTGGTCAGGTGTAGAAAATGAATCGAGCACTCTTGATTGAGCCTTTACAACACGTGGCAGTGAATGGGAGTCAAAATCCATCTGCCAAAGCCGGATTGAACCGTTCTGGTGACCAGTTATATACCAGCTAAACTCCATCCAGTCAGAGACATGGGGGCTTGTGATGGAGAGTATGGTATCTGAGGTGAGTTGGGAGGTATTTACAGCTGCTAAACAGTCCCCATTAATGCTCCACACTATCAGTGTCGTGCCTGCGGCAGTAACAATCTCTCCTGTCATGTCATTGACATGGACAGCTGTTGCTGGTGTATGAAGCTCTGGAAGCTGGCGAACAAATTCCAGGCTCCTCAGATCCCAAAATATAACACTCTGGTCATTGGAAGCACTGACCACTAGGCTATACGCTTGAGATACAGCTAAGCATGTCACAGCTTGTGTGTGCGCACACAGCACTTTTTGCAGATGCAACCGAAGACTGTCCTTTTGTAGCCGCCATATTGCTACAACTCCATCTTCCCCACCTGTGTCACCCAGAAAAACAATGATAATTTCTGTGCCTGCAAAATCCTGAAAGACATTGTGCATCCACATTTGAAGGCAAAAGCCAATGCATTTGGAAGCACCCATTGTGATGCTTCCAAGAACAAAGAACATGCTAGACAGCTAGCTACAATACAAACACACACAGCCGCTTACCAGTCACCAGGATGCGGCCATCTCTGCTGAATCCTGCGCATCGCACTGGCCCATCGTCATGAAGGTTCTCATGCGTTGCAAGAAGCTTGTCCTGATCATAGGAGGCAAATCGGAGGCTCTGATCCGGGAAGCCCCAGGCAACATACTTGTCATATACAGGTGGCCGAAGAACCCGGTTGGCACCCGCAATACATAGCTTGTCTTGGAACATAACCAATTGGGACACTTTTGATCCCACTGTTCGAATCTCCTGTGATTTAACAACCGTAATAGGAACGACTTAGACAGGAAAGAAAACTGTTGCTCTCTCTATTAATGCACAGCTATTGTGATGCAGATGTTGTGATGTGCAACCACTCAGCCTTGTCTGAAACATAATTTTCATTTTGCCGATGAGGCTATCTATTGGGATCAACATGGAAACGACAAAGTGCTCTATTATTTTCTGACTATTTTTTTTTCCTAGGCAAGGTGCAGAAGAAAAACCTGAGGAGTCAGCAAGTGGGGATGTCGGAGAACAGGCGTTAGAGGCAGTTTTTGGACCCACTTTCGCTTGGGATGTGGCTTGAGGAACAGTTGACAGGGTGTTTGTCCAAAGTGATTGATCTGGGCCAATATAGCTGCTTTCATCGCAGGGTCTGGCACAGTATCAATGTCCACTGCGCCCTCATATGTCAAATGATAGAACACATTGGTCGCATCCACTGCTGCCTGTTGTTGCAACACCACCCAACACAAACACAATTTTTTCTCACAACTCCCTTTCAACAGTCCATTTCCTGTTACTCTTAGTAAACACATACCTATGTTCCAAAAACAAAACAACACTGACAGCAACAGCAAATTCAATCCAAATCTTTAGTGGAAATAGTATTGCATGATTTGGAGTTGACAAAGCTACATATCAAAAGAAGAAGATGAAGAAGAAGAAGGAGAAGGGGGCAGGGTAACAAGATAAACAGTAAGTCATACCTTGCCTCGTTGCTTATACCCAAAGATGAGGTCAATCCAGTGATGCAGATTTTCTGATACATACTGACTCTCCAAGGCTTCACGGTGCTTACGCACAAATTCTCGTGCACTACCCTTGGCCCAAGGCGGCAGGACAACATGATCCACCTGTCATGTCCAAAAGAGTCCCACCTAAATTTGTTTAGAAACAAGGAAGTTCAAAACCTATTTAGTTGCCCATTACAATGTACCACAGCCAACTAGTTAGATTTTTTCCCTGACCAGTTTTGAAAGATGAACTGACTGACAGACAACACTATATACCTTCTCTCCACACTGGGTGATGCCAAAATCAAAGTGAAACCGGTTCTCAAGAAATTCGGGTAAGTAGAAAAACTCAGGAATAAGCTCCTTGACATCAGCAGTATTCCCCTGACTAGCACTGAGCCAAGTCTCGTGGAGGCTGTTGAACAGGCGGTCAGCATGATCAAACTGGCCCCCTTGCAACTGCTTGTTGTTCCAGCTGAATGGTGGCATTCGGATAAGGTAGAATAACACTGTGCCTGCACTTGAGTAGTGCGATCCATAGTGAAATCTTGGGATCTCTGGGTCATCCCAGTTCCGATATCTGAACAGCACATATTACATTCAGTAACTTTTCTCCAAGCAAATCAGCAAAATGCAATAAATATGAACAAAGAATCTTTGGAAAATCTGGAAATCAGAAAGAAATTTTTTTTGCGATGTCCATTGACAGAAAAAACATGAGACACTTCTACCTTTTCTTAAATTCATCTTCTCGGTTGGGATGAAGGGCACCCATAGGTTTTTCAAGGCAACGGAAAACGGCAGGGTTTGTTAGATCCAGCTCTTTGCTCTCATAGTCAGTCAGGATCCAAGGAAATACTGGGTACTGTGTAAGGTCATTGTAACCACGCCCAGCTAGTGTATTGAGGTGCATCAAGTACTGGAAGTTGCTGATTTCGTTGTTTTGCCACCTACATCCAGAAGAAGAAAGCCAATTATCACACATACAGCAAGGAAAATATCTGTGCCTGGGAAAACAGTGGACAGTAGTTGAATCCTGACGGTTGTGTGATCAAATGGGTCCCAGAATTTGATCTCCAAACTGACTTCATCAGATCTTGACAGGGGATCTAAATTAGTGCACAATATCTGCTCAAAATTTAAAGCAAACAATATATGAACATCTGCATCTTGGGTCTCTGTTGCTGCATTTCCAGAAGCAGCGAGTAAGACTCGGTCTTGATGTCAGCTAGCACTCAAGAAACCACATGGGAATACAAGGATGTTTGAGAGTTGTATCTATAAGGTTGCTAAGAAATCTCTCACAACAAACTTTGATGGTAACATGACAACAAGTGGCAGTCTTGATGTAATGAGAGAGTCGCTCACAAAAGTGTCCAACCCATCATCACCTGGGCATCAATAAAGAGATGGAAATCAGGTCTGGAAATTTTGTCATAAGTCATTAGTCATTACCTTTTGCTGAAGGATTTGGCCATCATCTTGAAAAGACGACCACCCTCAATGCCATCCTGATTTGATACACCCGATATTGTCATATCCAACCTGTTGCATCATGGCTCACTGTAAGTCCAGCAAGCTCAATTTGGTCTTCAGACAAAATCTATACAACTGGGTGCTGTAACCGCACAGAGTAGAGAGAGATCCAGCCAACCCAATAACCAAAACAAATTCAACTCTCACATTTGATGCAGTTCCAATCCTGGGAGATCCTATACATGGATTGGTTTAGGGCTTTGAGTTTAGGGTTTAAGAACATGCAATCCTGAAGGCGAGCAAAATTTCAGAGAGATGAGGGAACAAGCAACCAACAGAGAAAAGAAAATTTACAAGACTACTGAGGGGGAGGACATTACGTGCTGCTGCGAGGAAGGTTCATTGCAATAAGGTTCTTAAACACTTCATCCCGCTCACTCTTGTGGAAGACAAGAAGGTCATTGCAGCCATCCATGCTGAAGAGTTCAATCGCCACAGGTCGCAGCTGGTAGCGCCGCTTCAAGAGCTCATGCACACTTTCAAGCTTCCACATTCTCCATGCATGCGGCATATGTTGCCCTGTTCTCACCTGCCATGTGCAACACCACCCACTATCGTCAATCAAACTTGCCCAAATCATCAACTGGCTCACACAAACAATTACACCACTATTACAAAATCTAGCATTGTTTACAACTCACCTTTTCTTTTCCCCATGCACCACTGCTATATGCCCATGCACGACCCCCAGCTGCAACTGCTGCAACCGTCTCTGACCATTTTGCAGATGGTTGTCTCCCAGCTTCAGCTAAACTGCTTGCAGAGTCAAGCTGGACACCTAATGCCCGGTCAATGACTGAGACCTCGCCCTCATCCCCCTTCTCCTTGATACATCCTGCTTCTTCATCAACAGAGTAGTTTTCAATCACATACAGGGCCTGCTCTCCTATGAGAAAAATGCCAGCCCTTTTATCTAAACCCACCACACGCTCACAATTGTAGCGGAACTTGAGCTTCTCTCCAGGTTCCAAGTAAGGGCGTATTAGATATTCCCCATCCTCTTGAACGTCCATGTCAAGAAGTTGGGTGGTTTCAGTGGCAATTTGTGGATTTTTCTCCTGCACTGCCAGTGGGGGTACCGGGATCCTTGGTGAGTTGTTGTTGCTTGGGCCTTCTGTAGTTTCTTCAGCTTCAAGTCCAACTGACACAACACTGGCAGTTGCTTTTGCAACTGCTGGAGGAGGGTGGTCAGCAGCAGTGTTGTTACTACTACTACTAGGTTGGTCATCACTCCACTGCACACGTGCTGATGAGGAGTCTCCATCCTCTTCTATTTCCTCAGCTTTGGATTGTTCAGCTTCATTCTCAAAGTCCGCAAGAAACTCCTTGCAGGCATACCCCAAATGCCTCTGACTGTCGGACCCGACAGAATATAGATGGAAAAGGTCATTATCCATGTTCAATGACGACGGAGTTCCCTCAGTCTCCAGACTTTCTCTTCTACCCTCTGATAGCTCCAGCAACTGGTCACCCTGATAGAGAAGCAGAAAAATGCAATGTAAATTCCCCATATTAGAACTACCCAGACCAACAACAAGGATCAAAGACAGCAAGCACCCATTACTCCAGCTTCTAGCCTGAAGCCTTGTGTATCCACAAGGATCTTCAAACCAGAGCAGGTAAATAGAGTACACCTTACCTGAATGCGGGTGCGGCCTATATCTTCCTGATTTATCTTCCGACGCTCAAGTTTCTTGCGCATACGATAAGGTCCCTCTGTTGCACACAACTGCCAATCCGGGTCACCATCAACAGGTGCCGCAACCATAGGCCAAATTCCTCGCTCATGAACCAACTGCTGAATGTGGTCCACCCATCTGCTCTCAGCATGTAGAATCCATCCGTACTTGTCTTGGCGTAAGACACGAAGCTCAGCACCAATGGATTCCCGTACGCTATCACGAGCAGCATGCCTCTCAACCACTTGCTCACGGTGCCGGGCATCAAACTTAGTCACCTCCCTTAACCGCCGTGTCATTTCCTTCTTCCGCCTTGCCTCCAGAGGCTTGATGCGCACCCCTGGGAATCGCAATGCACCAGCTACAAACTCTTTCCAAACTATTCTGGCCCGTTGGTCCAGCACCTTTCGCACTGTTTCCCATGACTCCTCAATCCACTCATAGAAGTCCTTTGCACCTCCTACTGTTAGTAGCAGGTTGAATCCCCCATGCAGCAGATCAATTTCATCAGCTCCCTGCACACGTGTGGTCACATATGGTTAAATCCTCTGACATTCACCTTATGGGTTGCTACAGAAAGCTTGAACAAGTTGACAGGCCTCAAGAGTGACCCACAAACCAAGCTCATCTTACACCTCAAAAGTGACACATCAAACTAGCAGATCAAACACCTTAAGGATTACGGTTTAGGGTTGAAGGATGAGCAGAAAAAATGTGCACACAAAACCTCACCTGGGTCCCTTTCTGAACAAGCACATCTTCAAGGGTGGGGCTACGGTGCAACACAAGCACCTTCCAGACTTCAACTGCCAAGGATCGAACGGTTGGTTCAGAATCCCACACCATGGGTGTAACATTGACACAAAAGGCACATAACAGCTCCGAATCAATGTTGCTTGCACAAAAGATCAGCTTTCTGTTTGCAAGAACTAGTTGCAATACGGTGCCCTTGTCAAGCTCCTGCAAAGGGAGTCCGACATCTCCAGAGCTGCCCAATTCCATGCTGTCTGTGCTCTGGTTGAAACTATCAGAGCTGCGACGGAAAGAAGAAAATGCATTGTCTGCAAGGAGGCCTCTCATGTCTGCCGGTGCCAGGAAACAGAACATGAGCATGCGGTTTGTATTCTTCAGGAGGACTTGCACATAGGCCTCCACTTGACGAGTTGCTCCCCGAACAAGCGAAATTCGTAGACCTTTCCCTGCCGGTGTTGCATCTTCCACACGCCCATCTGAATTCGCCAGTTGCAGCATTGCAAGAAGAAACTCAAGCACCTTGAGGGGTCCACCAGGCTCAGCAAATGCTCCTATGAACACCCGGTCAACTAGCAACCAGCTCAAAGTCTCAAGGTTTGGTGCCCACCTGTTGCCCCACCATTTTCTTATGAGGATGTAGAAAGATTCAGTAAACACAAAAGGAAATGGCACAATGGGAAATCACCTGCTTGCAACACAAGAGGAGAGAGACTCCTTAGACCTTCTTATGGCTTACCTGGTTTTATCGAGCTTCTTTGGATGCTCTTCCTCATCGCGCAGCAGCCTGCGCTCTAGAAAGTTGATCATGCGGCCAAGACAAAGACCTTGGAACACGAGCATGGCATCCACTCCCACATACAGTGGAACAGCCTCCAGTGCAGCCTCCACAATGCTCGTGCCTTTTGGTTGCTCTGTCAACGTTTCTGCCAATACCTCAGCTATCAAGTCAAGCACAGCAGCTGCACCAGCAGCACATGGGCCACTTCCTGATCCCATTGACTCCAATTGTAACAAAAGCTTTGGTGTCACAGTTGCAAACGAACTTTCAGTTGGCGTCGAACGCCCCAAAGTGGTGTCAAATCCAAATTCACTGAAGGTAGAATCAACATCACTCCGTGGGGTGACGGGTGTGGTAGAGAACACTGAATCAGACCTGGGGCGAGAACTTAAGTCCCCATCACTGCCTGGAACACTAAGAGACAGTGTTGTTCGCAGTCGAGGTCCCCCTAGCCAAGACCTTACAGGTGAACCCACGTGTGGCAAGGCCTTTGGCGCTGCTGCTAGCATAGAGTTGGACAAGTCTGACGCTGTTGGAGAACCTCCTTGTGCCCACCTAAAAGACGAATCTGTACCTGCCCACAAAACCAATACAAGTGCATTGCTGCGTTTGAACTCAAAAATCATCACATATGTACTATTTACAGGCTCAGCTTTTCATGCTTCTGTAGTTACAATGCAGGAGTAGAGAATACCTCCAAGTGAAGATGATGAAGGCCTAACAGACAGCCCTTCATCACCTTTGGTGGTACTGCCAGGTGCATAAATAGGTATATCAGAATACAGGTCATTATAATTCTCGTTAGAGTCATTATCAGGGAACACATTCGTGATTATCTCTCCAGAATACTCCTTCCTCATCTTCAGTTCATGCCCATTGAGTCCATTGGTCTTTGGAGAGACTGTGGCTGCCGCCGCTTCTGCCAACTGCTCCATTAGATTGTCTTCAGGGAAGATTGGGACATCTCCTCCTTGTTGTGAATTTCGTGTTTGAGTCAGAGCACTTACAGCACCTTGGACTGCTTGTACAGCTCCTGCAGATCTGTAAGAGTTGTAAGAAACCCAATTAGTCCAGGGTTTACAGATTATGGTTTAAAGCTTAGGGTTTCTAAACCCTAAACCCATAACACCCACAACATTGCTCAAAATGTTAGTAACACAGGACTAAAATAATAAGACCCTATGTCCTTGTCAACATCCCATTGGGAAATGCATAAGTTTCAAAGCAAGGACTTTGCCGGAGAGATCTTTGGCTTCTCAATGAAGCAAAAATCTGTCAGAAAATTAAAAAAAGTTTGTAAAGAATAGCTTGAGCTTCCACAAAACCAAGAGGAAAAAAAAACCCGCTGATTTTGAAGCCATGCTTCATTTACCTCGCACAAGCAAAGTAGAGCTCCACCAAGGATTCGAGGAGCTCAGAGCGACGACATGCAACAGAAAAAGGGTGGCACATTTTGGCCAGGTCCACCATGAAGCGTAACAGAGATGTGACCAGTGCAGGTGCTGCTGCCTCACCACCCATAAGCCGAGCTGCATAGGTCTTATGCAGGAGCGCATCTCCCTGCAGTTCCAACTCTCTCTCTCTCTCTCCCTTCAGTCCATGATAAACTCGTAATAACATATAACCAACAGACTAAGACTGCAACTAAAAAAGGGAGCTGCTAACCACCACATAAAACATGATATGGAAACAAAGAGTCAACCTGGAGTGGCTCGCCGGAATCCTCTGTGGTGTCAGAGAAACTCCTTGCCAAGGTCGCTGTGAACTCAGAGAAATTCCCTGACTGTTGAATTGCTAGTGATCTTTTGCTCAGGTGGTCAAATGTCGCCTTTGACATTGCTATCACTGTCTCTAGCAGCTCTGGGAAACAGATCTCCACCACTTTCCCGTCACTTGGCATCAAAGTGTGGAAGTCAAGCAATCTCACCTACACATGGCACATACACATGAATACATTTTTGTAGCTTCCACAAAACACTGATGTGCATCACCCTGCTCCACCGATTTTGGTTCATGGTTGTCATCAACTCACAAACAGCACACAGCAGTTTTGTAAAAGAAATTGACCCTTGATCCCAATGTTGGGGTAGAGGCACTGTACCTCAGGTTGCCGAGGGTACACAGACTGATTGAAGAGGAGGCAGAAGAGGACAAAGTAGACTTCTGGGGAATCGAAAAAGCTAGGGAGCACATGGAGTAACGCCTGGTGTCCACCTGTGCTTTTGAACTTGGATGCAAAAACAGTTGACATGGAAAGGCAGGTACCAAGCAAAGTCATAATCCAGCGCATGCTGGTCGGGTGTACTGCCTCTTCCAAGAGGAACGTGATGAGCTTTGACGACACAAGTCTGTGCCACTCCTCCATCTTGGCATCATCAGTCTTGATTGTCATTTGTAAATCAATAAGCATCTCTAGCAGTGTGTTCCTCACTTTCACCTGAAAGAAGAAACCACCCAGTACATCCTCTTCACAAGCTACAATGACATCACAAGCAAGATGAGAGAATATGAGAGCAGAAAACAAAAGGCTGTTGCTGAATGGAAAAGCCATTGTGAGCCCATCTGTACCTGGGTACTCATGGGTTCATGAGCCATGTTTGAATTGCCCCCCCGCATCATTCCCAAGGGTTCAAATGTCATGACAACAAAATCCGCAACTGTATTCAGCTCCACCGGCAGGAACCCATCCTTCAACATGAGAGCCAACAAATTCACCAGCTTCTCCACGACCAGAATCTCAACATCCCCACGTTGCAAAATGATGAGCAAGCGCTTGACAAGATCAATTCGCCGCAAAACTGTCATATTGTGGAGGTGGTATCGATGTCTAACAAGCAATCTCTCAATAAACACAAGGATTGCTAATTGTACTGAAATCGGGGCGGTCACCCAAAGAGTCCAATCCAACAAGACATGCTCCACCATCTCAACATTTGTTAAAACAATGCAGTCAACATCCTCCACACTGGTATCGACACCTCCTAGCTCTGAAATCCCCGCACCCATTGACCCTTCATGACCAAAACTCTCAGCATGATCAAAAACTGACCCATACGATGAACCCTGGTCATCAAATTTGGAGGGGAAGCTTATGGCATCCAATTCAGCATCAATGCCTGAGTCCTTTGAGACAAACTTAGGTGATGGCCCAAGATCTGGAACAACACCAGACATTTGCCGCACAGTGGGTTCTTTGATGGAAGCTGTTTTTGGAACCGTCATTGTCAGCACAGCCACATCTTGCAACGGAACAGGTTTCGGAGAAACTGAAGCTTGGCAAGATGCAATGTCAAACAGAATGTCAAGGTCACGGATGTCAAAGAGGGTCATCCGGCGATGGAGAAAGATTGCGAGCAAGTGGTAGCCGTGGCAAGCTTGCATGTCACGCATATTTCTGGGGTTGAATTGTAGGACGCACTTGAGTAAAGAGAGAGCCAGATGGAGCATCACTGGCATATCTGCCGCTTCCACCATAGCCAAAACCACTGCAACACCTCCCACCTTTCTCATATTGTCTGCTATGCTGCAAGGTGTGCAAATGTGCACATCCCCATGTATGCGAGCCAGTCGTGGACCTGACAGAATCCAGATTTCAGAAAAGGATGCAAATCGGAAGTTGGAGAAATAATTCCACACAATCGTGGTAACAAATCTTCTGGTTCAGGTTCTAAGCTCTAAAAAGTCAAAATTATTGCCAGGGAAGCACCCTGCTTAGCATCACAGGAGTAAAGGGAACCGTTATGGCATACCTCCGAGAGGGGAAGCTGCAGCAGACATAAGGTCAATCAAATTGACAATTGAAAGAGTTGCAGAAGGCACCATTGCTTTTGCATAAGACCCATTGAATGCAAAGATAAGGCGACGCCCAGAAAGTTGCAACAAGAAAGGTGCCAGTTTTTCTAAGTCCCAGACAACGCCACTTCCACCATCTGATGCAGCTATGCCCATGCCTCCACCTCTAACAAACCCATCTCCCTTTTGGGTAGTGGCACTATTGGGTGGCTGCTGTTCAGTGTCCAAACTCTCTAGAATTGCTAGATTTGCAGCACTGCAAGCTTCATGGGTAATGAATTGCAGCATGTCCATATCCTGAAATGTTCCTCTGTATCGTCTCCCCAACACAAACATGAAGAAAATGGAAGCTGGTGACAGCACTTCCTCGAACAAGAAACAGGATCCAAGTTGCCACATCAGTGGATACACATCTGCTTGTGAAACTGGTGTCCCCACTGTAACCTGCACAAGACAATGATTCCAACTCTTGATATTAGGACTGTCAAAGGAATCTCTGTCAGCTGTCTCCAGAAACTGTTCCTAACATCTCTAGGTTAGGGTATTGCAGTAGTTGCTTCCACTTGGGTTATGAGTCAGGGAAATTGAGAGAAAACAAAAACACAAGGAACAAAAGGAGACTGGGTAACCTGCAACTCCTTGCAAACAGGTGTTGCTGAGTAGCCAAGCTTTCCAGTGTGTCGTAAGCTCCCGTTCAAATAGAGGTAGGCAACGCTGGACTGGAAAAGGCCTGCAAGAGCATTTGGTTTGTTGTGGACAATTGCCAAATGGTACCATACACCTGGTTCCAAATGAACACCTTTGAAACACAGAAACGAAGTCGGGCTTGTTGCCAATGTCAACACCCCTGCCTCATTCATCACCAGCTCTGTACAGATTGCACTTTTCTCTTCAACAGAACCCACCGAAAAGATACGAAGAACTGGACCCAAACATGTCGCTGCAGCTCTCTTGCTTGAGTGCTGCTTGGAATCAAGCAATGGGTGGTTTTTGTTGCCGTCTGGCTCAGGATTTGGGCTCCCCATTTCCTCAACTCGTATCCAACACACAAATGAGTAGCCTGCTGCAGGTGGCCATGTTCGGTCACCCAGCGAAGCTTGCATGCAGGCATGACCCACAACTGACATTCGAAATTCCACAAAGGAAGAAAGAGAAATGCTCTCAGCTGCATACCCAACAGACCACATCCTTTCCACCATTTCCAGAAGCCGCTTTCCTGTCTGACCACCGGATCCATCTCGGTTCTGCCAAATGTACCTCCCCAAAGTGCGCACCTCAGACGATGACAGCCTGTTCATCACCCAGGTTTAGGGTTTAGAGTTTGCTTCCATAGAAAAAATCAGCAAACAAAATCATCCAAGGTCCACCAAACCACCAGTAGCACTTTCGCCATTCAGGGAGCTACAAGATGATGCATGCATGGGCTGTTCTGTGCAGCAAATAGAACAGAAAGGACAAAGAAAAACTTCCCACCTGTACGATCCAAGCAATTCCACAATCTGGAATGTGGTTGTCAGAATGGTGGAAGGCGTCTGCAACATGCTGCGCACTGCCTCCAACAGCAGTCGTACACAGCCTGCCACCCACACCCATGCCATCCCAGAATATGTACAAATTGCACTGTGACCTTAGTTGAACCAACCACCACCCATATGACAAAAAAGCACATAGTAGTCTACTTCTTTACACTACTGTAAACAAATTACATACACAGGTGTGTTTTGAATGCAAGATTCATGCACAGAGAAAAGCTCACCGACAGATGTTAGGCAATCCTGGTTACGAGCACTGCCTCGGGCAAGCCGCTCAACACGGATGAGCACCCGCATCTGCAGCTTGAAAGAGAATTGCAGCAAGAAGTAGAGTAGAGCCTCAATGGCACTTGCATTGTACACCTCCTCCTTCTCCACACCCTGACTTGGATCCAGTACATACACAGAGTCCGAACCAGGGATTTGATAACTCTGGAGAATCAAGAAGCTTCCAGACACTTCCTCTTTGTGAAGCAAAGCGGGTAGGCCTTGAACATTCTGAGAGGGAGAATGGACCCTCTCAAGTGCTACATCGAACAAAAGCTCAGCAATTTTGTCTTCGTGCTGCTCACATAAAAGTCCAGACTTCAGCAGCAATCGCTTGAATGCCGGCGACACTAGACTTTCATGCAAGAAGTTGCGGTTCACTGGCATATCTGCCACAGCTGCAGTCAGCACGTGCATCAAGGAGGTAAACAATTCCATATGGGACTGGGTTTCAGGTTTTTGGTGCAATGATGACGATGGGTTGACAGTGGAAGATGCCTGTGACTCATCAAGACCAAATAACACATCTCTTCGCAGCATCCTGGAACCCTCTTCATCAGCTTGAATACTCTCTAAGACCGACAGGAGGAGGGAAAAGCCCTTGGCCTCCCCAAACACAATCTTGGTTGCTGGATTAGCTCCAAGGACACGCCACATTACCCAGAGTATATCTTCTTTTGCCTCCAGCTCCACTCGCCATTGCCTTCCTTTACTGCCTGTCACAATCCCGCTATTCACAACCTTCACCAGAAGCCCCAATTCCTCGCTGTGCACCTGACAAAATCCACAACAGCAATGGCATTCAGCACATCAACCAAGAATACAACCACATCCAAAACAAACAAAATTCTGTGAATAGTTATGGAAAACTAGTGCTATCAATGATCAGAACTTCTGCCACCAATCACCAAGACAAACGCATCCAAGGATCAAGACCGGTGATATACCCAGTCACCTCTGAAGTACAGAAAACCCTCAATGACATATATGGGTCACAGCACAAAGTGTACCTGACTTGTGTCCTCACTGACAAGGCAAGAAAGTACACGCAAGACGCCTGTGCGCTGAGAAGCAGAAGCCAAAAGGGGCAAGATTTCAATAAATCCATTTCTCTTTCGGAAAAGAATCTGATTTCCTTCGCTCTTCCGTAAAAGAGAAAGTAGACAGTTCCATGCCAGCCCAAGTGTTGCCTCATCCTCGAAAATCCGCAACTCTTGTGGGCCCTTCTTGCTGGGAATCTCACGGGGGGAGGGAGGAGACAAGCATGAGTCCTTTTTCAACTCCAAGATGCTCATACTGTTGGCCCTGATTGGGTTTAGAGTAAACAAATGGAGAGCTGCACAAGCTGGAGGCTCACATTGCTTCACATCATCCATCAGCAAGTCAAGAACACCCACTTCCCGAAAAACCTTCTTATAGTGTCTGTCAAATGACAACAGCTTCTCGAAAAATGAAAGCACAGTTACCCTCAGTGGTGACAACAAAGGCTGTTGCAGTAAGTAGGTGAGTGAGAGGAGCTCTTGCTCTGGAACACAATTGGCAACAGTGACAGCGTACTCCAACACCTTCAATACCCGCTCCTGCAGGATGGGTGGGAAGTTGCCCATGTTCTGGATGAAAAGAGGCATTGTGCGAAGCTCCTGGATTAGAATGTAGTTGTCACTATGACCAGCAAACAATGCAAGCAAGCGATCCAGTAACTCAAGCTGCAGCATTACATTGTCCGTCTTCAGAAACACATCTTGGAAGAACTGAACAGCATCAACATCCCGAACTTTGCCATCTAGCTCTGTCTCATCCACACCCCCAGATCCGGCAACTTCAAGTAGAGGAGGAAAGTGCCTAGAGCTCAAAGATACTGATTTTGCACCTGGAGAAGGTTTCCCAGCCTTCCCCCCAATCCCAGCCAAGCTTATCCCTGATGCTCGTGAACCTGTTTGTGCTAGATCTACCATGATGTCCAACAACCGGATCAAAGGTGGTGGCAGACACCCAGCAGGCTCCTGATTGCTGCTGCTTCTGCCAGAAACTTGGCCACCCTGCCCTTTCGACTCTGCACTAGATTCCACAATTCGCAATGCCAATTGCTCACAGTAGAAGTAGCCACGACCTGTCTGGAAATTGTGTTTCAGACTAACTTCACCAGACTCTGCGCATAAGAACCAACAGGGAAACCCAAGTCAGTCTTCATTTCAACAAAGACTCCATACTATTTTGGAGTTAAAAGGACTTGAAGAAGCAGACAAGACAGGGTTTAGGGTTTAGCTTCAGGCTCAGCATCCAAGGATTCCAACACACAACCCATCAGAGCATATACCTGAGCGGCAAGAGAGCTGGATGCAGTTCAAGAGCAATGAGACCACCCCTACTGTGTAGCTTGCGTCACCTGTATGTGCATCAAAATCCATCACGGGTGTCAAGAGCACCTCAACCTGCAAAACCAATTCCCCAACCAAGTACAAATCAACCTCCTATTTTGAGAAACTCAAAAAACTCAAAAGATAAGCTCCAGAAAAATAAGCACTTGGGACAAGAAAAGAGAGATTGGAACACACACCAGTTCATGAGTCTGAATATACTTTGCAGTGCTTCCATTGTCACTTGTCAGCAACAATCCTAGTATCTGGAACATCCACCAATAGCCTGAGAAACAATCAATCTTTGTAACCCAATGCAAAAGGGTTCAGGGTTTAGGGTTAGGTGTCAGACAACTTTCCCAAACAGGGGTGCACATACAATCCAAAGCATTTTTAATTGGGCAAAATGAATTGATGCAGATGAGGCTAGGACCTGCATGACATGTCGATGAAGCTGTGCGAGGTGGAGAGGTGGAGTTGTTGCAGCTATCTTCTTGAAGCTATCAGCGTGTGACAACATGGGTATCGTACCACCCAATGCAATCATATGAAACATCAGCTGTAGTGAATCATCTTCCGCTAAGCTTTGTGCTGCAACAGGGTGTTGTGCCAAAGCCTTCATGATGTGCACTACACCTCCTTCCACCTATCACCATGACCCATTACAAAAGAACTCAGACTAAAGGAAA
>Ga0116227_10001468_pt1 | contig 52505 bp, 40 predicted proteins | sample S1TSphgellanicum_FD_89693 | JGI IMG/M metagenome (GOLD analysis project Ga0116227, IMG submission 89693) | Host-associated microbial communities from peat moss isolated from Minnesota, USA - S1T2_Fb - Sphagnum magellanicum MG | ecosystem: Host-associated > Plants > Peat moss > Unclassified... | reverse complement strand
TTTTTTTTTTTTTTTATTTTATTTTTTTTTTACAAATAATGAAAAACCATTTTTATCCTTATTCATACATATATTTATTCATATTAAGAAGTTATTCCCAAACTTTTTTTTTTTTTTTTTAAATGTGGTACATGCTTAGTATAAATGAAACTTATGTTTTCATGAATTTTTGATTTTGGTAGTTGTTCAAGTTTACAAAGATGGAAGAAAAAGAAGGTGAAAATTCAACCAATTTTTCTTTTTTTTGGGGAAAAAAAAAAAACCCCATGCTTCAACCTTAGTGAATCAATTAACATTTCCAATTTCTCACTAATTTCAATTTTATGACTCTGGGCCCAAGTGTGAACTGATTACCCAACTATTTTTTTTCTTTCTAAAACCCTTTTTTAAAATTTAATTGAATTTCCAATGACGAAAATTACTCAAAATTCAATATATCCTGCACCATAGGTCTGAAAATTTCGAAATCATCTTCATTAATTCGTACTAATTTTTTCAACATTATCAAAAAGCATGCCCAAATTCCTCTATAACTTTTTTGTTTTGATTTAAATGAATTTTCAATGAAAATATTGTTCAATATTCAACAACTTCTCCACCATAGATTGCAACCTTATGAAACCAACTTTGTGCACCCATACTCTCATCAAGGGCTTTCATAATTGTACCAAGAGCATAGCAAGAGGTGCCATGGTTTGGGTGATCTCAATGGATCAAACAGGTCTCCTAAAGAGCTTGAAGGATTTTCTTGAGTAGTTGGAAGGTGCCTTACAACTCCTAAAATTTCCTGCACAAAGGACGATTCATTTTTAAAAACACCATGCTCACAAGAACAAGCATTTTTTTTTAAAAACCATTTTTTCTTTTTTTAATTTTAAAAAAAAAGGAAAATGAAAAATTTGTCAGCCCATGGTTGAAAAAAGTTGTGATTGATCAATTTCTTTTACATATTTTTTTCTCATTTAAAAAAAAAAGAAAAGGGTGAGCATGAAGTGTGTTAACCCATGTGCCAAAAAGCCATGTTTGGTGTAATCCATGGAAATCTTATGATGGAAGGAAAAACAATGAAAAAAAAAGAAAAGACAAACCCTAAATCAGTAGTAATAAAAAATTTAAAAAATTACATAAAACATCAAATTAAAAATCAAAATCTAGATAAAACAATGGGGGCCTAACAGGCCTCACTCAAAGAAGGTGAAGGTAACTACACTAGCACCAGTGTAGTAGGTGCTTGTTTAGGGTTAGGGTTAGTGTTTCATTTCACCCCAAAAAAACCCCATTTCGCCCCAAAAAACAAGATCACCTACAATTTAGTGTCCCCAAAAAAAAAACATTTTTTAAATAAAAATTTTCTTCTGTTTGTTTTCTTCAAAAATTAAATCTCCTTGTGGATAGGATTCCCACTTTTGGCCCTTCTTTTGTCTCGTAGCCCGCCCCGCGCACGATCGAATCCCACTTCCTTCCAACCTCCATAAAGGCTGGCTGCCTGTGGTTTTATCCCCATTTGTTTCCCTTGCCAAGTGCGCATTTGTGCTGCCGTTGCTTGCTGCTCCTTCACGTTCGCGCTTCCTTTCGGCGGCCGTTCGGGCTTTCTTCTCACGGCTCAAGAACCGAAGAAAATAGCCGGCCCGGGGCGGATACAATTCGGAGTTTGTTTCAAGGTATTTCTTTCAGCTTCTTGTTGAGTATTTCTCATTTTCCCACTGTTCTCCTCTTTTGTTTTTTTGCTGTGCCGATGTCCATGTTTTTTGTGTTTGTGTGGGGAGAGGACGACTCAGTTTGTCTTGTTTCTTCTGCTCGCAGTTTTTTTGGTCGTCTGCCTTATCGTTGAACGTTTCTTGCCTGTTAGAAGTTTTGGCCATAGCAGTTGGCTTTTTCTGTATTACCGAGTTGGAAGCTGAGGTAATAATCTTTAATTCTTTGTTGAACACCATTGTGCTTGTATCTCTGTACTGCCAAAGGTTCGGAAGCTTTCGAAGACCTTGCAAAATCGCTACATTACTGAACCTTCTTCAGTCACCTCGTAAGTTTGTAATTCCGTTTTTATTTCTTCTTTTTCTTATTTGGTGTCATGATATGGTGTGTCTCGTGTGGTCTTGTGCTAAAGCAAAGGTCGATGGAACAATATATCGAATGTCTTTCACAAACATTGTCTTTCTCTTTTGGAACTTTCTTATTATACTTTTCTTTTGTTTTTGTGTTTGCTTTCTGTTTTCTTCTTATACCTACTTGATTTGTTTACATTCCTCCTGCAGGGCAGGCGGAGCAGGGGGGAGGTTTTGTGATTCTTGATCATCATTTCCTGAAGCATCTTTAGCCATTATACAACATGCAAGGCCTAGCAAGACTTGTCCAGGTTCAAGGGAGAGCACTTTCTGCTAGTCTTCTGCAGCACATTCGCTTGGGAGGATCTGCCTTGTCATCTACCATCCAGACACGCAAGGAGTCTGGACAGCCTAGCAAAGAGAGTTTGGAGGAGCATGGCTTTGAGAGGAGCACCATTGCTGACATCCTGAAGGAGAAAGGGCAGAAGGCTGATGGCTCCTGGCTATGGTGTACTGTAGATCAGACTGTCTATGATGCTGTGAAGCAGGTAGGATAAACTCTAATTCAATGCACATCTTTGATTCAGTTTGATCATGACATCTCAAGTCTATGTCCCTCCGCTTTCTTGGTGCAGAATTCCCCTCTTTGCAGTGCTCACAACAGAGTGTAGAGCACTCTTTGATTGAATGGGCTCATACCCCTCAGAACTCTTTGAATCAATGGCCTGATACCTAACTGCATTTATGCAGATGACTTCACACAATGTGGGAGCACTGTTGGTGGTGAAACGAGGAGAGAAGGCTTTGGCTGGGATCATTACAGAAAGGGGTGAGTTCCTGAGTCCTGGCATCAGAAGTAGTTTCCATTCATATTTGTCAGGTCTCTAATTGCTTGAAGAGTGAACGCAATGCATCTGCCAAGTTGCTCTTTGCATCAGCCCATCAGCAGTTAGTTCATTCATCCCAAGGTCTTTCTAATGCCATTTCTTGTGCATAGACAAGTGCCCTAATGAGTAAGTTTGTGTAGCTTTTGTTTGTGTTGTTTTGAGCTTAGGATCAACTTCAAAGGGGGATGTGAGTCTGGTAGATCAAAGATACTTCTTTTGTCTTTAGTGTTTTCTATTTGGACTGTCAAGGAGGGTGGATGCACAGGTTAGCATAATGATGGAATGCCTGATCATGACAGATTATCTGAGAAAGATCATTGTCCAGGGACGGTCATCAAAGACAACCAAAGTCGGAGACATTATGACTGAAGAGGTGTGTTTGTTGTTGTATAATACTTGTTGCTGGTTTTTTGTTGGTCGGATTTGCAATCTTGGGGCTTAAATCTGAGCATATTCCATGTGTGTATAGTGGCTTCATTCTTTGAACCATGTGATGGTTGTGTCTAGAGCCAGTTTGAAGTGGAAGATTTGCATAATCGTTTTTCTGGGTTTGAACAAAATCAGGAGGAACAATATTATATGTGCTGTCCATACTAAGTTTCCATGCTATCTCTTGATTGGTGGTTCTTAAGTAGATATTGACTGGGAATGTCTGCTGCTTCTTGTGCAGAATAAGCTGATTACAGTGAGCCCAGACACGAAGGTCCTGCGAGCCATGGAACTGATGACTGGTATGTTCAGCTAGGAAGTACACCTTTTAAAGGTTGGCACTGCATTGTATAAGTATATATGTTTTCAGATATGTCTGATAGTGTTCATTTCTCTATGTTTATGCTGTTACGACCAGACAACCGCATCAGACACATTCCTGTGGTGGAAAATAAGGAGATGAAGGGGATGGTATCAATCGGTGATGTGGTTCGAGCTGTAGTTGATGAGCATCGGGAAGAACTTCAGCGACTTAACTCCTTCATCCAAGGTAGCTATTAGTTAACAACACCAAGCATTCATGATAACAAGAAAGAGCAGGTCATTGATTTGGATGTCTACGACAGAAGTCAACTTTGGGAGGTCCCTAACAATGTAAATAAGGTCACTGCAGCCCAAGATAGCTACCTCTGTTACAGTCTTGATTTTGCTCATCTGACATCACTCAGTGACCATGAGTGAAGCTGGCTTTTTCCTGCGTGAAGTTCTCCCATCACCTTCTGATCTAGCATCAGCAACCATACTAGGGCAGTGCAGTCTCTAACATGCATTCTGATTTCTACTCCTGGGGTTCTGAAGGGCCATTTCAGTCTCGATTCTCCTGCTCTTAGATGCTGCACCCTGTAGCTTGTGATTGTGACTAGAAGAGTTGTGTGATTGCTGGTGCATAGCTTATGCATGCCTTTTGACTTTGATATTTCATAATCACACTTTGACAATGATGAAAAAGTTGTTTTCTGTTTCTTCCTGTACATTGCCTGCCCCTTGCAAAATGTTCCTGTGTTTTGTTTTGTGAAGTTATTTGAGTTCAAGAAATATGTTAACCAGATATGTCCTGAACAATTGGGGCATGGTTTGGTCCTTGATGTTGATAAGAAAGCACAACCATGCATGGGTGTGTTAACAAATAGGAGATGAAGTGCAAAACACAAATAATTTATTGCAAGGAAATTAAAGAGAAAAAATAACATGGAGAATAAGACAAGAACACATCAATGTTCCTATGTCATAAATATCACAAATTAATTTGCAATAATGAAAAGAGAGTTTAAAACATGGACATCAAGAAATTTAATTGAAAAGCTAAAATGAAATATAATCAACTAAGTAAAATAAAATGTTCTTGAAGTAATTCAGTTATTTTTCTCTGTTAAGTAATTGATGAATATTAGTTATTAATTGAACTTGAATTTTCGATTTTCTTTTTAAAGCCCCAGATTCATATTTAGTACATCAAACATATTTTTGAATTGCTACAGCTTGTTTGAACTTGAAACCTTTGTGAAAAAAATTCAACAACTCAATTTTCAATATTCACATGAATAGGGTTAATCTTTTTTATTAAATCTTTTTCTTATAAAATGGTAGTGTACTTTAATGTATTTTGTCCTAGTTGGATACATGGGATTGAAATATTATGTTACTAATGTTATTATAATAAATCATGATTGTAGCATCCATCAATTGTTTGAAGTTTAAAAACAGTTTTTATAATCAAATTATTTCACATGCAACCATTGTTTCACCTTTATATTCAACTATTTACGATGTAGGCCATTATATTTGTGGTGTATCTTTAGGGTTAAAAATAAAGTGTTTCAAAGGTAAATGAGGGTATATTTTGACATTGTATGGGATAGGGCAGTTGTGTTGTTTCATTTAGGGTTTAGGGTGTAGGGCATAATATTAAGTTGTGTGGGATATATGTTAATATAGCATAGGATTCTACATTCGAACATACATGGTTTTGAATGTACAACATAATAATTGTCTATAATGTTTTTATGGCATTTAGGAAACTTTAGGGGTTGATGGTTTAGGGTTCACGATTTAAGGTTTAAGATCTACAGTCCAGTGTAACATTTCAAATGTATGTGTAATTAACATTATGGTGAACTTTAAGTGAAATGTTTAATATTAGATAATATGTGATAATAATTAAATTTATATTGACATTGATTGAAATTACATGCAATTAATTATAACATGCTATAATTTTGATAATATGAATACCATTTAAATGGAATTAAGTATTCTAAAAAAATCATTTGGCATCACAACATCGAGGTGAATATTTTAAATGATTAAGCTATCAAATTTTGTAATCAAATTTAAAGAAAAATGTGTTTTTGGGGTTGGGAAGAAGGATTTGAGAAAGGAAGTAAGATCGTGGAAAAAGGAGTTTTTATTGTTTGAGAAAACAAAACACGTACAATTAATCTATATGTACTTGTGTTTTGCTACATTTTCGTCTTATCCAACCAGAGGTAAGGAATAGAATCAATAAAAATAAACCTGCATTGTTTAGTAGTGCAATTGTTGGTTGATTTTTATTACTCCAATTAATTGCACCACTTTGAAAGGAAAACATGAAATCATTAGTCAGTCTCATGATTAAAATGTTATCAACCCAATCAACATTGTTGTATCCATATACCTATAGTTAATTCCCAACCTCATAAAACATTTCACATTATAAGGTGTGTTTGATATATCTCAATAGTATGTGCTTCATTGCATCCAGATGTGGTTTTCATGGTGTTTGTATGAATTGATTCACTATTGAAGTTGCATAATTCAAATTTGGTTCATGATGGTCTTATAAACCAAACTCCTTATTATGTGTCTATACATAATAGTGTCCTTCACAAATTCACTTGCATTTGCATTCAACTTCACAATCTATCCATTGATTTTAATGGAACTAGAATAGGTTTGCAACCTATTGTCCCATATTCAATGGTTATTGCTTATGCAATAACCATTTCCCTTTCACGGATTTGATCACCTTGATGTTGAAGAAGTAATGCAACTTTCCCAAGTCCATCTCAAATTTTTGCTTCAATTTCTCTTAACTTAAAGATGTTTAAATCATTCTCTCATGTGATTATGACTATGATTACAATCCCATGGTCTATTTTTTTCACATGGAATGAAAAGTTTGCATTAAATATTTGAAATCCATTATATATATAATATTAACTTATCTTGTTTGACCAAGCTTTAGTTATTTGTTTAAGCCATGTAAGGTTCCTTGAACCTATAAATCAAATTAGGATGTGTTTGGTATACAACAAAAGGTGTCCCTATACGCCAAGTGATTTTTCTAAATTTTGAGTGAATTCATTGGTTTTAATAAATGGAGACTATTTGAAAAGTAATGAATTCAATGGTCTAATGAACAAGGATTAATGAAATACACTCACATTTTGTAGTAGTGGGCCGGTTCAATAGTTTGGTGGTTGTTCCATGTGCATTTTTTCATACAATTTCTATGAACAATAGCATTTTTAACATCCATATGATATAAATATCATTTTATTGTTGCTACCATAATTAATGATTGTTTCATTATTGTCATTTTAGCAATTGTGCTAAATGTCTTTTCATAATCTATGTTATAGGCATACCATTTGGCAACCAACCTTGTCACTTATTCACATATCCATCTACATTATATTTAATCTTGTACACCTATTTACACCCAATTGGATTTTTGTCCTTGGGCAAAGTGACCAATTCTAAAATATCATTGACATCCAATGTTGTCATTCTTTTCATCTGTGTCATTGTCCTATTTAGGGTTTCCATCTACCTATTCAAAACAAATGGGTTATACCTTTCAAATCATTTTGACCATGTATGCATAATGATGAACAACAAATCCATCATATGTGAACCTTCCCATAAGATGTTTTACTCGCGTGGATTTCTATATTTTAGTATTGTTATTAAGATTTTTCAAGGATTTATTTGCCTTACAAGTTCCAAAAGTGACAATTGAAAGAATTTTTAATTTTTCATCCACACATTTTCCCAAGTCCTTAAACTCACCATCCACATGAGAATGTCCATATAATGTTTAAACAACACTATGAATAATGTTAGAATATTTTAATTTTCCTTCCCATGTAGTGTTATTGGACCCACTAATGGAAGACTCTTTTGGTTTGTTAGTCAATTTTGATTCATGTTTTGTATTTGGTGAAACATCACCATTCCTAATCTTTATATTTCAAGGAGTATCCAATAATTGAAGATGCATTTTTTCAACCTTTGGGTCTAATTTTGTTACTTTTTCATTAAAGACATGCAAATAATCAATGTAACCAATCATTATGAGATGTGTAATGTTTGGTTTCTTGCTTGTGAATTTTTGTTCAAGGTCATGCCATGAACTATAGCAATGGGTGTTCATCTCATGATGCATGATGAAACACCATGTTTGGATACATGACCTCCTTTCCCTTGGAAAGGTGAATACCTCGCACATTTGATGCACAACAACAAGCAACAATCACATAACATGCTCAATGAGTTGAACCCCACCTTCTTTGATTTCACTGATCTTTTGCACATGCATTTGATGTCTAGCAATTATTGTTGTGAGTTTCCACACTAACTAATCAATCTATCAACGTTGAAATCCCTTTGTCTACAAGGAAAACCAATGTTCCAATGCCTAATGGTAAGACTCAATGGATGTTTGTGTGTCCTAATTTGAATGCGGCACTTGTTGAAGATTTGCCATCACAAATTTACATCAACATGCACTCACAATTTGCTACTTCCTATTTTCAGATCCTTTTATTTTTTAATTAACTCTAAGTTTTTGAATGTGTAGTATTGAATGATATTGTATCTTTTGTACTTACTACCTAGATGAAATTTTTGTGTCTTCAACTTTGGTTAAATGTAAAATTTTAAAAACTTTGCAAGCCACTTGTGTCAAAATGGGCAATTTATAGATATAATTTCTCCATCTTTGTGACATTTATGACATTTGTTCATTATCTATGTTGTCATCAGATTTTGTATCTAATTTTATGGCTCAATTTTACATATGTAATGCAAGTTGAATGCATGTGATGCATTGTTCTTTGCTTATTGAGATATATCGAAGTGCAGAGCAGAATCAGGGTACTCTTAAAATTTGACATGGAACCAGAACTTGCTACTGTACTTAGGGAAAGTTTAAACATCATGCTGTTGATTTGCTGAAACAAAAAATGTTCGTTGCAATTTTTCATACAATAAACTCTAGAAGTTTGCATGTGTCTACATAAAGGCCACCCCACACGTAGAGTTAGTATAGAGATAAGTCGAGGATATTTTATCCAACAAATAAAATGGTGTTCACACCTAGAGTAATAGCTGTCCATGTGGCAACCAAAGTTAACTCAGAGACAAGCCAGAGATAGGAAAAGAGTAATATAACTTCACATCTTCAGATTGGTAGATTTCATGCAAAAATGGCCAGAGATAGCTAGCTACAAGCCCATAAAATAGACATTTAAGACAAAGGTACTTATCTCTTCCCACTGGGTGCCACTATTTCTCCAAGCAGCACTCCCTTGCATCATTCTTTTCTCTGCAATCTCGCACCTGGCTACTTTTATCTTGTCAAATTTTTGCATCTGTCTAGCAAACATGCAAAAATGTTTGCTACAAATTGCAGGTCCTCGGAGTAAATTTCCAAGGTTAACCGCTTGGTTATGAGGGTAGTTTGGGAGGAAAGTATGAAAACATCACGGACTGATCAGTGTGTACACCATCATAATTTCCTACCTTCATAGTGGCAATAACTACCGCTAGGGGACTATTACCAAACTCATTGTACAGCAGGTTAAAGAATTACCATGGACAAGAGCAAATGACGTCGTCATTAACAGTATCATGCTCCCAAAAGCCTTGTAATTAGTGGGGCGAATAAAGTTTACTAAACTCTAGGTGTGGGAAGAACAATATCAAGAGTTAAAACATAGTCTTTGATTTTTACAAGAAAAAATGCATAATAATGTTTGAATTTTTTTTGGAGAAAGAACCTAAGCAAAAACAATTCTTGAAAAGTTAATCATGTTGCCAGTTGTAGCTAGACTCTGCCATACTCTAGCCCATGCAACCGCTTGTCAAGGTGTGCAACCATGAAAATGAGGTATGCAACCACTTCTCTTAGAAGGGAAGACTTGAGGGCGGCCTGGATTTCTGCTTGAAAGCAAACTGGGAACCCAACGAAGTGAAGGAGAATTTGGGTTGGTGGGTTAGGAAGGGAGGTGGTAATACATTAAGGAAAGTATCGGTAAGGGCTGCAGTTATATTTGCCAAGGACAGCGTTGGCAAGGGTTAGAATTATATTTGGGAGGAAAGCAAGTGTGCAGACTCATTATTGGTACATAATAACCTGTCAGAGATTTTGTGTTGCGTAGCTGGAGGCGGACTTAAATCGGTAAGATTCACTCTTATGTCCGGAGGCGATCTTACGTATTTGGCAGGGCTCTTACATTTCGTAATGACCAATGGGAGACTCTTCTTCATCTGACATGGTCATGTGGTAAGGCCCTTCGACAGACACATTCCCAGAATTTGATGCTGCTCTTGTTTGCACCTTATTCTGGTAACACTCCTGTCCATGGCTTTACGTACCACTTCTTCCCCTTCAATTGATTAATTTACTGTTATACATCAGTGAGCATATTAAAGGAGGAAGGTCTCAATAGGGGTTGCAGTTATATTTGAGGGAAAGCAAGTGTGCAACACTCATTATCAGTACTCCACCTTCAATTGTCTAATTTATCTCTTTGACGCATCCAAAGCACAGAACCAAAAAAATTCATAGTCTCATCAGCTGTAATGTTGAAATGCCTCCGAAAGTGGTAAGGTATATACAGGGTTAAGAAATAAAGTTTCTTTCATAGTCTACACCAACTGTATTGTTGAAAAGACCCAAATATGGTCAGGCATTTAAGAAGGGGTTGAAAAAAAAACTCCATTGGTTTCTCGTCACGATTATGAAGGGAAATTCAATGGTAGTTGTGGGCACGGTGATCCATTGTTGCATGTGCTATGGCCATGGCCTTTCAGCTGACGATGAATGGTGATGTCTTGCTATATAAGCTTTACACTGGAGGTTGTTAAATGTTAAATCCACAATGGGTGCTTATTGCAATCCTATTTGACCAATTTGCAAGCTGAATCAGCCATTCAACATGTGTTGATTTTGTAGAATGAATAGGCAGGCCTTGCCAATTTGGTAAGACAGATCAAATGTTAACTGTGGAGAAAATGTTTTGCTAGATCTGGAACCATAAGCCAATATGCATGTGCAAAATTAATTTTGTCTTGGGATGAACTCTCTTGGCATGAGGTCTCACATTAAGCCAATATTATTATTATTATTTTAAATGTGTATTTGCATCAAATACACAAAAATTCTTGGTCCAATGGCTTGGGGCTATTACAATTTGATCCAAGGTTATTGTCTTAAGGGTGTATGACATTTGTCTCTTAAGGGTGTGGGACATTTGTCTCGGGAATTTTTAAAACTTTGTTCTTTGGTTGAAATTGACCTAAGGTTAGAGTCTTTTTAGATCTAAGAACAAAATCTATTTGGGCCTAAGGGTTAGAATTTATTTAAGCCTAAGGATTAGAATCTTTTTATTATTTTGGTTTGGGTTTCAAAAAAATTACTATTTTGGTTAAGACTTTGGCTTACGGGTTTAAATACTTAAAAAACTTTGATCTTTAGTTGAAATTTGATATGGAACCAAAACTTGCTACTGTACTTGTGAAAGTTTAAACATCATGGAGTTGATTCACTAAAACAAAAAATGTTTGTTGCAATTTTTTATACAAAAAACTGTAGAGGTTTGCTATATATATCTACATAAGAGCAATATCAAGAGTTAAAACGTAGTCTTCGTTTTTTACAGGATAATGTGCATAATAACCTTGGAAAACTTATAGAGAAAGAACCTTAGAAAAAACAATTCTTCCAAAGTTAATCTTGTTGCCAACTGTAGCTAAACTCTGGCAATGACCGTTAGTTCACAACTGACGATGATGTCTGGCTATGTAAGCTTTACACTGGAGGACTTTAAATCAACAATTGGTGCTTACTGCAGACCTTAACATCTGTTCCATCCTATTAAACCAATTTGCAAGCTGAATTAGCCGTTCAACAGATGTGTTGATTTTGTAAACTGAATCGTGCAGGCCTTCCCGATTTGGAAAGACAGATCAAATGTTAACATGCAGTAGGGTAGAACAGCCAGTGAGCGAACACTTAAGTGCTCACGGCAGGCCGGATTCAATGGGAGGGCTGTGTTGTTTCTGGTATCCAAACAAAACTTGAACGCCTCCTCTTAGTGTATCTGACGCACTAAATTTTTTCAAGAATGGATTACAAATGAGAAAGTTACGTCCCCCCTCCTGCCCCCACAAGTAGAGGGGGTCAAGAACTGAAAAAAACAAACCACAGAACACTACAAAGCCGATTCTCAAACACCTCAAAAATTCTTTGTATGTTGCTCTGTTGCTATTACAGTTCAAAGATGATTTGTAGAACTGAAGGTGGTGCTCGTATAGCACTTTAAATTGTTTAAAATGAACACGAAATGAGAAAGTTAGAAGCTTTGAAAGTAGGAGGGGTCCAAAGAGAAGAAAAAAATAAATTTGCATTTTGTAAGTTGAAAAGCTTATTTTTCTTCTTGCTATTTTTCCATTACTCCATTTCCTTTGCACTTCAAAGATGATCTAGAGCTTGAGGTAGCGCTCTTATAACGTTAAATCACTCAAAATGAAGCACAGATGACAAAGATCTAGAGGAGTATTCGATTATAGGGTAGAGATCAGTGATGGCCAGTTCTACCCTAGTGGCCGAGATTGGGCTGATTCTGGCTGTCTCGTGGCAGTACCCTTGCGGTGCCGGCTTCAGCTACAGGCTCGCTCGCAGCCAGAATCAGCCGAAACTTGCCCATTCCCCTAGTACACAGTACAAAAGTACTGTCTGCTTCTTTTCGATGACAAAGATGCAATGGGGCCAAGGGCAGATTAAGATAAACAAGAAGCAGAGAGTACTTTTGTACTCTGAATTTTTAGATTGCATGAAATAAGGACCCATAGCAGCAGATTTAAGGTCCTCCACACTGAAATATATAGTACCTATCTGCTGCTGTGTGTGTCCAAAAGATTCACTTGATTGTCTTTCGTGCTCTGTTCAGACAAGCGCAGCTTCAAGGAAGCTCCCTACCTAGGATCAAGAGTCAAGACCCAGCAGTTTCCACTGGAGGACTGGTGTTTTCTCCACGACACAAGTATTGTATTCATTCTCCTGTCCAAAATTCAACATCAGGGAGCTGATACTAGTGGTCAGCAGCAAAAAGAAATCGACTGTGATGAGCCCCATCCGGCGCCGAATGAGAAAACGCAACCCATCCAGTGGACAGAACGGCCAACTGGTGCATTGGTGGCTGTTAATTCGCTCTGACCCTAGTACTGGATACTTTAAATTTTCTTTCTTAAAACTGTCACAGCAACAGAGGGTTTTTTTTCATTTTTGGTGAGGTAGGTGGAGTTGGCGATCATCCACAAGAACTGGTCTCATAATATGGCCACTTTTGTAGGTATTTTCCCAAAAAAAAAGCCCTTGTATATATAATTCACACTGAGTTTTTTTTTTTTTTTTTTTGTGACCACAGTGCGAAAATTCGCCACAGGAAAAAAAAAAAACCCTGCACACCAGTTGTCCAAGACTGTTTTCTGGCTGGTAAAGGCATGAGTCCAAGCCTATGCATGAAAGGATGTCAAACATCCCAGTAGAAAACATGTTAGAAAGGGTGTGCTAGTGTATACATTTTGAAATGGAGTCTTGAAACCACTTGATTTGTTTATTGATGAAGGGGAAGACAATCATGGGCCATTGGGGGCAAAAGGTCCTTCAATTGTTGTTGGAAAAGGAAGGTGTTGGAATCAATGCGAATGAAAGTCTTGAATAGAAAAGGAGGATGATAAAGCAAAAACCAAGAGGCCAAGGATGAAGCAATTAGTGCCCAACTCCCTAATAATGAAGTTGGGGTAGTGGCAACAATGGAAATGAGACCAATTCCTCCTAGAGAAATGGGAATAAAAGATTGACAACAAACTAAATTTCCTTCAAAACCATCAAAAAGATCTTGAACCTATAATACACTCAAGGACTCAAAATAAAAATAGGTCAAAGGATGTAAATAGGTTAAGAAAAGTTGAAATGGGAGGAATGCGTCGAAAAAGGTATGATGGACATAATAAAAAATAATGAGTTGGAATCCCAAAGGCCATTTGAAAGTCACCCATCTTCGAAGGTAAATCATGTTTGAAATCTTCTAATAAAAAAGATTCAATGAATGAAGACATGAATGGAATGAATCCCAAAATACCCAAAACTTTGAAGTCCTCATGCCCATACATAAACAAAGTTGGTAGGGTGAAATCACAAGGTAAGCTAGATGGGACCAAGCCACACATTTATGAGGTTGGACTAAAAGGTCAATTTTAAACAAATGAAAGGTTAAGAATTCAAATGCTATAGATACCAAGGAAAGAGGCCCTATAATGTGTGTGTCATTAATGATGTGGGGAATTAACATGAAAGGAATCGAGTTGTGGTGGAAAGAAAAATGTGAAAATGGGCTAAAGCAAATAAAGGTTCACCAAAAGGTCACCTTAGCAAGCACCCATGACCAAGGGGATCATAATGACCTCACCCTTAAGGATTATGGTGGGTATAGAATAGAGGAGGTTCAAAAGCATAAAGTTTATGAATGAAAAAGAAATTGAACAATGTTACATCTAAAGCTTGTAGTTCTTCAAACATCATTGTACACAACACATAGTTGACTACATTGGCAATGTCAATTTGTAAAAACACGCAATCATGATGGAGACTAACTAAGGTTGCATTGAATACCATAAACCATTACTTCATATCTTCCTTTGGTCATGACACCAAATTGGGGGGGAAAGTGTGTTGAAAATGAATCATGGAATAGGAGGCATAAGGTGTAATTAATGAGTCCATATAATGTGTTTTAAACAACTTCCACCACAAGACTTGGTCATGGCTAGGAGGCATGTTGTTCCTAAAACATGTGCAATGCATTGATGGATTTGCCTATGTGCAATATGCAAGCAAAGTTAAAATAACTGGTGAAACACACTTGTAAACATTTTGGATGAAAACAATCATGTAAATGTCCAAATACCATAAGGATCACCAACTAAAAAACACAAGTGATTGAACCAACTTGAATGAGTCAGAAGAAGGTTCAGGGTCTTTATCATCTAATTCAAAATCTTCCATAAAAAGAAGTTGAATACTAATTGATTTTGGTTGCAAGGTTCTGAAGGTCAAAATGGTTTCAAAAAAATAAGGGGTTTTTAAAAAAAGGCCAAAGGCACATGATGCATACAAGTATTCTCTTACACAACCCAAAGCAAAACTTTAATGTAAGCATTTGTGGGGTGGAAAATTTACTTAGGTGGATGGTTGAGAGGCAAAACTTGATGCCATAGTTTGAATTCATGAGATTCATTCATATTGTAATATTTCCCAATATCTTGCTAAGAAGCGATGTTGACATGTCGGAGTTTCTTTATGCCTTGCTAGCCCCCCTCGAATAGGTAATACAAAACACCATTGAGGGAATAATAAAAATAGGTGTTATGTTGCCACATTCCATGGGGTCTTGTGCCAACTTATCTAGTGGAAAACACAAGGTTTTTTGTACATTATGATGTAATGTTGTGGGAATGCAAAAATATAATTATGGTCAACGAAGACCGAAGTGAAATGCTCAAAACACATTCAAATGGGAAATGCAAGTGGATAAATTCTTAATTAGCAAGTGGGTAATTAACTACCCATAATTCTTAATGATCCAACATTAATCTTGTACACCTATTGAATTATTAGTTGTTTGCAAACTCCATGCTTTGAACTCAACTATTGTTCATTTTTTCTCTTTCAATTGTTGTTACAAGTCTTCTTTTCACTCTCTAACACAAACATCACTTTCACATGATGGATGGAGTTCATTTTAACGAATGTTTATCCATAACTCTTAATTACTAATTTATTTACCTAACTACCCACCCACCTACCTCCCTATTTACTTACTTACTTATTTATGGATAGTTATGAATAATTAATTAATTAACAATTATGAATAAACATTCGTTAAAATGAATTCCATCCATCATGTGAAAGTGATGTTTGTGTTAGAAAGTGAAAAGAAGACTTGTAACAACAATTGGAAGAAAAAAACATGAACAATAGTTGAGTTCAAGGCATGGAGTTTAGAGAAAGGAAACACAACATGAGCAATGTTGAGCTTGGAGAAAGGATGGTCATTAGTGTATGGGTTGAAAAAAAGAAACATGAACAAGTAGTTGTTGAGAAAGAAAGTCGAAAGAGAGAGGGTTGAGAAAAAAAAAAGAATCTACCTTTTAAAAGAGACAATAACAAGCAAGTTAAAAGAGTAGAGTTTGGGTCGAACTTCAAGCAGTCACAAGATGTTGAGAGAAAAAACAATAATAGAACGAAAAAAAAGGTTGAAAAGGAAAGAAAATTTAGGTCAAGAGAGAGGGAGAGTTGAAAAATAGAAAGTTCGGGTTGAGAGAGGCAACAATATGATGGTGTTGAGAAAAAAAGGTTGAAAGAGAAAGTGCAAGAAAGAGGGATGGGGCATCAAGTACAAAAGGCAACAACAATTGATCGAACTTTAAGAAGGAGTTAAAGCTACCAACATTTGATCACCATTGTCATAGGACCATGAGACCACCATCGCCACAAGACCACCGATATCAACCTACTCACACACAAAGAACTAAGATCGACCAACACGAGAAAGCAAATCTACATTGAAACACAAACACTTAGGAGCTTGGAGAATCTTTGCAAACTTGCAACAAAGGTTTGCAAAGAATAGAAGAGAGAGCTCAAAGGAGGATGGAATTAAGAGCTCCCAACGCAACTAGGAGGATGTGATTGAGAGCTATGTGGAACTTTGTGAAGATGACAAAAAACCTACACCCAAATATTTTTGAAATAGGAATGATGGAGTTGATGAATGAGACATTGTTTATCCATCACAATCCATCTAGAAGTCCTATTCTACGTGCTTTGAGACATATGTTAAAAAATGAACACTTAGTGGTGTAACGAAATGGTAAAAGCTTAAATGGTTTAAAGATTACTAAAAAAAATGGTTGGTCATAAATTTGGAGAGTTTGCTTGTACATGAAAACCCTCTTCTTCTTCTAGGAAGAGAGCTTCGCCCTCCAAGACCAAAGTAAAACCATGTTACCCATGTAGATCCTAGCTTCAATGAAAATGATAACAAAAAAAACTACAAAATAAAAGGTTAGTAAACATTTCATCACGATCGTCATCCAGTTCGATATGGGAGTAGATGCTGTTCATTTTGTGCTCAAATTATTGTTCCAGTGAGCTATATTTTATCTTCAGAGTGTAGGTGGAAAGGACGCAGATTAAGTGAGAGAGAGACGACTGAGACACTAAGTGTTCAGTCACCGGCCTGTTTACCCTACACATTTTTACTTGAACGTAGCTGCAGCGGCTGTTGCAGACTAGGTTGTCAGCTCCAGCTGTGGAGCTCCAAAGCCAGGCCCTGGGGCCTGAGCGGTGGGCAAAGGGGGCACGTGTGCCCGGGGTCACTGGCCTTCTGCGCGAGGTGGCGATGGCGAACTTTTGTTGCAACGCTCCGACAAGAAACGGATCGCTGAACATTGAAAACAATTATAAATGCATAGATTCCACCATTTGTGGGCAACCCAAAATGGTCTAAACTGTCCCAAGGCCACTGAAAGTGATCTTGACAATTCACTAGGATTTTTAGTGATCAGGTACCAAACCCATCTCACTTTTTAGAAGATCTCTGAGAGAGTGTAGTTCTTGCTGATCTCTGCAGTCAATCCACTAGGAAGGTGAGGGCCAATTTGAGCCAGAGGATTCCTGCCCCCCAAGGAAAAGAAAATGGCTAGAATTCAGTTGCAGCAAGCTTGGAGTGTGGGATTATTGTTGCTGCTGCTGATCCAATCCTTGCAACCAAGCAACTGTGAGATGGGTAGCAGCAGCAGCAGCAGCAGCAGCAGGATTAGTAGTATCAGCAGTGGCACAGCTGATGGTACTGAGGAATGGGGCTACACGGATGTGCGTCCTGGTACTATTGTCTGTCCCCTTTTTGTCTTTCTTCCTCTTTTCGTGCTGCATTCCGTTTTTGATTGAGTACCCTTCCATACATAATTTCCGCATTTCTTGCTCTCCGGAATTGGCTCTGCTATGTTATGCAATAATAAAATTCTCCCCCCACATCCTCCCCCCCAAGCATCTTCACATTCTGGGTGGTTGTTCTTGCGACTGAATTTCAGTTTATCAGAAGATGGGTTTGCTGGGGAGCATGCTGTTTTAGAAAATTTCAGGGTCTGAATCAGGATCAAGTTGAAGTATGTTTCTATAGGTGTGTCGAGTTGCGTGCTCCAGTTCGTTTTTCAAAATTCGGTGTATGAATCTCTACTGGGAGCAAACTACGGATTTGTGATTGTTTATGGTTTATGGTTTAGGATTTAGGGTTTTGTTTTCAAGACTTGGGTGCTTAGTGGTTGACACTTTGTGGGAGAGGGGGTGAAAGTTAAACACCATTTGCTAAAGATTGAGAAGCAGAGGAGCATTAGGATTTCTTTTCGTAGAGTATGTCCAGCTTCTCAATCTTAAGCAAATGGTGTTTTCTTGGTGCAGAGGAGCAATTAGGGTTTCTTTTTGTAAAGTACATGTGTGAATCATTAGAACAGAGAACATCCAGGGAAGAATTGATGGTGACAAGTGTTTTCATCAATTTTTGTTGGGATCCTTGCAGGAGCCCACATGTTCTGGTGGTTATATTACAGCAAAATTATCTTGCAGACTGATGTGCCTTTGGTTTTATGGATTCAAGGTGGTCCGGTAAGCTGCTTCTCTTTTGGAGCACTGGTACATGCAGTGGTTACACCAATATAGATTCTCAGTCCTACTATAATTGTATATCCGTGTAGTTCACTGTTCAAACCTTCCCTGCTTGCATGCTGTATGTGATAACTTCAACCACACAACAACTAGAATCACTAGGTCAAAGCTGCCATTTTTTAGTGTGAAAATCTGAGCAGGCTTTCAAGTCTCTGTGGAAATGTCAGAACATTTGTACTTTGAAGAAGTTTTCGAGTGTTTAATTGCAAAATGCATGTTGTTGGAATCTTGGGCAGGGGGCATCTGGTGTTGGCTTTGGGAACTTTCAAGAAGTAGGGCCGCTTACAACTGATCTAGAACCACGGGAAAGCACATGGCTTAATGTGGCACACTTACTGTTTGTGGTACATTCGGTTTTCTTAATCCTCTGTAACCTCTTCTCCCTATGTAAAAGTCTGAGAACATTGATCTCTTTGTTGTTCAATTCTGTTACCCATTTTTTTGGTCTTACTCCTGAAAGCCTAACATCTCAGAGAGAACATGGACATGCTGACCATCAAGCCTTCCACAGGTTCTGACAAACATTTTGTGTTTCTGTGTGCATGGAATTTTCTCAGGATAACCCTGTTGGCACAGGTGAGGAGCCTAAACCCTAAAACCATAATGTACCTAAACTGTGCTTTTCCATGCCCTTTTGATGGAGTTTTTGATGTTGTGCTATGCTTGTGGTGAGAGTTCCAATGCACATGTATGACAGTGACTATAAAACAATTCTGTGCTTCTGGGTCAGGCTTTAGCTATGTGGACAACACGAGTCTCCTCTCAAGGAACAATGATGATGCCACAGCTGACTTGCTAGCCTTCTTACGGGAGTTCTTCCAAATTCATGAAGCACTCCGAACTGCCCCCTTCTACATTGTTGCTGAGTCATATGGAGGCAAGTTCGCAAGCCAGCTTGGTGTTGCTCTTCAAAGAAAGAGGATCTCAAGTACTCTTGACTTCAACTTCCAAGGTAAGCACTTCCTTCAAATCAGCTGTTTTATGGTCCTAAAATTTTGAGTGTCTGTTTTCTATTCTCTTTGTCTTATTTTCTTTCCTCTCCTGCATTTTCCCGATTTCTTTGTGGTTTTCAGCTTGAATTTCCATTGCCTTCATGTTTGTGAGCTACCCAGGATCATGGCTGGGTCTTTGTAATTTGTGCCAAAAACTCAGTATAGTGATTGTTGTTTGACATTAGCTTTTCCCTGCAGACGGGAACTGGTGAAGTCAGTAGGGATGTTATGGTAGTCAATGCCATACATGTTGCTGTGGGTGGCTACTAAAAATGTGGGGGACTGTTGCTTTTTTGCTCATGCTGCATTTTTGTTCTAATTCATGTCTCTGTGTTCTCTGTTCTCTTCAATGGTTTCTAATGTATTTCTTAGGGTTTGCTCACGAATTTGTGTTTTTTTAGGGCTAGGACTTCCTCTCTTTTTTTTTCTGTTTCCTGTTCACTGATAAGATATCTGGTTAGAAACCTCTATAAACTAATTATTGAATGGTCTGTCAATTCTATACGGGCTGACTTGAATCACTTGCTCAGGAACCTCATTATCCTTAATACCGGGTTGTCTAGCAGTTGTGATTATATGGATAGTTTTTAGTACTTATAAGGATGTTCAAATGGTTTGCAGGGATAGCACTCGGAGACACTTGGATTTCCCCCATTGATTTTTTGGTTTGTGAAACCCTTCACTTTTCTCTTTGGTTTTCTTGTGCGCATGATGAAGCAATCATGTCTCTTCTCAGTGCAATTTGTGGTCATTAAGGGCAATTGCTAGAGTTCTTCTAGAGTTTCTTGCATGCCACAAATCAAGGGGAACCTTTAAAATGCACAATTGTTGAATCAAAGATTTTGGATTTAGTTTTTCAATTGAGTCATGACCCAATTGAATGTACTGTTCTTATGGGTGGGTACAGTTTTCTTGGGGGCCTCTTTTAAAATCATTTTCAGAGATAGATGAAGCTGGCAACGATGTCCTTCTCAGGTATACTCTGTCTTTGCTATGCTAAAATTTGACACATTTGCCTTCTTGCATTTAGCATGATTCGTTACAGAAGACCTCAGGCAGGACCTCAGGCATCTTTTATTCCTTCTCAAATGAATGGATGAAAAATACATTTTACAAAGGACTTTGGTTTCTGAAGGGGACATACATGTGTTGTGACACCATTGTGGGGTGCATGTCTGGGGATAGGTTTGCCCAAACAGCAGAAAAGGAGATGATGAAAGGAAATTTTACAAATGCCACTTTGATTTGGGCTGATATGGAGGATGCTGTTTTGGGTCTTACAGACAATGTGGTATTTAGAATATCATATTTTCTTGATTACTTCTGTCTCTTCAGTGCTAGCCAACACCATGACCGAGTCTTCCTCTTCCTTCTGGACATGTGACAGAAACCTAGGATGTAGATGTTTGTATTATTATAGTTTGCCCAAAATGTTTTGACCAATTATCATGTTCTGATCTACATCCATGTCAGGGGCTGATGGAGTCAGTGGGTAGTCATGGCCAACTCATCACTGCTATCTGTAAAGAATGTATGCAGTTTTTAACAATATCAATTAAATTTGTTTCTGTTTGGGTCTTTTCTTCTGATGTGCGGCAGGACTTTTACAACTTGCTGCAGCATGAGACAAGCTCAGATTCATCTTCCTATGTAACAAGTCTAGAGAAAACAGCAGCTCGCCACCTTCGGGTTACTCAAACAACAGACTTCACCCAAGTCATGAATGGGCCCATCCGTAAAAAGTTGGGCATCATTCCAAGCACAGTGAGGTGAAATTCAAATACTTTTCAGTGATTTTGATATTTTGTAAACTATTGAACCAGAGTCATTAGGAGCACATATTGTAATTGATATATGGTTTCTTAAGTATATTCTTGAAGGGTACTAGCAAAAGAATGAATATGGGTTGGTCCTTGCTGGGAGGATATTTGGGTATGACATATGGTTGAAAAAAATGAAATGAAAAGGCAAGGAAGCCTTGATGATGACAAAAGTGCTGTTTATGGGTTTTATGCAACAGCTGGTCTCAGTCATCCTTTGCAGTATTTGGAGCTTTTGTTGGAGATTTCATGAAAGACACCATTTCACAGGTCTGTGATCAACCAACTCTTGAGGTTATAGCTGACATATTCTGCCTGGGTATCTTGTGGTTTAGGATTTAGGGTTTATGGCATATACTGTAGCTTTCAATTTACACATAAACATTCCTTCACGGAAGTTTGTTTTTCAGGTTTTCATTTCTGTGGCTAAATTGAACAGATTGGCAATTTGACTCTCATCTGCAGGTTGATGAACTATTGGCATTAAATGTCAACCTAACTATTTACAGTGGTCAGGTGAGGGACCTTAGCAAATCATGGCGTAGAAAGGTTGCACAGAAACATCGCAATGTCTGCACCCTAGAATGTGACACTTTCGTCATCACTACTCTCTCTAGCTTTTGCCCAAGATTTTGGTTTGCTATTGAAAGTGATTTAAAAATGCATGTAGACATGTCACTGAAATTTGATCTCCTTTTGACTCCAAACATTGCAGAGAAATTCCAGTCAGAGTTTGATGAGGTAGTATTGTAAGCATCTGAAACTTTTTTGTCCTGCTAATCTGTTTATTCATTTTTGTCATTATGGGCAGCTGGACCTAATTTGCTGCACTGCAGGAACAGATGCATGGCTTCAAAAGCTGAAGTAAGTTGAAGAAATAACAGGTTAACTGATTTAACATTAGGGGTGTGGAATGGGCTCTTGGGATTATTTTGATGGAGCTTCAAATGGCATGCATTTTTTTGCTTTAGTTCAAAAGTCCTTAACAACTTCAGAATGTTAAGAGTTTACACATTGAGAGTCCGTTAGGATTCACTGTGAGATGGGGATATGGCAGGTGGGCAGAGCTCACATCATTCAACAAAGCCCATCGCTCTCCCTTGTATTGTTCTGAAGGTGGCAAAACTGCAGCATTTATTAAGAAACACAAGAATCTCACATTCTACTGGATAATGGATGCTGGGCACATGGTAAATTGCATCTGGACCCTAAAACCTATCCGTCCCTTGTTTCTCTGCTCTTTGATTTTCTCCTTTTGGAGTCATGATGTATGCTACTTATACATTTTTCTTAGTCAGGCTTACGAGAGAGTACTTGTGAGCAAAGCAAAGTTTGTGTTGCAAGTTGCAGGCTGTGCTTTGGTGACACTGAATACCCTTCTAGGCCTAAGCATCCATGCACATTACATGCTGATTAGAACTTGCTAAACCACTTAGTTGAAAGTGAAAGTACTGGATTGTAAAATAGCTGGTGAAAAGTGGGTTGTTTCCTTTCTATGGATTTCATTGTATTGGATTAATGACTGTGAGCAAACTTTTGTGTGTGGGAAAGGTGCCAACGGACAATCCTTGTATGGCACTCAGGATGCTCAAGATGATAACAGGACAGTCAACAGAGAATGTGAAAGTGCAAGCTGGATGAGTTCAAATCAGGACCTAGTAGACTGTACAGAGTTTTAAATCTCCCCTCACTTGTGGGTTCCACTAGTTTGAATTCTTTCATTTGACTGTTTGGGAGGAGATTGACACATGTGACAAGTTAATAATTGGCTTCATAATCTAAGCTGTAGCACTGAAAGAGTAAAACCCAATGCTTTGAAGTTTGTTGTTTCTTTGTTGACCTTCTTTCAAGTACATTGCCCATTTGATTAAATTGGGCTTCATAGAAAACTCTATTCTGGGACTGCTTCATTACCTCACTGTCTTGGTTCTTAAAGCTAAGAATAGGTTTGGGTGCAATTTATAATCAAGTGATTATTTATCCGGAACTGGTTTGGGTGTCCTATTCAGGCACTTTTTCAGGATTCCTGGCAGCCATCTGCTGGTTCCACTTTTTGCATGGTCAGTTTCAATTGTAATGTGATCAGCCAGTGGAGAACATGCTTGAGATTTGAATCAATGGTCGGGAAAAGCATTTACACTCTGGAACAGGCCTGGGTAGAACCCAGTTCCACCCAATGGAACAAAAATGTCTCCCTGCAAGGTGGATTGGTTTACTGGGGCCATTCCATAGTACATTCCTTCTCTTGATAATTAGACGTCTGAGGTGGTCCTTATGTCCTTACATCTGATTTTCCTACTACATTTTGGTCAGATTCATGAGGAGTCCATGGGTTGTCTAATATGTTCTGCAATTACATGTTATAATGTTATTCTGTTTCAACAGAATGACTTTCTAAACATTGTAACATGGATAAAAAAACCAAATTCTCGGGATCTAATGATACATCCCAAAATACTTCTATACCAGGGAAGACTTGCTCCCTTACCTTTAACATCTCAGGTACCTTACAAAAGAGAAGATTGACTGGCAAAATGGATTCCTGACTTGACTTGAAAACTTCATTAGGGGAGGCCTATTCCAATACTTACAAACCTTGAGTACAGGTGTAAAATAGGCAAAGGGTTCAAAGAGTCCAATTCTGGACTAAGCTTAGATGGTCATGATTAGGCCCACTTTAAATTAGGGCTGAACAACTTGCACAACTTCACCACCATCTCCTTTCAATCTCTTTCACAACAGTCCTCTTTTCATTTTATTCATCATCCTCACCAATCTTCCTAAACCCAATTACACCCACATGTTCATATTCAGCCATTGCAATCTCAACCCATCTTCTTTCCACTCATGATTATGCTTCAATCATGGAAAGACAAAGTTGTAAAAGAATGGCAATTGGATAGATGACTCCCTCAATGTAGCATTAGAGGCATTTTATGAAGGGATGGCAATCAACATGGCACCTTGAAGGTGGGGCATACCTATATCTTCTTTGAGGGATAATCATATGGGCAAGTGTGTGGGGCCAAAGATATCACTTGCCATAGAGGAAGAAAAAGAAGTCAAATGCACATACAAGGTGCAAGCTTGGGACATGCAATATAAAAAACACGATTGCTTGTGAGGGTGGCTAAAATTGACTGAACTTGTGTTATGCCCTTGACAAATGTTGTCTTAGTGGAGATGCTTCATGCTATGTGATCTAGAATTCATAGTAAGATCAAGCCAAAGACTACAAGTTCATAGAACTAAAGCACTTAACCTAAAAAATTGCATTAGTTTTGACAACTTGAAAGAATTGTATGACATCCTTTCACATTTAAAATTGTGATGAAAGTGGAACACAAGTAAAGCACACAAGTGAAGCACACAAGTGAAGCAAGAGTGATTGCCAAAACAAGGATCACATGTTGTTTATAACATCATTCCAAAATTGAAGAAATGGATGTGAGTATAAGCATGTGTTAGTGCTATTGGTACCAACATGTTGATACTTAGGGTGATGAAAAACACACAAGGTCCCAATTGAACTCTTAATTTAAAACACTTTAAGTTGAAAATATTGTTAAAAAACATGAATAACACCAACAAAATTGTAGGTAAGGCTACACATATAGATATAGCTAGAGATATTGATTTGCATATAAACTTCAAAGGTTCCAATCTTAATTCATTCAAATTTAAGATGGGAACCTATGTGTCACATGTGCAAATCCAAAGTCCAAGTCCAAAGCACCTTCACCTTAAATGGTTCAATCTAAAGTCCTAAGTAAAATACTTTAAGTTAAGTTGAATCTAATCAAAAGTTGAAAGGTAAAAGTACTTAATGTAAACATGCCAAGAACCAAGTGAAGACCTATTGCCAAGTAGTAGGGTTAGACACTTTAGACCTACTTTACTCGAAAATGTTCACCTTTGTGCAAATGGATACTAACATGAATAATAATTAATTTCTACTTAATGAATGTACACAAGGTGTCATGAAATTGAAAACATCATATTGCAATTAAGCATGGAAGATCACAAATTTACATTAACTAAAAATATATATTTTGAGCATATCAAATGCTACCTTTTTTTTTTTAAATTATGAAAATTAATAAATTATTGTCACCCAACCAACTAGATATTATTGTTCATTATGTTCAAATCTTGTGTTAATTTTTCACATGGATCCATATGTAGGTATTGTAGTTTATAACATTGTCTTTTATGTAAAATGATAATTATACACACGTGTGCCATAAGTTTTTGTATGGTTGAGTTGTCACTCTTGTGGGATTAAGTCCTACCACCACCTCACACAAGAATTATTTTCACTACGTAAATATTGTAGTATCTTTTTGTGTAGTTAATGTGTGAAACATTGGTTTAAATATGAATAAATTAATTGTGAATTATATGCAACTACTTCCTAATACATATGTTATACTAACTTAGTTTACCTACTAACTATACGAAGTATTATAAGTAACAATATTGAATAGGTAATAATAATATATTATGGAATAATGATAATGGATATTAGGATAATAACAATAACATCAATAATAATATCACTCAACTAATGTTAGTCTGATTAATAACTATTGTAATTATTATTAGCTGGTTTCTTTGGTTAATACCACTACTTATAATAATCATACAAAATAATAAAAATTTCAATAGTTATAATAGTCATGTAATAATAACCAATATAATAACATAGCATTATTTTATTATTTAGTTTAATAATTAACAAAATTTATGATTTATTCATATATTGTAACAAGTAGTTTTACTATTATTATGTCTATTATTATTATTATTTGTTATAAATATTGTTACCTATGGTATTCAATAATTATTTTAATAGTAATAATAATAAATTTCAGTAGGAAAATTATTAATTTGATAATAAATAACGCAATAATTTAATAATATTATAGTAAAATTGTTATTCTTAATTACTTACCACCATAATTATAATATGCTAAATTAGTCTACCCACTTTATTATTAGTAGTAGTATTAAGAAACATAATAATTTCAATAGGTATATAATAGTCCTTTAAAATAATGATACTAATAATATAATATGATTAATTAAATTTCTATAATAATTGTTAAAATAATTATGAAAATCTATTAACAATGATAAATAATAATAATAATAATAATAATAATATATTAAATTATTGTAGCTCATGGCTAACCTACATTAGCTATTTGTTGTTATTGTTGTTATTATTATTATTATTTCATTACTTTTAGTTCTAATTAATTCTAATCATTAATATTTGAAAAATAATAATTCCATTAGGTTTAAAACATTTTGATACAAATTGCAATACCCATATCCACAAAAGAATGTATTGCAAAATATATTCTAAAATGCAATACTTGTAAATGGGCCTTGGGGAAAATGTAATCTACTGGTCCAAGGCCCCAATAAATGAATTTTTCCTCCAAAAATGTAATACTTGGATTAATCATGTTTGTTTGGTTGAATGTTGGTAGTATAAAAGGCTTTTGTGACCCCTATGCAAGTATTGCATTTAAGGAGGAAAAATCCAATGTATGTTTTGTGAACTTTATGTGGGTATTGTAGTTCGAATACTTTTAATCCATATAAGTTATTATGACCCCAATATCAGTAATGCATTTGAGGAGGAAAATTCCATGGAATTTATGCAAATGTTGCAGCTTGAATACCTTCAATCGATATAGGTTATTGTGACCCCAATGTGGGTATTGCATTTAAAAAGGAAATTTCAAACTGTGTTTTATGAACTCTATGCAAGTATTACAATTTCAATATATTAATCCATATAGGTTATTGTGACTCCAATGTGGGTATTGTATTTGAGGAGGGAAAATCTAGTGTGTGTTTTGTGAACTTTATGTGGGTATTACATTTGAGGAGAAAAATCCAATTTGTGTTTTGTGAACTTTATGTGGGTGTTGCATTTGAGGAGAAAATCCAATGTGTGTTTTGTGAACTCTATGTGGGTATTGTAGTTTGTATACCTTCAATCTAGTGGTAAATAAACATTGAAAATGTAAGTATTGCATCTTTTGTGTCGGTGAAGAATTTTGTCTATGGAAGTATTTTGGAATCATAAAACATGTTTACAAAAAATGATTTTGAATATAGCTTGGGAAACATTATATTGACAAATGCCAAAAAGTTTAATGGAGAATGCCATAATGGAAAATGATTAATCAATGTGTCCAAAAATGTTTTAAAAACTATAAAAATGTAAAGAAATGCAAGAAAAATTGTATTTGTTTAATTCAAATACCATCATCATTAAACCATGAGCTTGGCAGTAAACTTTTGTGCCTTTGTCATGATGTTGCCCTTATTACATGATGGTGTGTGTACATTTAACAATGCTTTACAACAAGATGAACTTTGTTTGCCACAAGTCAATCCTTCATGGTGTTACATAACTTAGAACACAATTACAAAATTAGTAATAATTAGTTTCAATCTTGGAATTTTCAATTGAACCTAAACTAGTGGAAGGATTTGAAGGCACATACCATTTGTGAATAATTTACGATGTGGGGAAATCAAGGATTGCTTATTTCTTTTTGACTCAAGTGCACTTATTGGATTCATGCTCCCACAAGGTAACATTCCATGCAACCTTTGTTTTCCAACATAGGATAATTTGCATTAAGTGATAGTGTTAGCAAGAACCTCATCCTTCTCAATTAATGATAAAGGCATCTCAAAGGATGTAGTCCACACCCCACCTTGAATTGCACAAAATTTCCAACAAATCCCTACAATCAAGTTTTACCAAAGGTGGTTTTTTCACAATTTGGTGTTCTTTTATAGCCTTTTCAAAGTGATCCCACTCCATGACAACCTTTGTTCATGCATGAACAATTGCCTTTTGTTCATTTTGTTGCAAAATAAATTGGGCATCGTTCATAATGCAAGCATTCGTTGTTGTGTGATTTTGACATTGAGGGCTCCCTTCATGAGTTGAAGGGCACCCATGATTGCCTTTCTTAATGATAAGTTGATACACCTTCTTTAAGTAGGCAATTAGTAATCATTTTGTAACATAAGTCTCATTACATTCACCAATTTTGCAAGACCATTTGGAGCTTTCATTAACCCATTCAAAACCCTTCCTTGCAATTTGAAGAAGGGGAAGGGCCTCCAAGAATATTACAAAGGTTGTTGGGGGGATTTCTTCATCATAGGTTCATTTAAAACATTAGCCCTTCCTTCCCTTTCGATGGATTCGAAACTTGAATGAATTATAAATGCAAAACACAAAAAAATCTTCAATTTCTAAACTACTATGTAGGGATTACATTCACAAGTCTAACCCATTCCTAAATATTACCAAAAAAAAAAAAAACCAACCTCACCCTCCTTTTTTTGATATATGTGATAGAAGGAAGGTGGGGTTAAGATGGGATTGAAACATAATACATATAATTTAACAAATAATATTTTGTATTCCATACATGGGTCAAAGCCCAATTTGGGTTGTGAATATGATGTACAAGAACAAATCCTAATTAAATTGATTAAATCCTAACAAAATTTAATTTGCATGTTCTAATTTTCACATGAAGCAAGATTGGAAACATCTTGATTTTTTTTGTCTGTTTCATGAAGATTGAGGATTTGGGTTGACATCATCATGTCCTTTTGCATGTTTGCATGGTGTTATAGTAGCTTGAACAAAAAACAAGAAAATGATCAATGTTGGAACAAAAAATATATATAAAATGGTATCCTAATAACACACATTTTGGGATGCATGGTTTTTTTGTGAGCAAATTCACAATTATGTGTGTGTATGACAATTTGGAATCCAACATGGTTTTTTGGTTTCCCTTATGCATTAAAAACATACATTTTAGTCAGATTCTAGACTGTCACTCACAAACATGAAAAATGCAATTGGAATCCAACTAGAGTGTGGATAGTTTTCTAGTTTCCATTGTGCATTTCAAACATACATTCTAGTTGAATACTAGACTATCACTCATAGACAGGAAAAAGGTAGTTCGTGGTAGTGTTCATTTGTAAAAACCACACACACACCATAATTTTGTTTTGAAGTTCCAAGAACAACTTTACAAAAAACAACGAAACAAATAATGACAAAACGAAGAATGACAAAATGAAACATGGATTGTTTTCAACACACAGATTCAAGGGATTATCTCTTTCACACACACACAACAAAAAATGACGAATAAAAAAAAACTCATTTCATAATGGTGATGTTATTGGTGATGTTGTTGTGACACAATGTGTTGGTGACCCATGATGGTGATGCTGTTAATGATGATGTCACCACAACATAATGCATTTGTGATGGTGACAATGTTGATGTGTTACGATGTTGTGACATGATTCTAGCAATGGCGACACATTGATCTATTGTTGGCTTGCTATGACACGAGACTCCAACATGCTAATGATAGTTGTTCACAACGACATGGTGACACTAGACAAAAAAGAAGAAAGGAACAATGAGAACAAGAATAAGAGAAAAGGAGATGACATTGGACGAAGAAAAAAAAAAGAACCAAGGAAAACAAGGAAAAAAAAAGGAGGAGAAGAACTTGTTGGAACCAAGGAGAAGAAGAAAAGTTGCAGCAATGGCGTTGGATGAAAGGAGAAAAGAAAGAAGAAGAAAGGAGAAAAAGTAAATTAGGTTTTTCAAAATGGGGAGCAGGTTAGGGTAAGGAAAGATCTTTTTTAATTAAAAAAAATCATCTCAAAATTTCCTATTCTGTGTTTTTGCCTGTCAGTTTTGTGATGTAGCCAAAGTGGCAATCATCTATAGGAAGACTTACCCAAATTTGGCTATACACAAAACATGAAAGTAAAAATTGAAAAAAATAAAAATCCACCTATGCTTTTAACCTATGTGAAGAAATCTGGTGATTTTTCTCAATTTTTGGGATTGAAAGTATTTAAAAGCACTTCATTTTAGCATTTTAAAATTCTAATTTTTCTTTCTGGCATAATTTCAGTAGTAAAGAAAAGGCTGTGAATTCTATTTTAACTGTTGCTGGTTTAAATCGGTGTTGGGTGGGTAAGAATCATCAACTCTGGTGAGTAAGAATTGGAACAAAATTGGGTCAAATTTTCATAATCAAAACTGAAACCAGATTTTTTGGGTTTAGGGTTTAGGGTTTAAACCCTAAACCTAAGAAAAAACAGACTTAGAACAGGGTTCCTGATTCCATTTATGTGTGGAACCAAAACTAGCATATCAAATGGGATATAGCATTAAATGGTGAAAAAAAGTGTTTAAATAGTAAAATGTTACCGAATTAAAATCAGAGTTCAGATGTGACCAAAAAATATTCAAATTTTTTTTTCGAAATTTGGCTAAATTTTCAGAAAAAAAAGAGAATATTGTGACAGACTATTCTATTTTATGTTTTCTCAAATTCAGCAAAAACTTGGCACAAAAGAAACTCTGGGTACAATAGGCTTCAAAGGTTTGAGCTTGTCATAAAAAAATTGGCCCAAATTGGTCAAATTTTGAAGATTTTTTTTCTTTCTAAATTGCCAGATTTTTATAATAAGTTCCAGTAGGTAGCCAAGGAAATAGAAGGATTTTTTCTCTTTTTTTTTCTACTTTCATATATCCAGTATGTAACCAAATTTGGCTAAATTATTTTCTGAGCAATCGCCAGTTTGACTATATCACAAAAATCCTTGAAAGAAACCCTAGCGGCGGTCATCTAAGATAAGGTTTAGCCTGAATACTCTGCTGACATTGAGGATTCATTCCACCTCTGAGCAAAGGCAAGTAACTTACATCCCATAGACTGGCTGCTCTCATTGGAAGGCAGGCACATTACCCAGTGTATTTTTGCCTTTGCTAAGAGCATCTCCAACGGTGTTAGTAGGCGACTCTACAAAAATGTTTTTCACATCCAAGTTGAGTTGTTTACTTTTTTGCAACCCCACCCAAAAAACTGAAGAAGCAGGGACAGCAAATATGTGAGGGGACTACTCTCTAGTAGCAAATCACCTGGACCAATCATTATGATAAGCCAATCAGAAACTGTTTCTGAGTAGCAGTCAGATCATATCATATTTGTTACACTCTTTTATGCAGGTTGTGCAACATCGTTGCTGTGCCTTTTACCAGCCACCGTAGTACACTGAGTACTCATACTGAGCCAAAACGACTTTCTTGAGCCAAATCGGCATGTTTTGACTTTTTTTCGTCCAATTTTACTGTGCAGATCACATACATACTCAGCGCCGCTGGAGATGCTCTCAGCAAAGGCATTTCAAAAAACAAAAACACTCACCAAAGTTTTTTTCCTCTGACATAATAATGGGTGTTCTTTTTTCAAAATGCCTCGGATTTTTTTCTGTTTTTAATCCATATTACCTTCCGGGTATCACAAGAAAAAAAAGGACCTTACGTGTAGGGTAAAGCCCCAAGGGCTGTGGGCTTTTCAAGCATCATTTCACTCTTCTTCCTTTCAAGGGGCTCATTTGGTGTTGCAAAGCTTAAGGACCTGGCCCATTTTTTCAGCACTAAAACAAGCTTGGCCTTTACAATGTATAGTGCCTGAGGACATCATTGTAGGAGTGGAGATGGCACTCCTACATTTACAGGGATCCTCTATAGGAGCCTATAGGATGGCCTTATAGGGGATCCTATAGGGGATTGCAATCAAATCCCCTATAGGATCCCCTTATAGGACCCCTATTGGAGCCTTATAGGATCCATTTGATTGCATCACCCTGTAAATAGGGGATGCCTGGGATGGCACTCCTACATTTGATGGGCATCACTATGTAAAGATATCATCCATTTTCTCCTACATTTGCAAGCATCACCCCCTTAAGATATCATCCATTTGCTCCTACATTCGTTGGGCATCACCCCCTAGAGATATCATCCATTTGCTCCTACATTCGTCAGGCATCGCCCCCTAATTGCTCCTACATTCGCGGGCACCACCCCTTAAAGATATCATCCATTTGCTCCTACATTCGTCGGGCATCACCCCCTAAAGATAGATACCCATTCGCTCCCAACCTTCGCCGGGTATCACCCCGTAAAGAAATCAGCTCGGTCTTTACGATGTGTAACGCCCGAGGACGGGCCCATAGTCCGAGTACGCACCCGTCCTCGGGCGTTACCAGGCCTACATACTTTCGGTCGTCCTAAAGTAGGGCTCTAGGGTTTGAGGCTCGCGGTTTACCGGTGATCCTTTAAGAGGAGTTGTTTTCCAGGGACGGGTTTCGTCGCAGTGTTCTCGTGCTTGGATTTGGAGCTTGCACTCTCTCTTGACTACATTGTCACCCACAATGTCAACACAAGAAAGCGGCGGCCGTGTGTGTTTCTTTGGATTTTTCCATGCAGAGGAGAAGTAGGAGGCTCTATTAACGACAACGCTTGCTGCTGCTGCTGCTGCGTCCTTGGTTCTGGTTTTTCGGTTTCTTTTCCCTTGTCAATCAAACCAGGTTTTTGTTCATCACCTTCTGGCTTTGTCTTCTCCTGCTATATTTGAACGTGTTGGAAGTTGGAAAGGGATCAGAAGAACCAGATCGGAAATAAGGCTGTTAATAAGAGACCAGTGATGTGTTTGTTGCTGCTGCTGCTGTACAGATTCCCTGATGTTTGCTAGATGCGTCGGTAAATGCAGGAGGTTCTAGTATCAAGTGTCAGCCGGTGGGCCGTTGTAAACCTCGTGATGGCAGTGGTTTGTTTTGTTTGTGAAAGTGAGGAGAGTACTTACACAGATCCTGTGTTGCCGGTCGATTTAAAGTCTTAGTAGACTGGCATTTAGCTCGGAATCGGTTTCACATCGTTTCTTTCAGCAGGAGACAACAACGCCTTTGCCTTGAGCTCTGGACTAGGGCTTGGATCTGAGCTCAGGGAAGTGAGAAGACTGCGTTATGCCATTTTGTAAGAAAGATAGATAAAATAGCTGAGCTAAGAATTAGTCTTGTATCTTGTTTATGTTGGGCCTAACCTCCTCACATAAACTTTGCCACTATTATTACAATCTCTAGGCCCTTCCAAAATGCCGTTGTACAAGAACCTGCCTCCAAACTGTTCTTTCTTGGTTTTGCAAAGGATAGAACCAATAGCTTGTTATCTCATCCATTGGAAATCTGCTGCCACTGTGAGTTCCTTCATTGTTGATGTTAGAGTCACATGCTTACAGACTGTATGTCAATGTACTTCGATCGTATGTCATCTCATGGTAGAGTTTGCAGTCTACTGTGCAACTATGATTATAACCACAGCGTGCATCTATAACCAGTCGGCTGTGCTGCATTGGCAGATTTGGAGTAACACACTGAGTTATCAAAAGTATGGGGAATCAGTGTGGTGGCGACAGCCATACAAGCAGTGGCAAGGTGGATGCTGCTGCTTTTTCAACTCCCCACCATCCCCAGACTTCATCTGCTCCTGCCTCCTATGGCAACCACAACAACAACACACACACTGTTCCTCCTGTGACACCTGCTATGCCTAGGCCTCGGCATTCCCCCACCATTGGCCATGTGCTTGGCCGACCTCTTGAAGATGTGCAAAAGACTTACACTTTGGGACGGGAACTTGGGCGTGGGCAGTTTGGAATTACCTATCTGTGCACACACAATGAGACTGGAGAGGTTTTTGCTTGCAAGTCTATTGCCAAGAGAAAACTGCTCACCAAGGAGGATTCTGAGGATGTGAAGCGAGAAGTGCAGATTATGCACCACTTGTCAGGACACGAGAATATTGTGGAGTTGAAGGGAGCATATGAGGACAAGCAATCAGTTCATTTGGTGATGGAACTGTGTGCAGGAGGGGAGCTCTTTGATCGAATCATAAAGCGGGGACACTACAGTGAGAGAGCTGCAGCATCCTTGTGCAGGACAATAGTCAAAGTGGTGCAGACATGTCACTCATTGGGTGTGATGCACCGTGACTTGAAACCTGAGAACTTTTTACTAGCCAACAAGGCTGAGAATGCTGCTCTCAAAGCCACTGATTTTGGGCTCTCTGTGTTCTTCAAGCCTTCAGAGGTGTTTACAGACATTGTGGGAAGTGCATACTATGTGGCACCTGAGGTGCTGCGACGCAACTATGGGCCTGAGGCTGATGTGTGGAGTGCAGGTGTGATTCTGTACATTCTTCTGTGTGGAGTGCCTCCATTTTGGGCAGAGACAGAGCAAGGCATATTTGATGCTGTCCTACGTGGTGAGCTTGATTTAAAAAGTGATCCGTGGCCTGAGATCTCATCAGGGGCCAAGGATTTAATCAAGAAGATGCTACAGCAAGACCCAAAATGTCGCTTGACAGCCCATGAGGTCTTGACCCATCAGTGGGTCAAGGAGGATGGTGAGGCCCCAGACAAGCCACTGGATAGTGCTGTTCTATCTAGACTAAAGCAATTCTCAGCCATGAACAAGCTGAAGAAATTGGCACTCAAGGTCATTGCTGAGAGTTTGTCAGAGGATGAGATCATGGGTTTGAAGGAGATGTTCAAGAGCATGGACACTGACAACAGTGGAACCATTACATTTGAGGAATTGAAAATAGGATTGGCAAAGCAGGGCTCTAAGTTGTTGGAATCTGAGGTTCGACAACTCATGCAAGCAGCTGATGTGGATGGAAATGGTACAATTGAGTTTAATGAGTTCATAACAGCAACAATGCATCTGAATAAGATGGAGAAGGAGGACCACCTGTATGCAGCATTCCAACATTTTGACACAGATCGTAGTGGTTACATCACCATTGATGAGTTGGAGCAAGCCATGATGAAAAATAACATGGGTGAAAGAGATACCATCAAGGATATCATCAGGGAGGTGGACACTGACCATGATGGGCGCATCAACTATGATGAGTTTGTAGCCATGATGCGCAAGGGGACGCCAGGTCTGGATGCACACAGGAAAAGCATGCGAGGCAATGGGACTAGGTGAAAAAACCCTATTTTGCACACCAAGTCCTGCACATGTTGATGAACTTTATAAAGCCTAGTTGAGACCTTTGTGCTAAGAGACAGCTGTGCAACTTTGCAATGCTTTTCAGGAGAAGCAGCTCTAAGATGGCACTCAATTTGAGATTTGTCATCAATGTGACTGACTACATTTGGTTGCAGGCAGAGGTTTGTAAAGCATGGAATTGTGACCTGAGAGTTGTCCTACTGGTGGCTTAGCTTTGTGCAGACATTATAGATTATTGTCATGTCTACTATTATTGTGGTAATGAGCTACATAACCAGCTGTCATTTTCTTGAAATTGGGGGGGGCGGGGGTGGTTTGTCAGGGAGTAATGCAAACAGCTGTTGTAGAGGTAGTTACTAAGGGAAGAGGTGTGTTTGTTTGTAGGACAATAAAATGATGGCAAAAAGCAGTTCTCCACCAAATATCTGTTAATGATTCTGTAGTGTTGAGGAATGCAGCATGAAGAAGCCTAGAAGAGGATTTTTATAAGCTACAAGATAGTATTCTAATTACAATTGAATGTATCAGCTGATCATCCTGAAAGGAAATAGAGATGGCTGTGAGCCTTGGTTCTGCTTTTGCAGTTCTAACTTCTGATGCTGTCACTTCATGAAGACTCATTTCATCATTTTCTTCCCCCAGTTTCGTACATGATGTAGAATGTCATTGGTCCCGAGACCAACGGTATTTGCTAGGGCACTGATGATTTGTATTGAAGGGAACACATAGTTGTGACTTGTGACCCCTATATCAAGCATTATTTTCCATATAATCAATTCCAGTCCCTTTTCTGTTCATACCTATACTGCAATTATTTTTGCAGAGTTGCCCCCCTGTGGGTGTCTGCTTGTCATGTAACTGGTGCTGAAGGTGCAGAAGCGTGAAATCTATCTGGCGTAGTTCAAACCAATTCTGAACCCAATCCAAACAATTCCAAACCCTATCTGGTTTGGAAAATGGGTCAGATTCAAAGTGCACCAGACTCACAAAAAAATTCCAAACCCTATCCAGTTTGGAAAATTGGTCAGATTCCAAGTGCACCACACTCACAAACAATTCCAAAATCCTATCCAGTTTGGAGAATTGGTCCAGATTCCAAGTGTGCCACACTCACAAACAATTCCAAACCCAATCCAGTTTGGAGACATGGTGAGATTCCAAGTAGGCCACACTGGCAGACAATTCCAGTTTGGGAAACTGGGTGAGATTCCAAGTACACTACACTGACAATCAATGCTATCTATATGACCAAATATGGCCACAGGAATTGAAAATACAAACATGGCTACCACATTTTTGAAAAAGCACTAATTGTCTGCCTAGAAATGTGGAACTCGTGTGAAGGAGGATTGTAATTTGTAATAGTTCTAGTTCCAGCATAATCCACAAGGTCAAATTCGGTAAAGGTTGAACCTATGGTGTGATTGTGTGATGATCCATCGATCCAACTACCCAGAACTGGAGTGAGACTGGGCATGGTCCATAAGGTCTGGTTCCAGCAAGCAGCATGCTCCAACTGGTTCAGATTTAGTTCAAACATATGATGTGATCCAGTTAACCACAACTGGACTGAGACTGGATAAGGAACTAGCCCGAAATTCAGAATTCGCCTACACAAGTATACAGTCTGTTTAATCAGAACAATACAACCCAGAACTGGTCTGAAATCAGCTAACACTAATATAAACACTACTTGAGAGCACCCACCTGTTGGATTATGTCTTGTGTCGATCAGTGCATTCTGGACAGGTTGTGGTCACATCCCTGGTCTAAGGCCACAAAGAGCAGCTGTGGCAGAAGTTCTTTTCTAATCCTTTGGTAAGCTAGAGAAAGGTAACATGAATATGATTTGTGTAAAGTCTTCTTGCTGATAAAAAGGCACTAATGTGACCTTCCCGGTTGTTATTATGGTAAGAGTAGTCTGCCCATGCTGTGAGAGATATACATAGGAGTTCAAATTAATTGGACAGTTAGATGAAGGAAGTGGGGACACTAGTTGAGAAAGTGGCTTTCATCACACAAAAAGCCATGGCTCATGACCTGTGTGGTTTCATCCATTTACAATGTACAATATGAGATGTTTATCGTGACATTTAGTACACACAAATTGCAATTTGATGATAGGTATTATTAGCACATATGTGCTATTGTGTAATATGTGCCATTCCCTAGTATCAAATTGCAATCTTTGTTTTCTACATGACACAAATCGATGCCACATATTATACATTGTAATGGAGGAAACTGCACAATTTCCTTCACAAAAGTGTCATGGGCCACAGCTTCTTGTGATAAAAGCCAGTTTCTCTTGTTGCGAGAAGAGGGGCCAAGGGCAAGTTATTGACTAGATTGTTCAAAGTGGTTGCAAGTCTGGTATCTTTGTAGGAAAGGTGCGCAGCCAGACCTTACTCAGTTTTGTAAGGGTCCTGAATGCATGTGCCAGAATAGTAGCAATTGAAGAAGGTTGAACAATTCAATCACAGCCATCGCAAGTATGACATCAATATATACAGCCTTCTTACAACTAACCAAACAATTTCTGCACCACAATGAATGGTCTTTAAACAGATCTAAAAACAGGACCTGCAGGTGCACAGTTCATCATCTGCCTCAGAATCGTACCCTCTGCATAGTTCATTTGGGGAATCTAATATCCTGCCCTTGTAAGCCTATTTCAGCTACATCTATACAGAGTGAAGAGTCATCATGAATAAGGGTCAAGGGAAGAAAAACCCACACGAATGAGATTTGACACGTCTCTAAGATTCAAGCGGAGATCTGCGCAAATTGATATGACCTAATCATCGGGATGAGTGCAATATGAGAACATAAAGAGAATGGTAACCAACTGACAACAGAGACTTGCAGAAAGAGGAAAAAACCAGTTATTGGAAACAATGCTTTGTCCCAAATTTTCAGGCCAGGCCTTGGAACCATAAGTAGATGCCCACCAAACTTCAAATTTCAATGGTGGAAATGAAAGGCTCTTTCCAATTACAAACTAACAATTCTAACTGAAACAACACAACTACCACCACCACCACCATCACAATTCTCTGCTGGTATGTGTTCTACCCTTCATCTCATGTCTGTCCTCTGCAACTTCTCTACACTCTTCACAAGTTTGATGAATAATGCCGTGCTGCATATACATCTGGGAAGTTCTCCTTCCCAAATTTCTTGCAGGACCAATCTTTTCTTTATGAAATAATTCTTTTCTTCAAATGGATGTCAAATTTCACAGCCTTTGACGTACCTGTGACCACCCATTATCAAATGAATGAACAGAGTGGGGTATCGCCTGGAAAAGGCATGATTTGTCACACCACACATAATGGTCCCAGTTGCTTAAACACACGAGAGGTGGGTATTTTGGGTACCTGAGCTGGACTGCCCTGTCACCTTGGTGCTCCTCTGCTCCAAATATCTCTGAGTTAGCCTGGTAACCAACACAGATTCATTACCCATGGTACAGAGGGTGCCATCTCATGAGACAGAGCCTGGTCACCCCCACTTCAATAACATTGCTTCTAGCAGAGAATCTGCACTCTTAGAACCGGAAATCGGGCTCCACTTCCATTGCCCACGCAAACTTTGCTAGCAATGACTTGTTGAAAATCTGGAAAAACAATAATGACTCAGGTTTCAGTAGTTTTCTGTTAAGAGTTGGGAACTCCAATGGTGTACAAGGTGCTGTGGTAATTTGATTTACATAACGAGCTACCAAACAATTCCATGCTCCTAGTAAAATGTAATCAGCAGAATAAAAAAGGCACACTGAAAAGAAAGGACAAGACCCACCTTCTCAATGGGCACCTCATGGAGTTTGCACCAAGCAACCGTGATACGTGGGTCCATATAATTGATCTTGGAAGTCCCCAAAGCCACTGTCTTGAGATCATCCTTGACTCTCATGTCTAGCCTCATCTTCTCTAGTTTTTGCCTTGTTGCACTAATCTTCTTTGTCAACCTGTGACATGCATCATATCAAACTGGTTTCATCAATGGAAATTAACCTCCAAAAAATCCTCTTGGCATCTTTTAAGGCTCTATACAACCTGACAGAGGGTGAGTTTTGCACAAGCTTTCCTCAAAATTACTAAAGCTGGGAAAATAGGAAGTTTTTGCTCTACTAAGACAGCTCACGGTGCGAACAGATCCATCCTCATGCTTGAACCAACCCACCCTACAACTATAGACCCTACTCTCACACCAACCTCCTCTACTGGGCCTCATGTCTGGCAATAAACGTCCTGATACTACAATCGTCCATACCATTATTCCCCATTGTGCAAAATCTTGTAAGAAAGATACTGGCAACACTAATGCAATGATCATTAGTCTGTGAGACTTTCTGAAATTACTGCCATAACAAACAATTCTACCAACACCCCACTGGTTGAAGAGGCAAGAGCCTCCATAAGTGGATCAGCATGATGAGAGAGGATTTTGTAATGCAGAAGGTTAAAAAAGGGACTCACGCTTCAGGATTTTGATTCTTCTTAACCTTTCCATCTGAATCTCTCAATGGAGGCTTGCCTCTTTTAGCTCGGTCCAGATCTACCTCTAGCTCCTCCAATAATGCCTGCAGCCAGGAGGATGCATCTTAACAGTTTCAGAGCATTTTGCTTCTCTGTTAGCCTAATGCCATCAACTAGCAAGCAAAGAGATTTAGACCATGGGGTAGCTAATGTCAAGAGCTGATTTATACGAAGCACAGCACCACATCAACTAGAATACAACTCTGATCAAGGATTCCCACACCAATTTGACAAAAACAGTTTTACAGGTCCTCTCTTAGGAGGGTGTTTTCTATGCAAGGAGAGACAAACCTCCATCTCTGTCATCTTGCCTTCCAGTCTTTCCATCTGAGCACTGTGCCCCTTTGATACTGACCGTTGATGATTACACAGAATTGCCACCTACAACATAGATTGAGTGGTTGATTTAGACACATGCCCATATTCAATCAAGGCAGCTTCAAAGTATAGCTGACATAGACATACACTGACATTCTTAAACACTACAATGCTTTACAAAACTGATATGACATGACATGTCAAGATGACATTACTGACCTCTTTGTTCGCACCTTGATAAGCAGCGATCTTCTCAATCAAAGTGTCCCCACTGGTGTCTTGCAGCTGCCAACGCACAACAGCTAACTGAGTCAGATTCAGTAGAATCCTTAAAGCAACACTCTAAAGATCCCTTCCAAGAAAGCTGACCAAGAGATGTCACAGAAACCTGTCAGAGCTCTGTGAGGTTCATTGGCAATCCTGAACTAAGGTGTGTCCACAGAACACCAAGTCTGTCTCTGTCACAAGCTGAGCAAAGAAACCAATAATACTGTCCAGAAATGTTCTCACAGCTGACAATAATACAATTGGTACATGTAGGTGTGATCAAACTGTATCTCTCATAAGAATCAAGAAATTCCCATTCTCACAATTAAGAAAGGCAAAGCAAGGTTAACACTTCTTCAACCAGCCACAGAGAATTCCAAAGAAGAAAAGACAAAACAGAGAGAAAAGGACAAAAAAACCAAAAAAAAATTAAACGTGAAAGCAGTATGAACAACAGTGCCAGTCTCGCACCTGTTCAGGGACCATCAGCAGTAGCATGTATGATAGTGACTTCTCTATCACAACTTCCCACTGACTTCATCAGCTCCCTACAGTGGTAAAGGCCAGTGAAAACACTAACCTGCATACTGAATTTCTGTTGCAAATCTGGAACAACACAGACTCAGCCATGCTACTGGCTAGCAACAAACAACACAAGGAGATAACAGAAAAGCACAACAGGATAGACAAAACACACAGAAAAGGACAGCAGAGAAGAACAAAGACCAAGTGGGGCTTACAAGAAACTCCCCACTTACAAGACTTTATACAGAATCATTCAGAATATTCCAAATGCTGAAATTCCAGAAGGAATTTTTCCTTATTGAGCAACCCTCTAGTCCTCTTTAACAGAATCTTTAGAGGGCAGCCTTTATTTTTCAGAAGGACAATAATACTGACCATCTGAGAGACAAAGAACTCTTTACAATTACAAAGCCTCAAAAAACTGTAAAATTGACTATTGATAACTCCCAACTTTAGCATGAATATTGGAATGAACATGAGGCATGCAAATCATTTCAATACCTGCATACTCTGGTTGAGAACATTTGTCAAAGATATCACAGGATATACCTTGAGGACTTTGTTTCACAGCTAGATCCAAGAAGGTACAAGAGGAGCCTTTAGAAGTACATTTCAACTCAGATGTTTTTGGGTATATGCTGCTGCCAAAAGAGTCTTGGTCCAGGTACATAAAATTCTCAAAGTCTGGAAAATCAGGAACAAAAAGATCATCCACAAACCTACAAACAAGGGACAATCTATGAAGCACAACAGGAAATGTGTTATTCTTCAAGTCACGCCTTAGGAAATAAAACTCATAGAAAAAGATATAGAACTTACCCAAATAGACCACACAATTAGTACCCATGGGGATACCAATACATTGTCTATAAGCACAATGATCAAAACAAAGAAAAAAATTATCTAGCAAGAAATCCAACCAAGAGTCAAATCTGAAGCCTCTACAACTTAAAGCTATGAAGATTTTCAAACAAATTTATCTCTTCTTTATTTTTCAGCCACAAAACCTAAAGTTCAAAGCAGATCTTTGAACCAACAAAAACTTGAAACAATAAAGCTTCAACATCTGATGAAACACTTTATTGATTAGAACTTTCATACAAGCTTTTAGATTCATTATGTGAATTTTATTGTATTGAGTCCAGAAATCAAAAGACTGCAACAGGAGTGGAGAAGTTTTATCAACTTCCGATCTCAAAAGATGAAGTTGTTTTATCACATCGACTACTCCTGTAGAGTCATTGAGAATCTAACTACTAACACAAGGAACATCTGCCTTTCTGAGTTTTGACACCCAAAGGTCATTGACCATAGGAAAAATAGCTTTATAGAAAGAACTCAGCCACTTAGAAACTTCAGTAAGAGAACTAGAGCTGGCTGCACAAATAAATCTAAGTTTAATGGATTTTTATGAAACTTCCAAACAGCACAAAGAAATGGAGGACAAGGGCCACACTTTTCACCACTAAAATTATGAGCCTTATTAAAAGAAAGATGAGATTTCAGGATTTCAGACTGGACAAGATTAGAGACCGCATATGTACCAATTGGGGAATTAAGCTCAAAGAAAACTGAAGAAACATAGAAATTTTTACAAACAAACACAAAATTATTACTACATTTATCCAAGTAAGTAATAAGGAACACTGTAGACTCTTTAGGTGATCCAAATCCCCTAAAGGAACAGAAAAAGACAAATTAGAAGAGGATTGAGCCACTGAGAAAGAACAAGTCCTCTTCTGCACAAACAAAAGAACTTTGGCTTTCAATTCACTCAAGACCCTTGAACTCTTAGAAGTTCTTCCTGTTTATTGACAAACTTCTTGAGACCTTTCTCAATAGCTTCTTCAATAGACAAGTGAGACAATAAAGCTCTTCTGAAATTTGTGCCTAACAACCTTGTTTGTAGGTGTGATCAAACAAACAGAATTCAGCCACTAATACCAGGTCAGAGTGGTCACGGTACCAGTTTGTCAAGGGTGACAGAGGCATTGTAGGTACGGAAGACTTTAGCAGTTAGGCCAGGCATGATTGCTTTCAGATGTAGATTGAGCTTGGTTGTGTCCAGCTTCTCAAAAAGGTCCTTCCCAGCCACCTTACCTGCACAATCCAACATAATCAGCCAGTAACTTCCCTGACAGACCCAAATGCTCTTCATAATATGCACATATAGAACAAGGCTACAGGACATATGGCCCACTGGGTGTTTTCTTTAACACATCTACTGGAATCTTCTACCATTTTTCAAAAGTCCTCTGCAACTACTTATCCAGGAAGATCAAACAAATATGTAATAGATTTGCATAACTATATGTCCTGCATGGCCCACTTCCAAACAGACCTTTTTTGAATTGACCAATTGCTTTGTAGACCTTCTCCTCAACCTCCACAGTGTTGAAGTACCTGATAGAGTCCTTCCCAAGAAAATCAAACTGTCGAGTCCATAACCCCGTAAAGTTCAAAAGTTAGACACAACAGTCCTAAATGCACCAGAGCATAATCACCCAACCTCTCAAAATCCAAGATAAGACAGTGCTGGAGTTAACTGCAGAAAGGCACAGATATAGATGTGACAACTGAAAGCAGGGTATGGGACAATGAACAGGGCCAAGATGAATGATAGTTTCAGTAGATTGAGCAAATGCCAGAAACTGGGAAGGCACCTGAAGGGAACTAGGAGCAATAAGAGTGACATGCTCCACTTTAAGAGAGCAACAACCAACTGTATCAGCTTCATCATCATCCTGCAACACAATAACAGGACTGATATCAAAACATCATCATGAACTTGAAAATACAATTACTCATTGTTGCCAACTGCAGGTATAGATACTGAAGTCAGTTATGAGAAGTCTGTTGCAGTATAAGCTGTTAAGGGTCTATATCCTTTGCAACAACCAAAGGTCTTTACTGCTGTCCAGGACAATCACAGACAACTTCAGAGAATCATCTGCACATTGGTGCGAACTAAAGGGGAGACACCTAGTTTGCAACTAGGTGTGACTGAGTGATTCTAACCCTATAGGGCTACTGCCTCCATTTCAGAGGTGGTGATCAGTTTGTAAAGGCTGTAACAGGGATGACGCAATTGCCTACTCCAGGGATATCCACATGGTCCAACTTAGTGACCCCTGCTATGACTAAGTTGGCTATAGCAGGTACCAACAAAAGAATGACATAGTGATGACTACTTCCAAGGCACCCAACCATTTGGGCTAATGCCTTCATACTTTCCGGGACACTACACTCAAGGGATTATGTCAAGAATTTAAGGGCCCAAATAGTGGAACAGTGAGCCTATTAATTATGATAGGCTGTAAGTAATTAATACTCACTAATCCGAACAATTTCTAACGTATATTCATTTTATTTCTAGCTAGATCTTCAGCCACAAAATATGCAATGTCTGGCTTTGGGGGCTTTTGTGCAAAACCTCCTGTTTTGAAATAAGATAAGCCCCGGAGGGATGAAGTCCCTAACAAGAATCAGAACAAGGAATAGGGATTTACCTTTTCATTCCCAGCACGAAGAGCCAGGCGATCGATGAGATAAGTGGCAACAGCAATTTGTTTTCTGGTGGGATCTGATGATGAGAAATCCTTTGTGTATGTCTTCCGGATATCAGCTATGTAGTCCTGTAAAATCATAACTCTGCTAGTTTTAAGAGAGAATCATCACAAAGAGCTGTCTTTCTCTCCCAAATGTTCAAAACTCCAGGTTAAGGGTTTCCTTCCCCACACCCTGTCTAAAATGCTGTCTCCAAAGTGGATGCAGAGAAGAGTATTTCATTTCATACTCAATATGTTCTCCAGGTATGATGGGATAGGACAATATTTTCTACTCAGAGAGATAGGAGCTAGGGTTTGCTGCTGCAAAGTCCAAAATTCTAGTGCAGCAGCTAATAAAAACTAGTGCAACCATTGAGGGAAAATGTCAATTTTGGGCAAACCAATGCCACTGGTGTAAGATATCTCTTGTAAGAATTGAGAAATAATCTCCATTTTGATGATTAAGAAAAGATGAACCAATGTGACTGGTGTAAGATCTATGATCATGGTATGCCAAGTCAGGAATGTAGACTCTCCATGTCAATAGAAAAATGGCTGAAGGACACTGAGTATGACTGCCAAACCTGCTCTGTAAGGCATCAAAATAATTTTACTGCTTCTCTCTGTGCACTGATAAGGATGAGAAGATTACCTTAAGGACTCGTGCCTTATCATATTTCTGCATATCACTCTGGCCCTTAAGGTTGCTGCTGGGTGCCAGAAACACATACTTGAACTCTCTATTGTTGATAGGGTCGTTCCAGAATGCTAGCCATGTAACAGTGTTATCATGCCTTATTTCTTTCCACCTACATTAGCCCAAACTACAACTCATTACAGGTCACATTAGATAAGTAATGCATCTGCAATGGTCCATGGCTAGTACAAAAACATTGACAACCAGCTTCCTACAAAGATCTAGGTCTGGAGAAAAATGCACACCGGCAACCAGGTATAGGGCATTCGGGAATAGGAGCGTCTTTTCCAATGTTGATAACAATGTCCTCTGGCATTATTCTGGTCTTCAACTTCCCCATCTAAAAAAACAACAAGAAATGCATGATATATGCAGGCATGTTTAGTTCACAGGAGTCTGCTCAACCAAAGCTCAAAGAATCAAATCAAGTTTTCCATGAACAATTTCCACTTTTCTCATCATTTTGACTTAAAGATTTCCAAGAAACAGAAGTGGATCAAACTTTTATGGCCTGCATGTCATGTACTGAACAATAACGTAATATAGCTGTACTTCCTAACACAATTTATGTTGACCTGATAGCAAGCAGGTACTCAGCATTAAAATCCTGGAAAATTGATCAGCCCTATCAAGCTTTGAAGGGCCTAAAACCCTTAAATACTGAATAGAACTCAGTCCTCTACAATTCCTTATAGAAACAAGTTAAGATTTGCTTCTTGACAATCTAGAACTGCAGAACAGAATTGAACACATGTTGCAACAAGAACAAAGGGACACCATCTGCTTCAGCCCGATGAGCACTGGTACTTGCAAGGAAAGAGCAAATAAAAAAGTGGAAGGAAGACTGGACCTTGGGATGATCACCACGGCCACGAAACAGACCAGGAGGCTCCACCCGAAAATTACCAACCTGTTTCAGAACAAAATCATAGGGTTGAAGTAAACCATTCCACATCACCTCACTGCCAGAGACTTTATTCAACAATCAAGAGCGCATGGCACATCTGAAAATCAATCAGGCAGATACCTTTCCTTCCACATTTTATTCCATGGAAACAGCTAGCTCTGTTACATAAACTACACAATGCTGTGAACAGGACCCTTATAAAGAGTATGCTTTAGTAGTATAGATCACAAAGGTCATATGAATGTGATTGCAGAGAGAAACTTCAAAGAAACATAAGGTAACCAAACAATTGTTATGTCCAGTCAAAGCAGAACACAGACATGAATGAGTGCCATTATGACCTTGTAAATAATACTCCCAAAACATGAGAACACCAACTGCATCACTAATGGCAGTAACTAGCTGCCATACTCATCAGTGACTTCATTGGCTCCTGGCAGTGAGTACAGATAATATTTTCCTAAGTGCTGAGAATGTCTCCACAATTGCAAGTCAACTTCAATATAATGGAGAAACAAACCAACAATAAGGCATAGATATTCCAGATCTGACAATAAATCAGCAAACAGGAAAAAGAGGAAACTCAACCTAAAACACAAAGAAAACAAGAGAAAAGCTGGAGCAACTAGAACAACAGCACCAGCCACACACATGTTCAGAGACCTTCACTGGCAACGAGTGCGGTACTGACCAGCTAACTACCATAGCATCTGCACTGACTTCATCAGCTCCCAGCAGTGGGTGTAGGTAAAGATACTGAGTTTCTGTCACAAGACCAGCAGTAATGGGAAGACTGGGCCATGATGCTGGTTAGCTCAACAAAACCTATAGATAAGCAGAAGATTGAGGAACCCAAGAAGAAAGAAGGGAAACAGAATTGAGACATTAATTAGTATGATCTTTTGGAGGACAAAGTTGGTACAGATTAATGTATGATAATCTGCACAAAACCTACAGCAAACAATTGTACAAGAAGCTGCATCCAGAGTTCATGGCACATTTCTGGAAGTAACAAAAAGACTCAGTCATGATGTCAACTAGCACCCAAGAAGCAAAGTTAATGGAAAAGCTCAAAAATTTGAATGAGTGTCCTCATTTAAACTGCAACAAACTTGGCAGGGTAAGCTTCATCTCAGTTTAGCTTGCCCCTTTAAAAAAAAGCACCCAAGTGGCATAGAGAGGCCAGCATGGAAGGTAGTGACAGGGCCTTCTACACCCTGAACATACCAATCAAGCATACCATTGATCAACCACAAATGTGTGAACAAAACAAATACATATGCATTCATCTACCTTTTCCTTCACACCATCAACAAGTGCCCACATGTACTTGTCTTCAGCTTTTAGTTTCTCCTCTCTTGCCCTTTTCTTTTCCTGCAAAATTTACAGACAAAATGACATCAGCTTGACAATATGTCCAATATTTGTTTCTTGTATTAAAAACCTCTGTTTTCATCCTTCAGCTAGAAGCTAGCCTTTAGTGAGAGAAGGAATGGAGGTCAGATCACCTCTCCAGACATGTTCTTCTTTCTCTCCTTCTCTACTTGGGCCCAATCATAAATGGGAGTGAAGTCACAGAGCTCAAACTTCTTGATCGTATGGTTCTTCCCAAGTATTGCTTTCCAATCTTCCCAAAAGTTCTTGAGGAATTTTGGCTTTGTAGCATAATCTGAGTCCTTCATAACAGCAAACATTGTTGCCACCTGTTGAATCCAAAACCCATTTAATCCTATAGAGCAAGCATAAGACAGAATAACATAGAATTCCTCAACACAATTTCAGCCAATTAGGTTGCAAGATGGAGACATTATACTTTTCCAGAATGCATGCTGAAGCTCATCCTTCAGTATCCCCTGTCACCATTACTTGGACTGCAAAGTGGCCAATACTGTGTGGGATCCACAGTAACAAGGAACATCAAAACAACAGAAGTAGTCAAGGTTCACTTGAGGCAGCACATTGGGCTTGGGTCCAGAGAAAAATAAAAATGACAAGATCCCTCACTGCACAGTGCCATCATAGTCAATACAGGACATAGGGAGAATTTGCAGAAAGCTCACCTCTTCCTGCTCAATTGTGAGATCCACTGGTTTCCCATCATAAAGCATCTTCACACCATGGCTTTCATATGGAGGGGGGAAAATGACACCATTATGTTCAAGGGTTTGCCACTTTTGACTTTCCCCACTGCCAGGCTCCCTCTTGGTTTTCATTGTTGTAATCTTCACCATCTTCTTCTTTTTCAAGAGCTTTTGTGCTTTCAATGTCTTTGCCTTTTCTAGAAACTTTTTGGCTGCATTTGCAGTGGATCCAGAGCTGGATGGTACCTTTGTTTTCTGTTGAACTGCCACAGCTTTGTTGATGGAGCTGATGACAGGCTTGCGTTGTGCAAGGGGTACATCATCTTCATCATCGTCGTCATCATCCAACACCTCCTTCTTTGCTTGAGACTTGGTAGCCAATGACAGTGAGACCTGCAGCCATGTCCAGACAATCAGAAAAAAATTCAAGCATGTTCAGCTCAAAAGCACATCCAATTACTTGACAAGCCTTCTGCTGCAAATCACAAATCAAAATCTCACCTTAATCTTCTTCTCAGGGGCCACACTAGGTTGAGCCTGAGCTACTCGTTTTATGTTTCCAGTTGCTGCTGTTGTGGCCTTGACTGGAAACTTATTTACCACATCCACATCATGGGCTCGAGAACTTGATGATGCCTTGGCTTTCTGTTGGGTTGCCATGGTTTTTTTTATGGAACTAATGGAAGGCTTGCGCTGTGCAAGAGGCAAATCATCTTCATCGTCGTCGTCATCATCTGAAAACTGTTCCTTCTTTGCTTCAGACTTGAGAGCTGATGACAGTGAGACCTTCAACCATGTCCACCACAAAGTCATAAAACCCTCCAAGCATGTTCACATCAAACGCAATGCTCAAGAAGAGCTTAACACATTCCTGGGAGAACTTTCTGTTGCAAGTCAACCAAAGTACAGAAGACTTACCTTAAACCTTTTCTCAGGGGGCGAAATAGGTTGAACCTGAGCCACTCGTTTCATGCTTCCAATATCTGTCATCACCACATTCTTCTTCAACGAATCCTTCCGGACATAGGTTTTCAATGGTTTCCGATCAACCAGAGGCTTATCATCATCAGAATCATCATCAGTTGGCTTCAACACAGCCCGTGCCTCCATCTCTTTCACAAGAGCTCGCCGCGCCAAAGGTTTATCATCATCAGAGTCATTGAAGATATCCATTTCACCTAGCACTTACCAAGCACATGGAATCAGTTTTGGATTCAGAGGCTGAATGCTCAGCATGTAAAACATCAATCAAACTCTCCCTTCATCTTGTGCCTCGCATTTTTCACCTTTTTTCAAAACCTAAAAGAGAAGTGCTGAACCAAACATCACTTGTTTTTTGGGTGGATACTATGACCTACTTTCCACTCACCTAAAAAGTTACTACATAAAAATCTCTCAAAGAGAAGGATTTATCACTTGAAAAACTCTTCCGATATTTGTGAGAGTTGATTGCAAAAGGAGCCAAAAATGCCTCCTCTGATCAGGAGTACAGAAAGAAACGAATAAAAGAGGTGAGAAGAGGAACACACACAAATAGACGAACGGGAGAGAGACAGAGAGACAGAGAGAAGAATGGTTACCGCTCTAGGTGATGACTCTGACGAGAAATCACCTACGCCGAAACTGGACACAAATTGAGGGTCACATGCAGCTGACAAAGATCCTGCTCCATGGTTGCAACGCTTTCCAAGAATCAAATAAATCTCACCATCACCGCAGGCTCCTCATACCAAGACCACACACCAAAGCTCCAGAGACCCTTACTCTACTTCTCACGGGCAAAGAAACAAACAGCGGGGAAGATCCGGGGGCAACCCAGCTACATGCATCGACAAAGAATGCAAGCAGGCGAGAATTGGATGTGAAGGGGATATTAGATCTTAAGGGGAAGTGGAAAAAACACGAAGAAGAAGAAGAAGAAGAAGAAGCGAGAGAGAGAGAGAGAGAGAGAGAGAGAGAGAGAAAGAAAGAAGAAACAGAGACGCGAGAAAACCAAATCCTCTGGGGGTAGCTTTTCGCGCTCCCACCAAACCCTAATTTGGTGCCTTCCGATTGGACGAAGAGCAGAACGCGCTGGAAACGTGTGATGAGGCCAACAATGCAGACATTTGACCTCCATGGAAAGACCAGGGTTATAATTAGGGTTAGGAGTCAGGTACAAAATATATACTCTAGGGGAATAGGCTTGTGCCTATGGATGGGGGAAAAACAAAACAAAACAAAACAAAACAAAGCCTTTATTGATGACCCATTAGAGATCAGGTGATGAAACCCTGGCCCATTAGAGCAGGTTGTTACAATAGGAGCTTTGAATTCTTCTGAGGAGGAGTTTGACTTGAGGAGTAACCAGGCACTTAACTATGGTAGTAGTAGGCTACCTATCCTAATAAAGATTCATTGTCCATACATAGATCCTGGAAAGTGAAATATTTGTGGCCAAAATGGACATCCTTCAACTCACTACTAGTGCTTTTGACTTTGTTTACACAAGTTTGTTTTTGTTGTCTTAGTGAATTATTAGTGTACTTACATTTTAGCATGTACCTTAAAAGGACATGTTCAAATTCCAAATTAAAGGAGATTTTTGACAAGAATTTGAGGATTTTTTACACATCATTCTTTATGAAACCCGTGCCAAACTTCATAAAAAGAAAGCACGCAAGAAATGGAGGAAAAAGGAAACGATGGGCAAGCACCAAAGTCCAAGCAAGCAAACAGCCCAAAAGAGATGGGCCACAAGGCGGTAAGGGAACCACTATGTACTGAAACCTTCACCGATCGCTTGAAGCATATCAACTAAAGAAAGAGGAGGTAAACCCAATAAAACTCCAAGCCTCGAAGAATTTTCTGATTTGACTCAGGGTGCAAGCTCCTCATATTAACACACAAAGTTCTCGCACATTCCTAATTTCCCAGTGTTTTTTTTTTTTTGCTTTGTTTTGTTGGGTTTGCTGTCTTACAGACTCGAGACATTGTGATGCACCCATCAAAATGGGCCAAAGTTTGGTATTCCTACATTTTAGGGTCATGTGGACTTCCACTACCGAAACATTTCCAGCGTAGTCATTTACTACCCTTATGGATGTCATTGGAAGGGCGGAGTCATTACGCAAAGAGCCGCTCACTTGCTCACTTGTTCGGTTTTGTGATGAGCCTATCATTTCTTGGATTATGCTCATTGCAGAAGAATAGCTTTGTCCCATGTGGCAAGTTCAATCCAACAAACAACAGTTAAAATAGGAAATGTTCCATGAAAAATGAACTCACATTTTCATCATCACATAAACAACAACACCTGGTGAACATTCCTCAAAAATGTGCCACCAAATGAAAACACTAGGTAGTAGTTTCAGAGTCTCCAGCCAATAACACTCGACCCAAAGGCTGAATCTTTATTTTGACAATGTGATTGATTGAATCAAGAATGCACAAAAAGGCCAATCAAAACTGTACATACCTAGTACTAGTTACAACTACAATGATAAATGGTGATATGCTTTCTTTGATTAAATGTAGCCAAAAAAAACCCCCACTCCCCTTATATTTATAATGATTGAAGTCAACTAAGGAATTTTAATGCTTTAAGCTTTTACCACCAGCTTAAATGCTGGTTCATACACAACGATCTTCACGAGTACCACCATGGCGTTCCTGGTTTGGCTTTTACGATTTTGGAAATACTATGTCCATTATTGGTAAAAAGAGATAAATGTTAGCATTCATGACATCATGAACATGATCACATTGATGTTGCAGTACATGGAGTTGCATATGAATGATGCATAAAAGCACTTGGATGATTTACCTATGTACTAGTTTGAACCCCGTACCTAATGCACAGGTGTGTGCAGTGTATGTGATGGTACATATTACAGAATTACAATTACAAACTACATTTCCAAAACCTCTTTATATACAACATCCCGCATGTATCCATGGGGACCCTGGCCGCTGAAAATCTTGATGTTTGCACTGCTTGTGACTTGTGAGATAGCAACATACAGCTGACCATGGGAATAGACTGGAGACAGCAAATATACCCCAACACGTTGTTCAACTTGTAAGTAAGTAGTAAGTTACTTATTTAGTAAGTATCAATCTGTTGAAAATTATTTTTTTGTTTTTGTATGTTGATAAGTTCCAGTATCCAAACCCCCTCTCTGTTCATAATGGTTAGGGTTTCTGGTGCAGCCAATTTTCACATGCATCATAATAATACCTTTGGCATCCAGCAAATTATTATTATTGGCAAAATTGTTTTTCTGGGCAATCTGATCATTGCAATTACCAATATATCTATTAAGTTTGTGTGCTGAAATGGCAATTGACATCCATTGCCATTATTATTATGGCAAATGCAAGCCTTGAAATTGCCAATAT
>Ga0116227_10001467_pt1 | contig 52508 bp, 23 predicted proteins | sample S1TSphgellanicum_FD_89693 | JGI IMG/M metagenome (GOLD analysis project Ga0116227, IMG submission 89693) | Host-associated microbial communities from peat moss isolated from Minnesota, USA - S1T2_Fb - Sphagnum magellanicum MG | ecosystem: Host-associated > Plants > Peat moss > Unclassified... | reverse complement strand
CAAAAAATAAAAGAAATAATAAATATTTATGAAGGTGTTGTGTGCCCCTAATAACTATTTTTTTTTTTTGTTTTGTTGTTTGTGGGGTGGGGGGGGGGGGGGGGGGGGGGGCGCGCGCTTGTAAAATTTTGGCCAAGGTGACAAAAATAAAATCCAGTGGGAAAGTTACAAAGGTCTTTTTTTATAATTAAAAAAGCACCAAATTCGCCACATTTTGAGGGGAAAAATCATATTTAAAATAGGACGTCCTTCCTCAAGGACGTCAATTTGACAAAGAAGCATTTTGAAAAAGAAATTTTGCTTTCCTGTTCGACTTGTGACCAAATTTGGTACATTCCTCTTGTGGATGATCCCATATTCACCTCATACATCACAAAATTGAGAAAAATTAAAAACCCTAGACCAGATAAACATGTAACGTGACATTTTGTTGACTACGGAGTTTTTCATTTGGCCCCACATTTTTGAAAAATATTCACCAGTTTTCTTCGGGTTTGGTCGCACATGTTGAGTAGGAATTTTCACTAGATATTTCTTTCTTTCTCATGTGAGTTCATTTTTTGAATGGAGTATTTCATGCAACCCTGCAAAAGTTATTTATAAACACACCAAAAGATTTGGAAATTGTACAAAGGAATAAGAAAAAAAGAAAAGGGAGACTTTATAGGACGTCAAGTTAACTCAAACTAGATGTCAAAATCTCTCCATGTCAAAAATTAATCACTTGCAGTAGGTTGGTTGTATTTTTTCATGTAAAAAATCAATCGTTTGCAATAGATCGGTTGTGGCAATGGGAGGTGTGTCCTAAAGGGGTAAAAGTTGAGAAGTAACTAGGCCTACCATTTCATTTGGTCGCACATTATGAAAAATGTTCACTAAGTGTTAAATTGTGAAGTGTGAGTTAATTTGTTCTGTGTAGTTCTTCATTTGGTCCCACATTTTGAGGAATGTTCAACGAGTGTTAAATTTGGGACAAAATATTCCCTTTAAAAAAAAAAGGGATGTTGCCTTTTGGAGATCCCCAAAAAAGAGACTAGCACCCAACATAATTCACAAGCAAATATTTGAATTTTTGATATCCAAATCTACTAATATTCGACTAATAAATAAATGACAAATATCCGGGAACTTTGATACCCATGTGGGATTAAAAATGTGAAAATCTGATATCCAACCAGGATATCTAAAATAAAAATAAAAATAAAAATGTAATATCCTTATCCGGTAGACAAAAGAAAAAACAAATATCCTTATCCAATGGGATATCTCAAAAAGGTCATAACTGCCAACACTGGTTTGAACTTGCCATAAGGGAAGAGTCTTCAAAGTTCATGTGTTTCAAGACACTTGTTTTTTAGGGTGAATTGTGGGTGCAAAACTTGTGGCCATCTTCACATTCAGATGAATTCAGCAAGTACTGAACAAAGCTCTCCACACATTTAGTTTAGGGTGCTTCCAGGAGTGCTGAGAATGTGACCCTAGGAATTTAAAATTGGATGAAGAAAAGCCAAAACACATCAATTTGGCTGAACAAGATGGTTTTGGCCCTGCATTTTTGTTCAGGGTGGTGAACAGCAAAGCCTAACACTACCTGCCAGAGAAGATAATAATAACTTCGATCTCACTCTTGCTTCCTGATTTTGATTCACCATTCACAACAATTGGTCAAGGTGGGTTGCCATTTGCAGTCCCAGTTATAATTTTATGGGTGGGCCTGGAAAAAAGTAAATAACTAAACTTGGATGTGAGAAATATGTTTGCAAGGTCACATGCTGGGCAACGTCTTAGCTGAGCATCGTATAAGCTGCTCTTCCTTGGTATTGGCTTGATCATATTCTATCTCATGGGACAGCCAGCAAGGCCAGGAGGTTTGTCTATGCAGTCATAGTGCTCCAATTCTTGAGAAATCATGTAAATTCCACTCAAGATAGAACCATGATAGGCCGGGCCTTCATCCACCAGAGTTGCATAGCAACAAGCTGACAAATGACAAAGAAAGGTGAGATCAATTAGCTCTGCACCTTTGTAACACATCTGTTCAAAATGTTCAAGAACTTTGTTGCCATGCCCATGCACAGCAACTCCCGCAAGAATGGCATTCCAAGAGACCACATTTCATGACAGCATCATGCTCAACAGTTTCAGCTCACTGATTGCCACAACTCACTTCCAGTCAGAGAAGAAAACAATTAAGAGTTCTGCATGTGAAGAAGTCACCTAAAAAAACTGTTGCCCCTTTACCAAATTTGAAGTTCAGATGCCACAGTAAAAACACCCTAAATTACTCAGATGACGTTGAAGTTGTCAAGGCAATTGAAGGTTTTATCTGCTTTAAAGAGCTACAATTTGCAACAATTTGAAAAGGCTGACAGTATCTTTACTTGTGAGCATTATGGTCACAAATAGGCATCAAGACAAGCTTCAGGATCTGACCACTGTGAAGCATTGTGGCAGCTGAACCATTTGGATACTGAACTTGTATGAAATCATCTGCAAACACCTTGAATCATCTTACATGTCGCTATATTGAGCTAGACTCAAAAATGGGAATGGTATGTCCTTAACAACTTGTGACACATACTGCTTGAAAAAGAAGTGCAGGCAGAACACTTGACTCTTCAACGGTCACTTGTGGGAGTGTCATTGAACTTAATTGACATGCTCATGACCTGTATATGGCTCTAGGCAAGTTACAAACACCATTGATCCAGAAACTGAAAGATTACTCCTGTACTGCCTGTATTTGTTGCTGTTTAGGCATTGAAACTTTGACCTTCATCTTCACCTGCTGCTTAGGTAATGTGAGACCAGGCTCTGCAACCATAGCACCAGGGGCCTTCACCAGATGAATGTTTTGCTCAAGCTCCACTGCTGCTTCTTTCCTCTCCTGGGATTTCTTGCCCTTCATCCTATTATACCAGAGTGCAACAAATATGTCAGCTTCATTACCAAATATGGAAGCTTGAGAGTTTGCAAGTGGTGATAGTTCAAGACAGTGTTTTGTGGTGTTATGGGCAGCAAATGTGTGGATAAACTGCCCCAGCACTAAGTGAAAGATACAAGCAACCAACCTGCTCTCCCAGAACTTGGATTCTCGCTTTCCGCGGACTTCCTCTATTTTCTTGATTGCATTTAGTGTCTGGTCCACCAGATCCCTATTATACCTCTCAGGCCTGTTCCTTCTCCTCTCAAACTCAAATGTTGTGTCCTGCACAGGTGGCCCACACAATTCACATCAGAGAATCAGTCACTTTGTCAAAATCAGATGTCAAAGCTCCCAATTCCAAACAAGAAAACTGAAGAAGTATCATAAAACTCAAAACTCCATACCATACAAACAAGTGAAACAAGGCATCGTTACACACAAAGACAAACAAACCAGTTTGAATTGGAAGTGGAAATGCCTCTCTGCTTCTTGAGAAAGCAAACATACCAGCTGCCCATTCTATTGCCTACTCTATTGCTACGTCCCCTAAGACTTGCGGCCAGAAAAAAATCTGCAGAGAAAGGGAGGCAACCTGTGTTAGCTCTTTGCCATGAAGCTTTCTGTAAGCCTTTGTCCATTTCACTTTCCTTGGGTTCCTCTTCATCTTGAAATTCTTGTGACATTTTGACCTGCAAAATCTAAACACCTGCCGAACAGAAAAGAAAAGAAAAGAGAAAAACACCCCACAGAATTCACTGCTTTATTTCCTTGATAGATCAGCAAGTATAACGAACACAGAAACTCCAAGCATAAGAAGATCTTTCAAAGGCTGCTGCTCTCCACATGCCAACGCAAAAAAAACACAGGACACTATTCAAAAGCTGCTTCCACCAAGAAGACACGGAAAATCCATCAAACCCTAAACAGAGAAAGATAAACGCAGATAAAATGCTTAAACTGAAGCACGCACACAGTGCCGAGAACCGACTTGGAGATAGAGAGACGATGGTGATAACGACAATAACAACAACAAAAACAACAAGACAAGTGGCGAGATGAGACAAAGAAAATGGTTGACCTTCGCATCGTTGCGCACAAATTGAATACCATGCCCTGGATACACTGTCGAAGAGCAAAACCAGCACTTCTCCAACCTCATAGTTGCTCGCTCTTTCTTTCCTCCTTCGGCTTATGCGTCTCTTCCTGCTCTCCCGTTCTGGAACTTCGCATTCTAACACCCCTCCTGATCCCAGATGCAACAACAACTCCCGATCTCACCGCCGCCCGCACGCACACACTCACACGCCCAGGTCAGGAATTAGGGTTTGGAGCTTCGAGGACTGGAACCCTAGGAGCAAGGGTTTCGAGAGCCTCGAGGGCTGAAACCCTACAACTCTGAAAACCGTCCGATCGTCACATCGGACGACTCTGAAGGGATTTAGGGTTAGCAGAAGAGTCCTGAAGGGTTTTAGGGTTACACAAGGCGAAGGGTAGAGGCACGAGGGCGGGGTCGGTTGTTAGAACTTTCTCTTCCTTTACAACAACAATCCTCAGTGGAGCTTGGATCTGAACACAACGGCAGGTGGCGATCGCTGTGTGAGGAGCTCTCAATATTCGTCATGAAGGTATGTGATGTTTCGCTCACGCTTTGTATCTTTTTTTCCCTTTCGTTTTAGTGTGGGTTTTGTATCTTTTCTGTTTTGGAGCTCAGATTTCACCAGATCTTTGGCGCCTTGTTTTGATGCTTTGTCGGCGATTTTTTCTACTCGGATCTCGTCCTGGGTCCTTCTTCCCCCTGTTTTCCCCCACTCTCTTTCTGCTGCACAATTTGTTTGTTGGTTAGTTATATTTGTCTGTTTTGTTTGGGGGGGGGGGAAAGGCTACTGTTAGGTTGTGGAAATGTTTGTTTTCACCGTACCTGCTGTTTCTTGTCTTCTCCTAACTGTTTTATGAACTTTGTCTCGCCTTACAACGGCACATTTGCGGGGTTTTTTTTGTACATCTGTCCTGTTAGGGAGGAATTGGAAATGGACCTAGGGTATGTGTTAGATATGGGACTGATGTTAGATGCATGGGCTCTTCTCTCTGTAAATTCCCATGCCGAATTGCGATTTGTTCGCTGGTCTGGATGTTGCCATTGCTGTGAGTTCCCTCTCTTTTCCTTCTGTGATGTATACCCATCTTTCCAGCAACAGTGACGAAAGAGAAGAGGCATTTGAGGACCTGACTGTCTGAAGTCTGGCCCTAGGGAGAGGAGTGGTAGAAGGACATGTTGTCATGTCCCAGGGTTTTAGTGAGCTCAGGATTTTCTGGGTGCTTTTTTTTCCCCACATCAGAAGAACTTCCTCCAAAGCTTAGTGATCATATTGCGTTCTGTTGCAGCTCAATATTGCAAACCCCACAACAGGGTGCCAAAAGAAGGTTGAGATTGATGATGACTCAAAACTGTAAGTACAATTTTTCCTCCCACTGTCCCACTTTTGTCTTTAGAACATGTTATTTTGGAGGGTGCAAATCTCAGTTGTATGCAAGGAGGTGTGTCTGAATTGAGAATTTTGGGTTTTGGGCTCAGCCGCACATTTTATGATAGGCGATTGGCTCAGGAGGTCAGTGGAGATAATCTCGGAGATGTGAGTTCCCATAATCTGCACTATCCTTGCAGTTTCATCAGTCAATTGTATTTTCCTTTTGGAGCATACTGACCAAAATTGTCTTCTAGAATGTCCAGATCAGTACTTACAATTTGGCTCCTTTACTGATGTTAGCAGTTTTCTGCAGGAGTTCAAGGGTTATGTATTCAAGATTATGGGAGGCTGTGACAAGCAGGGCTTCCCCATGAAGCAGGGTGTTCTTACACAAGGACGTGTGCGCATTTTGATGCACCGAGGTATGCTCCTCCTTGCCTTGTAGACCTGAGTCCTGGAGGTTCGTAGCTTGTTACGGTATTTGGAGAATTGTCCTTATATTGTTGACATACTTCAAGGACTAATGATAACCTTGACTGGGCTTTAGGTTATGAGATTGGCATATTATTCGTGGTTTATCTCATGTTATTTTTGTGTTCTGTAGGTACACCTTGCTTCCGAGGATATGGAAGGCGTGATGGAGAGCGCCGCCGCAAGTCTGTGAGGGGATGCATTGTCAGTCCTGACCTGTCGGTCTTGAACTTGGTCATTGTCAAGCAGGGTAATTGTCTTGTGCTGTTGGCTTTGGCATTGTTTTATGGCTTGGCTTTTCTGCTGGTTGGAGGATAACCTCACTGGGGTTCATGAAGAGAGCAATACATTTAGGCCAGGAGAAATGGGTTCTGTACAACCAGGATGATAGGATTACTACTAGAATTGCAAGACAAGTCTGAGAGCAGGTCCTGTCTTGATTGTGTCTCATCCAGGGTTTTTTCAAGGATTCTAAGATTTTGCATTGGTTTGCATGTGCTTTATGCCAGGTGACAACCCTCTTCCAGGCCTGACTGATAAGGAGATGCCAAGAATGAGGGGACCCAAGCGGGCCACCAAGATTCGCAAACTCTTCAACCTTTCCAAGGATGATGATGTGAGGAAATATGTGAACACTTATCGCCGCACCTTTGTCTCTTCCACAGGTAATGCCCTCCTTATTTTTTGAGTCTGGTCATTGTCTCTAGAGCTCTCTGTATGAATAACCAGATAGTCCATAGATGCTCCATAGTAACAGTTTCTTGTTAAATGTTGCAGGGAAAAAGAGGAGCAAAGCTCCCAAGATCCAGAGGCTTGTAACACCTCTTACCTTGCAGAGGAAACGCCGCAGAATTGCAATCAAGAGGAAGAGGATTGTCAAGGCCAAGACAGAAGCAGCTGAATACCAAAAGTTGTTGGCATTGCGGCTTAAGGAGCAGCGCGAGCACCGCAGTGAGAGTTTAGCGAAGAAGCGGGCCTCTCGTGCCTCAGTTGCCTCCAAGTCAGAGGTCTGAGCATAGATAATCAGTTCACGAGTTGCTCCTCTTATTACAGCATATCTAATGAAGAGTCAAATTTAGGTCTTCTTACTTGGATGACAGCATTGAGCAAAGATATGTTCTTGAGACAGAATTTGATCTAATTCAATCCTGGTGCTCGTTGAGAACGATAGTTTTGTGTGCTGCAAGAGGGGATAATACATTATGTCTCTGGGTTTTTGGGGTTTGGAAAATGAGTTTCTCTCTGAAAGACCTTCCTGCCATTTCTGTTTTTCAATGAACTTGTTCCAGAATGTTGCAGAAATAATATAGTTGTCATGTTGAGGTGAGCTAACTTGTGCTCAGAATGACACAATTTGGTGCATAGGAGGTTTAGGGAGTAAATTTTTCTTTATGAGCAAAGCTGTAATGGTTTAGTTGGACATCGAGAGTTTAAGAGTCCAGGGGTTTTTCCATTACCAACCTGACCTACTGCTTTGATTGTAGATCCACTGTTGGTCAGCAAGAACAGAAATGAAATGGCATGTAACATCTAGCTCGAGTTTGTGGTAGTTTTATATATGTGGCCTGATTTATCAACTTGTAGACTGATGTGCAATAGCTCTTTCTAGGGGGAACTAGGGTTCTTCAGCACATACAAGTGCTTTTCACCAACTGAATCATTTAGAGCCTGAAATGTTTTTCTTCTGTTCTCACCAAGTCTGGCTGAGGTCATGCTCAATTACTAGTTTTGGATGTCTTAAGAAAAAGAGAAAAACATCAATGGGTTTTTGTGCCCAACTACTACTTGCCAGTTTTGTGTCTAGCACTATTTAAACACTCTGAACGTTCCCCACGGTTCATAGTTACACTTGGTGCACAGTCCTCAAAACGGGAGTCCAAACGAGCTCTGGTGAATACTTTGAAGTTCGACCACTCTTCAGAATTCACCTGGTGAACATTCCTCAGTACGAAGGTACAAATGAACTTTGTTGAACACTCAAAAACATTCCTCATGGTTCACAAGAATATAAGGTAGGAGCATCAAAACTGCAAGTGCACTGTAAACCGAGACCTACGAAAGGTGCCAAAAACTGTGCATACGTTTATCACCTGGTGAACATTCCTCAAAATGTGAGTTCAATTGAAGTTTGCATTGCTCCTGGGCCTTCAGTTGCAATTGATGGGCAGACCCAGTTTTTTTAAAAAAAAAATGAATCTGGCAAATTTGCTTTTGTTAGCACTACAAGAGAATCTGATTTTTCTCACACAAAAATTTGCGACTCATGACACGCGTGAGATAAACTGTGTGTTTTCATGTATTAAAGTGTACAATATGTGGTGTCTATTGTGGCATATATTACACTTAAAGTGGTAATTTGACATTAGGTCATGCACTTACTATGCACATATGCTTGATTACACTCTAATTAATTAGAATTCTTTACAGACCAATGGAGCAAAAGTTAATTAAATTTAGAGCAATCTTCATCTCTAGAAAATTAATTAAAATTGCAAAACAAAAAAAATGGTGTTTTTCACAAGAAATACGAAGTTAAGCTCACTTCAACTGGAATAGTATTGGGATGGGTGACTGACCTTATAGGAGGCGATCACGGGTGGAATGATAAACCCATTGTGAAAGAAAGTAGATGGGTCTATGGATAATTTATAATTGTATTTTTGTAGGCCACTGTGAACCAGCACCCACCAGTGCACCATCCAATGGATGCCTGCTATTACTTGGTTGTGGATGAACCTCAAAACGAGTTAGTCTATGGTTTCACCTTGGTAACCAATTAGGTAAGAAAGAGGTCTCATACATAGGTAGATAGGTAAGAAAATAGATATAACCACTAGATAAGTAGATAGTTTATACATAGGTAAGGGCTGTTTTTACCACCTACCTATTAACAACCTGCTAGTGAGTTGTTAGTAGGTAAGTAGTAAAAAATAGCAACTGAGGTAACCACCATGGTTGGCTAGGGGAACTGGAACCCAACAGAAAACTGTCTCCTGACCACTTACCATCCATCCTTCATGGGGCGCTGGTGGGTGCTGGTTCACTATGGCCCTTTTTTTTTGTGGCTCTATACTCACTAGCAACAGCTGACCCACAGTTCACTAATTCTTTTGTTAGATTAGGTCAACATGGGTGGTGCTAATTCCAAATCTCAATGTATTCATTTAAAACTACAATCCCCACTCTTGAGCCATTTGAGAACCAACTCATCACTTCCTTTGAACATGTTACATGCCACTCCAGGATCATACACAGGATCTCAGTCAATCCCCTCCCCCTCCCTAAACCCAAAGAACCAAAAAACAGCTAGCTCTCTTTCTTATTGTGTTTAGATTCATTATAGAGTATAGTAGCTTAAGGGATTTTGGCCCCTAGGTAATAATAGGTCTATTTTTATATGAGGATTTTTGAAAGATGATATTTTGGCTTGTTTTGAAACTTGAGATTAGTTATAAAGGTGTAATATCTTGAAGGATTTTGGTTTCTTTTAGAGGATTTTTTGAAGATTATATTTTTGCATGGTGAAAATTTTGAGTTTTCATAATTCTTCTTTTGCCTAAAGATACTTTTTGATGCAAATGGCAAGGCCATAGTGTGACACACCCCTTGTTAGATTTTTTGGTGACTTCCGTGACAGTCTAACACCCCCCAAAGCACAAGGGTAGCTCAGAAAAAAAAAACCGAAAATAAGAAGAAAAAGCCAAAACATTGCTAACTCTTTTGAAGGCACGCTTGATTGATACTGTGTATGTCCATGGTTAGTACATAGCTAACCGTTGTGAATACAATGGAAAAAGAGTAAACAATCAGCACACAACCATCTATCCTGCACGGTGCTGGTTCCACCTGGACCAAGTTGTTGATGCTCACCTTTGCAAGCTGGTTGGTTGGAGAAGAAGAATTTCTCAGTGGGGTTGGAGAGCTAGCTGGGTTCATTGACAATCAGAGAAGAATTTCTTGGTGTGGGTGTAAAGGTGGGTTCATTGGAAAAGATGAATTCTCTTAACAACTGCCAACTGAATCTCTCAGGTGCAATCTAAAGAGACATGATGTGGTGTGTGCTTTTTTGTCTTTGGCTTCTAGTCAGAAGGAAATGGGCAACATGTTTCCAGCACTCTCTTTTATTTCAGCAAGACAAAAACTTTGTGTGTGAATAATGTATTAACATTATCATTTTATTACCGCCTGGCCTGACCTACCCCACTCACCCACCCACCTACTAGAATTGCAATTTCTCTCACATCACTTATGACCCCAAGAAACCGTATGGACCTACCTACCATGATCATAAGTGGTGTGTATGGATCAACCCAACATACCATACGTAACTACACTACCTACCATGATCATAAGTGGTGTGTATGGATCAACCCAGCATACCATACGTAACTACACTACCTACCATGATCATAAGTGGTGTGTATGGATCAACCCAGCATACCATACGTTACCTATCTACCATGATCATTTATGTGTCTCAAGCTTACTATCTCAACCCTACAAGAAGAAAAAAAGAAGTCATGAAATGATAATTTTAGTTTGGTATCACGTCCAATAAGATTTGAGCCTTCAGTATGAGGCCATTTCTTGAAAGATCCCCTGTATGTAGGTGGTACATTCTGTCATACTACTAGTACAAGGAGGAAAATTTAATCTGAGTTTGAAGATCCAAATATAATCTAAATCGGTTTCCTTGTTTCAGTTTCCATTTGATCAAATCATTAGGGAAATATCTTAAGATGAAAATATTAAAATGACAAGAAATTATTCTTTATCAAGATTTTGCATTGTTATACGAAACATATAAATACTAATGGAAAAAAAAAAGATTTAATCGAAAAATTACCTAGCATGATTTCACAATTATAGTTCGCCCACATGGATTATCTATGTGACCCAGCACCCCACCAGTGCACCATTTGTTGAAAACCCATTATGATTCAATTGTGAATGAATGACAATTAAGTTACCCAAGGTTTTATTTTGACAACTTATTTTAGAAATCTTCTTAACATTATTATAAAATGTGTAAAAATGTGGGTGTAATTCATTAGTCTCTGTTCACTAAAGCAATAAATTCATTGCATCTGCATTAGGTCCTTCTCACTATAACTAGGGAATTCACTCAAAATCCAATGAAATCATATGATGTATAGAGACACCTTTTAGGGAATTCACTCAAAATCCAATGAAATCATATGATGTATAGAGACACCTTTTGTTGTAGTGTAATTCCATATCATAATACTCAAGTTAACTATGTACGAAAGTGAGTAGATATTAGAGATAGCAAATGTAATTGATTACTACGTAGGTGGGTATGTAAATAGTTGAAACAATTGATGATTACTAGGTACATATATCGTTAACTATTGCGATTAGCTATGAGACAGGAATACAGCCAAAAAGTGTTTTCCTTGTCCCCGCACCATCCGTTCCTGCCTTGTGTGCTGGTGGATTCTGATTTACTATGGCCCTCTTCTTGTACCATCAGTCCTGCCTCGTGTGCTGGTGGGTTCCTGTTTTACTGTGGCCCTTCTTTCTTGTAGGTATTACTTGCGTGCTCTGGCTAACTATGCAACACACAAAATGGGTGAGCCAGTTTGTTGGTTGAACAAAACCTTATATTTGGAACGGGACCCCTTGACAGTCTGAGGTTTCTGTTGGTTGCATGCCCACTGGATGCAGGCCCTCCCAGCTGGCTCCTTGGGCCCTCCAGTTCCATGGAGTACAAATCAGAAGGAATATTATATCCAGTGTTGTGAGGGTGTGTGTATCTCTTCTTACCCAGAAATACCCACCACTATCTGAGGAATAAACATCAGCTAACTCTGTGCCAGCAGCCGGCTCCTCTCAGGATTTTTCTGTCTCCCCGCTCATTTTCAACATGGCAGTGCTTGTCTAGGAGTTGAAGGACCGCTTTAATGGGTGAACAGCCCAACCCTTGGAACGTACTACCGCCCCAGGTGGCGAAGAGCCGTATGGGTAAGGTAGATCTTTTACCCTAATACCCTAATTTATTTCTTAGAACTAAAATATACCCTAATGAAGCACATACTCAAAATATATAAATCTGACAAAATTATATCCTATTGATATCATTGAATATATGTGAGATATACCCATATAATTAGGGTTAAAAAAAGAGGAGTAAATTCCATTGTATTTGAAAATTGTCCTAATAATTTCAAAGTGCAAACAACTTTTTACTCTTACTAAAGGTACGTTCAGACCTAAAGTTAAAGTTAGAGTTAAAGTTAAATGTTAGGCTGAAATTAGGTGTTAGGTTAGCATGAGGTAATCATCATTAATTAGTTAATAGGTTGTAACTTTTTTGCCTATCTCCATTCAAGCGTGATGATATTTTTGTATGCAAATAGGTAGGTTAGCACCAAAATGTTACCTATGTTCAAGAGTTGGCCCAATGTTACTGGCGTGGTAATGCTCATGATGATGAAGGATAACCCTTGCCATGCACTCTTGTTGTGCTTGAAGTTATCTTCATCTCACCGCACACTCACCGCAGACTTGTGTTTATAAAACAACTTTTATGCACATAAGCTCCTTCTTTCACAAGTTGCACAAGCTCTTTGCTTTTCTTTGTCCTTGACAACTTTCTTTTTGTCTTGGTTAGTTTTCTATTGTTGCAAATTGCTACATTTAAAGTTGTCCTCCCCTTGCTACGCACCTTTTGTCACAAACGTTTCTTCGCACAAAAGTTGCTTAAACTTTTCATTCGTTTGGCTTCTTGAGAAGTTTTCTATTTTTTGGTTGGTACTTTGTTGCTATAGATTGTTGTGCTCAAAGTTGTCCTCATCTCATTGCTCAACCTCTCTGCTCTTTTGTGTCCTTGAAAAGTGTTTTCCATTTTTCTAATTGGTTTTTTGTTGTTGCACATTATAGCTTGCTCTAGAACATTCATCATTTGGCTACACTCTCTAAAGCTTTCATCACTTACTACACTTGTGCACAAGATTGTTCACCACTCAAGTTCTCCACTCTTTTTTTGTTTGTTTTGTTTTGTTTAGTTGCAATTTCCAATGACAATGCCACCATAGTTGTTGTTGATCGTTTTTCTTCACACTATTTTGGAGTTGGAAGAATTTTTTTGCATGAAATATGAGGTTGAAGAGGAAACCATTAGGTTGATTACAATTCTAACAATAGATTTCATGGCACATGGTGCCAGATTGTTGGTCGATCGTGTGAGGGATAGTGCTATCTTGCATCACTTTCAGTTTTCTTACGATTTTGATTTTTTGATAACAAAGGAGGTTGGCGATTAAGTTAAAGTTCGAACACCATTTGGTACTCTAATTTCTTCATGACTTGGTACAATAATCAAAGGTGGGTTGAGCACTTCCATGTCACTAGAAAAATTATTTTGCAAATCATAGAGAAGTTGCAACCTTTGATTGGAAAATGAAACATTAATTACATGTGTGCAATTCCTCTTATTTCTTGTTTGTTTGATATGTATGTTGTTTTCTTGTTCTTGCTTGCTTGTTGTTGTATTTTTTAATTTGTTGTTACACCAATTACTTGTTTGCTTGCTATTGCATTTGCTTGTTGTTGCATTTTTTTTATGTTGTGTTGTTTTGTTATTATAGGTGTGCAATTTTTGTTGGCATTAGAATTGTGTGCTTGCTTTACAAGTTCGCTCATGGTGTTGATTACCTTCAATGCAGTGAAATGTTTACAATCAACAAATCATTTGTGAACATGGTCTTGCATGAATTTGTTGTTGTTAATGTTGTGTTCAGAACTCAGATTCAATGGCCATGCGATGAAGATCTCTTGAGGGTTATGGCATGCTTCAAGGATTGGTGTGGTTTTCCTTTTATTCAGGGTGCAATTGATTGCACATAGATCCATATTCAAAAACCTAAAGGAGTTTTTGCTGTATAATTTTTTTTGGTACAAATCCAAAACTTACAACATGTAATTGTATGCAATGGTTGATCATGAAAAATAGTTTCGAGATGTTTTTGTTGGATTGTCAAGATTCATGAACGATTTTAGAGTTCTACATTTGTCCAACCTTTACAGTAAGGTAACTTTTGATGGATTTTTTGACCATGAACATGGATCACAAGATGGCATTAACCCCTACATACTTGGAGATAAGGGCTATCCACTTTTGCCTTGGTTCATGATCCCCCATAAGTAGAGTGTAAACATCAGGCACACATTTTTGGAAACACTATATAATAGACATCTTTCGAAGAGGAAGAGTGTGGTGGAAAATACCTTCAAGATACTTCAAAACTTTTTCAGAGAATTGCTAGTCAAAAGCAATCTCCAATACCCTTTTTTTTCTTGATTTGTTATTGTTTGTTGTACAACATGATATTGGATGGGAGGGATGTTGATGTTAATGTGTTGATGCATTAATTGGAACATGAAGATCTATAAGGTGGAATAAGAAGGCATCAACAACATACGATGGATGTAGGACATAATGAAGGAGAAGCTAATTTAAAAGGTACTAAACTTTCATGATCCAACCAAAGAGTGACACTTGAAACATATCTAAGGAATAGAAAAGCACATAGAAAATGAAACAAGTTGAATTGTTGCAATCATGTTGAAATGTAATTGAAATGAATTCATTCATGGCATTGAAATGATTTCAGTTCTGCTAGGTTTGATGCTCAAATGACAATTTGATTAATTGATTTTTCTTGGAGTTGTTTCAAGTTTTCAATTGAAATGGAAAATGTTGAATTCAAAATAAGCTCCACTGCAAATGTTAGTTCAATTCTGTTATTTATCTCAATGAATTTTTTTCAGGTAAGCTCCGCCATTGCTATTTAGTTGAATGCCATTATCTAGCTCAAAAACATTGAAATGCTGAATTGAAATGTTAGATTGACTGAACTTTCTGGAATATTCAGATCAATCTTCAAATCTTTAGACTTACTTAACTTTTTAAAACTCCTAGAATCTTTAGATCAATATTAGTTGTAACTAGTCTTCATTTGTGTCTTGACTATTCAACAATGGTTGCTCATCAGATGATGATTTAAAAATGTTGATTAATGGAGGCATTTGAGTTTGATCTTTTATGAAGGCATGACACATCGCAAAACTAAGGTTTGTTAAAACACTCACCATGTTTTTATTCATTTTGTAAGCCTTCTTGTCCTTCTCCTTCAAGTACTTGAGATGTTGCCTCAAAGTCTTTTCATGAGACTTGGTCTTGTTCTTGTCAATCTCAAGCTAACTTGTGTTGATCCGATCCATGGTGTCAACAATTACCTAACTATTCTAATTAGAGGCTTCAATGACATGCATGAACGTTGATGATCTTTTCTTCTTGACTCTAATGTTTCCAGGAATTATTGATGTTGCATGTGCTAGACATGTGTTAGTTGTTCCATGTGTTGGATTTGTGCTAGCTTTCACAGGTGTTGTAAAATCAGAATCACTTTCAAGATTCACAAATGTAGGACACAAAGGAGGATTACCTGGTCCAAAAGACTATGAGAAATCATCCAAGTTGATTGTGTTGTTTGGATTTATGCCTTGGTTGAATTGAGGAACCTCTTGGCTTTCTTCAAGAATGTCATGTTCAACAAGCAACTCCTACATTAGAGATCGAGAAGCTGGTTGTGTAGGGAAATGTTCTTCCTTTTCTTCTTTTTGTGATGCATAGATTCCATTTCCTTTTGCTTAGAGATCCCTCACATGGATTGGAACATTGATTCTTCTCTCCATTTGGAAAGCCTCAATCACATTGTAGTAGTCATCAATGTATTGTTTTGGCAAATGGAGTCTATCTCGCTCTTCCAATGTCAAATCCTAGTTTGAAGTGTTATTCCCAGTGCATGTGTGGTAATCTAAAATGCACTTGTAATCATCATGGATGCAATTCCACTTGTCTTTGCACATTTTGCCAATTTTTGGAATCTTGGACTGTGTGATTGCTTGCAGATTACTTGATAACTTGTTCCATCGATGACCTGCTTCAATGTAATCTGTTCCTTACACTTATAACTAACCAAGGCCATGACCCCAATTTGTGTTACATTGGCGTGAAGGACCTTCATTGCCTCTGTTTCTACCTTTTTTTCTCACATTGTTTGTTGAATTGTTTCTATCCATTATATCCATCTCCTCTTGGTTCCAATTGCAATGCTATGAGTTATTTCCACATGTTTTGTCCGTGTTTCTTCCTTTGTTGTTGTTTGGTGTTGAATTTATTCTTGAATTTGCCATTGCACTTGACACAATTGAAGTGCACTGTTGATTGTCGCATGTGAGTAACATGATGGTTATGGTAAATTGTTATAACAAGTGTGTAGAGTACCAAGGTAATGGCAAGCTATTGGTGTAGTAAGCATGCAAAACACTAGGGTGATGGGAAGTTGTGGGTGCAACAAATGTGAAGAGCGCAAAGCACGGTAGAATGTAGAGTGCAATAGAATGCAGGGTGATGGCAAGGGTTGGGAGAGTGGACCTTGAGTGCGATCGTACATGGGGGCAATGACGAGACGCAGGAGAGTGGACCTTGTTGATAGGTGACCTTGTCAATAAGCTATTACATAAGATTTCGGGCTGTTAGGTTAATGACGGTGATAAACATTAAGATATTCATTTTTTGAAGATTTTTAACATTACAACAATGTATTAACACATTGTTCAACTTTAATAATTTGCTTAACTTTGGAATTACCGTGTCATGTGTGATGTCAACTAATTACATGTTATTTTTTCGTGTTTGAAAAAATTTAGTTATCATTTTTTTTATCAACCATGTTAATTTCTAGTGTGAATGTACCTTAAATAAATTAAAAAAACATACGTGTTTTCTCACCCCAACCTTGGGTATATGATAGGAATTATCTACAACCTACCCATCTACCAAAAATTATGATGATTTATACCCAAAACCTAACTTGATGAAAAAAAGGGTTGAGTCATAATATACCCTTGCCCTAGGATATATCAAAAATAGTAGTATACCCACACAACACTGGAACAATCCTTCCCCCTTCAAGCACTGCTTCAAAAGTTAACCACATTTTGACCATCAACAACATAACAACCTTTATCTTCTTGGTTTTGAAGAGGCCATGTAAATAAATAAGGCTCAATGGGCAATTTGATAATTTTTGTAGATCATTTTGTGGGCCTCATGTATTCATGTTGTGAGGGCAAGATTGAAAAAAAAATCAATTGGCATGGTAGAAGTTTAGGGTTACAATTTAAGGTTACAAGTTGTTGGTAGTTGAGTTAGGATTTTCATTTTCCATCCTCAGTGACATTTGACTTATAGAAACTCAACTTGAACTTTTCCAAATTCTTGGATGATGTAGGGTGTAAATTATCCATTTTTTTAATTGAGTATTTGTTCATAAGCTTACGTATTGACATGTAAACGAGGAATTTGGAAAAGAAGATCTTGCTAACTTGCATCAAACCTTGCACAAACCTAAGGATGGGCCATTGAACCTTTTGCAAGAGAATGAAGATTGACATTGAGTGTTCATTAAGGTTAATTGGGTAACAAAATAAAACAAAATTTGTGTTTGACAATAATAATCGGGAACATGAAAAAGAGCTTGAGGCATTGTGGCTAGATGGTTTTTCAATTGAATGTTAAAAAACCATTAATCTATCTATGAAGGAAAGTAGTTTGTTTGTTTATTGTGTTGAAATCTCCCAAATCACAATGTTTCTTGTCACTTTTTTGGTAATGTGGGAAAACATTTGATGAGTGAATAGGGTTCCATCAAGTTGGTTTCATAATGTTTCAACCTATGTGGAAAAGTTATTGAATATTAATCAAAAACTTCACTTAAGATTCATTTAAATCAAAACTAAAAATTATAATGGAATTTGGGCACACTTTTGGTTTATTGGAAACCTTCAATGTGTAGGATCTAATGGAGGTGACTTGGAAATTTTGAGATTTAAGGTGTGGGAGATATATTTTGATGTCCGATAAGGCCCAAGACATTGGAATTTTAAGGGAGCAATTCTAAATCTCAAGGAGGAGTCCATGTTTGTTATAGGTGGGATCAACATTTGGAAGCAAAATGGACTAGTTAAATAATTTAAGGTTTTTCTTTCACAAGTTAGGGTTTTCTCCAACATTGCATATCAATTGTTTTGAACCTTTCTCCTCTTTAGTATTTTGTGTTTACCCTAAAGAAAAAACTTGCAAGGAGGGAATAAAGGTGTGCATCATCCATTACATCTCAGGGAAAACAATTTGGTCTTGGCTTCCTTACAATCTTACTTTTTGGACTTAAATTTAGCTGAACTTCTATTTTAACCATGCATTGGTTTATTACTTAGTTACAACAAAAAAATTCTTCAACCTTAGTTCACACTTCCAACAATATTTTTTCATATGATTCATGGCGATGACTTTTTCTTTAATGCAATGTTTTTATTTTGTAGATTAGTGATTTGTAGGCAATTTAAATTAGTATATCAAATTTATATCCTAGGGTTTTTTTTACTTGTTCATCAAAGTTTATCTAATTTTGATGGTGTGGCATATACTATCAATGATGAAAATTTTAAGACAAATCATCATAGAAAAATATCACTCTTTGTATGTATACACATATACATACATATGGGTGCATTGCCGTTATTAAGAGCCAAAAAAAAAATAGAGACAAAGTCTTTATAAATAATAGATTAGTTAATCAAGTTGACATGATCAAACATGATCATTAAAGAATTTTAAAAAATTCATTATTTACAAATCATGAATTTTTTTTGTTTTAATTTGATTTATACATCTACAAATGAAATTGTAATTTTTGTTAATTTCATGTTACATATGTGTTCGAAAAATGTCAAGTAAAAGCTTAAGTAAAATGAGCCTCCTTTTTTTTCAAAAGGCTTAAGTGCAAGTGCTTTTTTGTCAAGTTCAAAGGGGGACCCAATTAACTTTCAAGCCTATGCAGGAGCACCGTTTTGGGTGTAAGTAGGGGGTTTTACTTTATAGGTTACCAAGGTGGAACCTTGGTAATTCAGTTTATGAACCACAATTGGATCATAAAAGGGTCCCAATGGATGCTGTATTAGTGGGTGTTGGGTCACATAAGATTAACTATTTATATAAACCAACAAGTGAGTATAGAATTGAAATTATGTATGTTTATTACATAGTTATGGAAATTTATGTTTTTGTTTACATAAGTATTCTTTCACCTTTTTATTTTTTTTATGTATAACTATCATGCAATAATCATTCTCCTATCATGGATTCTACACATTCACAATTATGCCAAAACCTTTGAAAATTAACATTTCAATTCTCTTCATGATTCTATTCCATTAAACTTTATGTTCATACAACAACTTGTTTTCATCAAATGAAGATGTTTCCAAAGGTCACACACATTCATTTGTATATTCACTAAAATGAAATTAAACAAAAAATTTCTTAAAATTTACACATTACATGGCTCCCCATGTGATTCAAAATGCATATTAATTATCATGTACATTAATTAAAGTTATGACCAAACTATAAATAAATTATGAAATCCAATTACCAAACTTAATCCTTAGATAATTACATAAATAATAGTCTAATTACATCAAGTTATAATTCAAGCACTGGGTGTTGTAAAAATTTCAAGAGGGTTGCCAGTGTTGGGAATGTAAAATGAACAATTAAGAAGACATCCTTTTAAATTTCACTGAAATTGGATAACTTGGAGACCCAACAAAACATCTAATTGGGAAGTCGGAATGTAAGAACACTATTCTGAAACCAAAATGAGAACCCAGCTCAACACTCCACCTAGGATGTGAGGGAGGATGTTAAATCAGCAATGGCCCCTTATAATAGACAATACAAAAGTATTGTCTTCTTCTTTTTTCGTGACTTGCCCAACCATACACATCTTGGTGCTACCTAGACACAAAATTTTGTGTCTTACCATACACACTAGGAGCCATAGGGACCCGTTGTGAATTTAATATCCTCTAGATGTGATCATGTGCACCTTGGGAAACAATTAAGGGATAATAGTTATATTTTCTCATACATCTTGACTAAAAACATAAAGTAAAAAAAAAATCCTGACTAGCAAAAAAAAAAAAAAAAAAGAGCCCCCCCCCCCCCCCCTCCCCTCTAGCCCAAAAAAAAAACCTTGAAAAGCCTTCAGTGTACTTCTGCCAACAAGCTTTTGGGGTTCTAATGAAGAGATCAAAATTTAGCAAAACCAAATTGAAAGAGCTGATTTATAAGTTAACAAAATTGCACCATTTAATTTCAAATTGCTAATAATGCATTGGTGCAGTGGGAAATAGATGTACGAGACGAATCTATCTCTGAAGGAAGGTAGTTTGTTGGTTTTGGTTGTTTGTCATGTTGAGATCTCTCACACCATGCCCCCTCTGCTGTGCTCTTAGTACCATTGGAAAGCTCTCAATGAGTAGGGATGCATCAAGTGAGTTTTATAATGTTTTGACTTACATTGGAGAAATCATTAAATATTGAACAATTTTTTCACTGTTCAAATATCCATTTTAATCAAAAAAAAATTGTAGAGAAATTTGAGTGCACTCTTGGTATTCTTTAAAAACCCTTAGATTAGGAAGATTTAATGAAAGTGATTTGGAAAATTTTAGACCTGAGCTGGGGGAAGACATTGAAATTTGAGTCCAGTTTTTGTCAGTGAAAATTGAATTAAGTTACAAAAAATGGTTTTGGAAGGAAAAATGCGTTGGGTAAAAAGTTCATAATTGGGCCAAGGGCACAGGCTACACTAGTACATATAAATTAACCTCCAAAAGCAAGACTACAAAAATCTGAAAATGCTTGAAGTCTGTTTTACAAGATAACAATCATATTGTACATTAATACATGCTTTTAAAATCTCCAGAGTTATGATCAGTACCTAGCTACATATGAGAAAAGTACTATAACAGTGCAGCTCATGCAGACCAGTAAAAATTTGGACCACTTTCTCTGACCACATCCAGAGTGATCATGGGTGGAGTGATGGGTAGTGGCTCCAGCAACCACTTTCACTATTTATTTATTTTTGCCTAATTTGGGTCACTTGTATGAAGTTTTCAGTCACACATTTAAAATCAGGGTGAAAAAAAAACAAACTAGAACCTTGAGATTGTTCAAGGTTCCCACTAAAAAAATTATTCTAGAGGGACCCAAATTGGTGAGTTGATAAATAACCAGCTCCAGAGATTAATAACAACTAGCTAGCTAGTTAGGGTTGTGGTCGCTGCACTGATCTTTTGCACATGCAAAGAATCTGTGCAGTACCCCTAACTAGTAGTTAGTCGCCAATTTCTGCTCATTAGCAAATTCCGGGATTTGAAAAAATTCCGTCCGTCCGGACAGTTTTCTGGATTCCGACAAGATCACCTCAAGCTGCTACAAGCTGCATTGCTCGCCAGCGACCTGCTGCTGCAGATCGATCCACCTCGAAGAAGAACTCGATCAAAGAACTCCAAGAAGAAGAAGAAGAAGAAGAAGAAGATTACTACTAGAGTTGTTCAAGAAGGAATCATCAAGACTAGTCGAAGAAGAATTCTAGACTAGTGATCTGCAGCCAGTCTGCCAGCCAGCTGAAGAATTCATTCTTGGGAAGAGGATCGATCAGTCGCAGGAGGATCTATAATGCGCTAGCTGATTCTAGAATACATTTTCAAGTTCCAAATATATGTATATATATCTTTATATCTGATTCTAGCTATAGACATGTTCTAGATTCAGCTAGCAAATCAGCTAGCTAGCTAGTTGGCTAGAATGCGGGTGTGCTTTGAAAGACAAGACTTTGTTCAACATCCCCTTCACAGACAGATCGAAAGCATCGCAGAATTCCGGGTCAATCAGTTTTGGATCCGTTGACTCTGGATGTCTGTACAGTGATCCTGGAATAAGCCTGACGAGTTCTTCACGCATCTCCTTGATCCTGGTTTGAGAGTAACTTCCCAGTACCTCTTCCACGAGAATGGAGCCATTCTTGATGCCCGTTTCGCTCATGAAGACTGAGTAAGTGGTTGGGTCTTTGGGCAAATGCCAAGAGTATTGTGTGTAGGCGGTGTCCTCATGGAAGAAGACCGGAATGCAACCAGCAATGATGGAATCGAACACGGATCGACGAGTGGCAGTGTCGCCTCTCGGTTGTAGACAAAACTCGGCATGCAAGAGTTTCTTGTAAATCGGAATCGGGTTATGACTGCACTTGATCTTGCTGCAATCAAGGAGTGAGCAGCGTGTTTTGGCGTTGATGCACTGGTTGTAGAGTGAGCCGCGGATGCTAGTCGCCATCGATGGACGTAAAGCTCCGGAAAACGCAAAGAGATACTCGCGAGAGCTCGTTCGAACTTCGTGTGTCCATCTGCGCAAGCTCGTGGCTGTGGACGGATGGAAACCTGTTGGGTATGGAACGGCTTGATCCATTGACAACCAAGGTCTTCTCTCTAGTGAGAAGACAGTGACGTTGGCCAGCTCCGGGAGAACCAGAAGCGTAGTACCCCAGTGACCAGTATCGTCTTCCAGCGAGCGACTGAAGTCCCAAGCCGTTCGACCAGCGATGAGGAAGTGGTCACGGCCGCCGTGTCGTTGCCAGGAATCCGTCGCGTTCTCTTGTAGCCAGGCAACGAGCTCAGGTCCCTGCCATTCCATCCGCTTGTCCGTGTACAAGTAAGGCAAAGCGTGAATCCCCGCGTAGAACGGGATGAAGAAGGCATCGGCATCTGATGGGGAATCCGTCAAGCACTCGTACCTTAGCATTCGTGAGTGGAAGATGACTTCCAGCATGTACGCGTCGGTACCGTACCAGTCGTCAACGAACAACGGCTCGCTCGAGTTTACCGATTCTCCGAAACCGTAGTTCTGCACATGCGCGCAGAAGTTGATCCACCCCACTAGCTTCGACGCACAAAGCTCAAGAAGCGCGAGGTTGAATTCCGTTGGGAGTTCGTACATGTAGATCCGTCTCCCGGCACAAGCAGAAGCAGCAGCTGAATCAGCAGCAACAGCTGGCTTCGTCAGCTGCTGTTGATTCGCTAAAATCCCTACTGGCTCGTGCAATTGAGCATCAGGAGAGATACCATCCGCGAGCTCGACTTCCACTACTGCAACTGGGCGTGTGGGTGGCGCTACGGATTCGGGACATGCCCAGATAGTAATCAGAATCAACATCAGACTCGAAATGCAGCAGCAGTACACTAAGTTAGCTCTCGAGGTTTTCGGCACTTGATCAAAACCTGGAAACTCCACCATTTTCGGAGTTGCAGAGTTCTCTGATCACAACTAAAATAGATAGATACCGTTGCACTAGCTAGTTCTGCTCACGAGATTCTTGCAGAAAATTGAAGTAGTGCAGCAATTGTTGTCCGAAGCGTGGTGAAGAAGATTCGAAGGCGGCGGCTACAGATTGCCCCAGCTTTATAACTGCTTTCCTTCCTGACAGATTGAATCCGATTTGGAAACTGATACACACTGAGCTAGGAAGTCCGTCCTAGATCCTGGAAGAACCCAGCTGGGCACTAAACCTGCTGCGTCGAGAAGCTGCTAGCTAGAGGATTGCTGCTTCTTCTCTTCTCTCTCTCTCTCTCTCTCTCTCTCTCGCTTTTCTAAAGTAGCAATCTGTGCTGTGGACCTGCTGAGCAGTCTGATGAATGCGGGTCACGAGCTAGAAAGGCGGCAACTGAATTTGAGACATTCCTAGGTAGAGGCTCATAACAGAGTCGCTAGACGTGTGGTTGCAAGGGAGAAAAACATGAGCGGGATCGATGAAATACTGGGTTTCGGGAAATCATATCCAGCTGCTGATGACGAGGAGTAATCTAACAGGGCGAGCTGAAGATAATTCACAACGTCGACGCGGAGATCTATCCCTCACGTTCTCGCCTGCAGATCAGTACTATCAACATCGGCTGTAGTCAAACATCACCGTAAACTCTGCTCACTAGAATCTGCATCGCTCTCCACTCGAAACCAGTCGGTTCTAGATCTCGAAACCTGTTGAGAATCTTCCCGGGCCGCATTTAGTTCTAGACTACTACAGCTTATACTCCTAGCTCGAGACCTTTCTCAAAATCGACCATCCACTCCAGTTCCCTGATGAGCTGAGCTGCTAGCTAGAAACATGTCTCTGTGAGCTATATCCTCTCTCTCAGCTAGTCTCAAGCCTTTTTTCTCTCTCTCCAACAAACTCTGTGTTCAGATCATGTGCAAAGTTCTGACATGCAGTGCAAGTGGTGGGGGAGGCAATCATCTCAGCAGCAGCTCTTCTGCAGCTGCGGTAGTCCCGTGCACACCATCATCCCTTTGTGCCGGCTGTCTAGACTGGCTTGGTGCTGCTGGTGCAAACGACCTCGGAAGATGATTTCATGCACGTTCTCCTGCCTGCCTGCCTGCAGCTCAATCTGTCTATCCAACTGTGCTACAAGCTCTACGTCTTCAGCTAAGTTGGTATCTCAGATTATCACCTACCATTGCAAGCCACCAACCAGCCCACCAGCATTATGGATGGATGGTGGGTGGATGGATGGATAGGAAACACTTTTTCATTGGCGTCTATGGTTTCCTAAGTAAGCACCTTGGTTACCTCAGCTTTGAACTGTTTTTACTACCTACCTGCTGTTAATTTTAACAACCCACTCACTTGAGCACCCAAGTACCTCAATGAACTAACCCATCTACATGCATCTTCTTGCCCAGTGGTCATCTGGTCATCTATTATCCTTTCTACTTACCTACCTCCTGTTTTAGTACCTACCTACTAACAACCAACTAATACCTATTAATCTTTGTTTTTCTACCTAACTTTTCCAGGGTTTTAATACCTTAGACCTACTCACAACCTTCTAGTCCTTACCTATGTACTAACCATCCAGGTATGTGTCTACAAGTACCTAGTCGTCATCTATTATCTTTCTTACGTACTTACCTTCTGTTTTTAATACTTATCTGGTGACAACCTGCAAGTGCTTGGCTATGTACTAACCACTATTGTGTTATTCCTTGGAAGAGAATCTTGGGTCCTGGTTTTGACATTGCAAATTTTGTTTGGGGATTTTCAGGTGAGAGGTTTGAGCCTCATTCTTCCAATTTTTAAATCTTTCAGTTTTGGTTCTAGCTAGCACATTTTTCCAAGTTGAAGAATCTCCTGCCACTACTTCAGGACACTTTTCTATGGTTCTAATTTCAATTCTGAATTCAACAGAAGATTAGTTTGACGATCCAGTTCTTGTGTTGATTCCAACAAAACTCGAGTGTCAACTCAAGTCTAAACCACAAAAACCTAGACTTGGATCCCAGAGTTAAATCCTGTGAATCGAATACCCGCACAACATTGGTACTTACCTTTTACATACATCTGCTTATCTTTTACTTATGTATTAAATCCCAAACCTACTTAAGTTCCATTCCATTTTTGGTACCTACCTAGTAACACCCACCAGCCCTTACCTGTGCACTAACCATCGACATCCATCTACTTGCCTAGTAACCACCTAATATCTTGACTACCTACCTACCAACCTACCTAGAGGACGCCCCTTTTTGGGGGGGAAGGGGGGGAAGGGGGGGGTGGGGTTATGGAGCAGGTTACCAAGGTGAAACCTGATCATGTCAACTTAGTTGGGGTTCATCCATGACTGAGAAATAACCGAGTCATAAGAGGCTTCCAATGGATGATGTACTGCTTGCTGTTGGTTCATTCAGGCCTTAACATCCGCATATCGGTAATAGATTGGAAGGCAGCAACTAGGAAGAAAAAGAGATGGGGAACAAATCAGAGAATAGTTAAGTCAATGAATCCTTTTGAAATCATTTCCTGACTTTGCCTGACATCATCAGTTGGCTGCACATTCATGACAAGTCTCCAGACAGTCCAGAGGCGACAATGTCAACAGAGGACGAAGAAGAATAGTCCAGAATAACAGACTTGCTTGATTAATGGGTTTTTATCATAGACGTTAGTTTTCAAATTTGGAATACAATCCAAACTGGGTTTTGAACTCTCTCTCACCAGAGTTCACACTAGAACAAACCCTGAAGCAAATCCCCAGGCCAGCTCAATGATATTATTTATTTTTGGTTCTAGAAATCATTCCGAAGTTTTAGCCTAAATTCACAGTTATGAGACCAAGTTATTTATAAATTTTGCCACATGATCTTTAACATCACAAATACAGTTGCTTCTATCTCACCTTTGTGCAAGGGTCATTGGATATGGTGTTGTGCATTTCTTTTCATTAGCCTGAAATATGAGAAATATGTACACATGCGTCGACATAAAAATTGTAGCAAAAACCATTGGGAGTACCTAGTGTAAATTTTCCATAAATGAAATATTTTTCAATTGAAATTTTTATTGAAAAAATTGTAAATTTTTATGGATGTTGTCATTCCCCTTCATTAGTCATTCACTCAAACAATTTGTCCAGTCACCACATTTTAGGGTTTGATGATTGGAGTATGTAGTGCATATTTAGTACAGGCTATGGTCTTAAACTACATACAAGATATGTATTCTTGAGCAAGGCCACTAGCTATGTACTCCCCAACCAAGATACACTCATGTATGCCCCCATATGCGGTATTTGATTGTAAGATACACTTGGTGATCCATTGGGGAACATATGCAATTTCTAAATGTAAGATGCACTTGGTGATTCATTGGGGGACATGGGGGACATATAAAATATTTAGCCGTAGGATATACTTGGTGTTCCATGGGGTTTGGGGGGTGGGGTAGGGGGGAGGAGCAATAATATGATGTGTGAAAGATACACTTGGAGATCCATTGGGGGGCATATGCAATATTTAACCTTAGGATACACTTGGTGATCCATTGGGATACATATGCAATATTTAACTTTAGAATACACTTGGTGATCCATTAGGATACATATGCCATGCTTAATAGTAGGATATACTTGGTGATCATGGGGGAACATAGGTTATATTTCGCTGTAGAATACATTTGGTGATCCATTTGGGGATATATGTGCTATTAATAGTAAGGTACATTCGAGGTTCCATTGGGGGGACATATGTGGACACATTCCCAACAAAAGGGATCAATAGACATGTAACCATTGCTTAGGTTGTTTTTATGATCTTTAGCGTTTTTATCACATGTTGTATTTTATAAAACCATGTTTCTTATATGTCAATGCAACATGTGGATAAATTTGACAACAATGTGATGAATATGAAATATTCAAGAGTCTCTTTTAACAATAATAACTAGTAAGTAAAAACACTGTTTTATCACGGTTTTAGCATACTAAATTGTCAATCGTGAGTTGCCATGTCGGCCTGTTAGGAGGAAGTCCTTATGACTCTTCAAGGAGTACCTTCAGCTTTTTTTATCCTGAATTTATCCAATTGATGTTTAATTGTAAGATACACACAATGATCCATTGGGGGGACATAAGTGATATGCAAATTGTAAGAAAATTTGAACCATGTATAGAATCACAACTTCAAGCCTTCAAGCTGTGTAGTAGCTTTTTCAAAATATTTTCATAGCAAATGGCCAATACCAAAAGAAGAGCTAAAAGCATGTTTGGATTTTTCATGGAAGTCAGTGATAGATGATGTATTTGTTGCAGTGTGTAAGCACCAAAATGAATCAGAACAGTTCTTAACAAGCTGACTCATACTCGGAAAGAGTGTGTGCAAGAGGCGTGTTGGATGCTCAAAACAAAGTTCTCAATCATGAGTTATCTGGAAATTCTCATCTCCGATCATCCTGACACTTAACTCTGGAACTCCATATGACCACCCATTTTGTTGGGCTGTGGCCCCTGGCCCCTTAAGGGAAGGGATTATCTCTTCTTGGGGAAGCGGATTGGGGGCAATTTTGACACCAAATCTGGCTGTTTACATTAGGTGGAGCCAAATTTTTTGTATGGGATGTGTGAGCTGCTTTCAGAGATTGAAACAATTTGTTTCTTGCAGAATGATTCTCTGGAATTAGATTTATATTTTTATAAGCAACCTTGACTTTGCACCCCAAATAGCAACCCACACAAGTCCTATGACTGACAGTCTTCTCTCTTTTAACAATGAAAAGATTGATCAAGAAATTTGAAACCCATGGCCCAATTTTGAATTATTATCAGGCTGGGATCAAGTAATTCCAGAGGACTTTATGTGTAAACGATAAGCTACTTGATGTGCAAATGACAAAAATCAGTCGCTTGAGTATGCCCATAACTCCGTGTGTGTAAGGAACTTGTGTTTGGGTTATGTTTGCATGAGAGAAAGATTAAAGAGAAATTTTATGAGGTTGTCATTTGCGCCTAGTTTGACCAAGCTCTCATATAATAATTACTTTTGGCATGTTCTTGACAAAATCCTGTCCTTGTAGTATTGCCAAAAGGAAAAAAAACACACACACACACACACACTCAGACACACAAACTGGAACAACTGGTTAACTACAGTCAAGTGCAAGAGTGAACCTGCACCCAACAAGGCACCATCCACTGGATGCACGTTATGACGCAGTTGTGGATGTATCTGATCTGAGTTAATATCCGGTTTCACCTTGATAACCCATTCTGTAAGAAGTAGGTTCTATAAATATGTCGGATAGGTAGCAAAATGGTTGACTAGTAGGTAAGTACATGGTTTTTTCATAGGTAAGGCTATTTTTATTACCTACCTAGTAACAGCCCACTTACAGGTTGTTAGTAGGTTGGTGGTTAAAAGCAAATCGACCTAACCAGCATGGTTAGCTATGGTGGTTAGGTGAGGGACTGGAATCCAACAGAAAACTGTTTCCTGACCACTTCACCATCCATCCTTCATAGTGTGCTGGTGGGTACTGGTTCACTCTCTCGCCAGTTCTATTGTTGTGTGCAGCCAGCTTTTCCCACACCCACTTGTTGGCTTTGGCAGGCTTGAGACACCAATATCTTCTCCTAACATAGGTGGTTGATGAATGCAGCTTTATTGTCAGAACCTTGGACATGGCTAGAAACTATTAGGACACCACCATAATTTCTTGACTTATGACATTTTGCACACCATACATTACTCTACACAAGCTAAGGAGGCACCCAAAAAAAGAATCCAAAATGTGAAACATATCATTATACAATTCAAATTTCTTTGCAGCTCGAGCAGTTTTTGTTTGCCATTGACAAATTTGAGCAACTCGTACATAGTGTCCAGTGTATCAATGGACACTGTGTAACAACCCATTGATTGATTCGTTGATGCTTCAAATACATACAGCATGTGGGTTTGGTTTGGAATGTAGCAAATCAATGTTTCTAACTTAGATGCCACCGTATTGGATTTTGGGTTTGTAGATGGCATAATTTAATGTTGTTCTCTGCAAAAGAATATAAAGCCCCAAAGGACATTCAACGAAGGAAAAAAAGTTTTTAAAACCTCACCATACAATCTAAAATTTTGTCACATATCCAAAACACTGATTGCAGAATGTCTTTCTCTCTCTGGTGAAAAGCAAATCTAAAAGGGACGCACATTTGGCACGCCTCTGGCTGTGCATTATGCTAACTATGGCATCATTGGGCAACTGACATAACACAGTTTGTGGTTCCTAGTTTGTGTGTAATAGTTAGTGGCTGTCCCATATACTTTTTGTAGGATAATGTGACCCAACACCCCACCAGTACACCATCCATTGAAAACCCCAACTGAGCTTCCATTTTTTCACCTTTGCTGAACCACAACTGAGCTTCCATTGTTCCACCTTGGTGACCTATCCTGTATATAACCCTCCTACTTGCACCTTACACTACCTACCTAGATAACTACATATGTAAGTGGCTTTGTAGAAATTTACTATCTAGGTAGGTAAGTATGCAAGACACTTGGTGCCTACTAGGTAGGTAGATACATGTGGATGGTTGATGCCAATGTTGATGGCTTATTGATTTTTTTCATTATCGTTGAGTAAGTTATTTTTAAAAAAATTGAGTGTCGATCCGGATATCAATATCAAAAAAAATTTGGGTGCCAATTACATGATCAATATTTTTGGTAATAACTGTCGATTAACCTGCCAATTATATACCAGTTATAGGTTTTTAAAAATTAGAAAGTTAAAAAAAATCAATTTTTTGTGTTTTTTAATCATTAAAATGTTTAGTGTTTTAGGATTGATAACATATTTAGGTGAAAACTAGATCATCAGGGTAGGTTATTAGATTTTGAAAATTCAATACCATGTGATTAGGTTAATTATTGATTATTAAAAAAAAATCAAGAATTGGACTTATAACTGTAGTTATTAATAACTGGATTGACAACGGAGTCAAAACTCAATAATCCACCGATAGTAGTTGATACACTGCTAACGACTCTGGTTAGCTATGGGACAGGAATACAATGAAAGAGGGTTTCATCATCCGTCTTGTTTGCTGACATGGTGGGTGTTGCTTCACTCTGGCCCTTTTTGTACTACTGGTGATGTCCCAAGTTCCCTCTCAAAGGTTTTTCGTCAATCTCTCTATGAAGCAAGGTAGTTTGTTTGTTTTGTTTTGTCTGTACTTATGAGATCCACCGAACCTGGATGCTTCAGATCCCATTCTTGGTCTCTTTGGAAAGCTGAGGAGGAGGAGGAGGGATGCATGGGCTTGGCTCCATGACGTTTGGACTTGTGGTGCAAAAGTTCTTGAATAATGAATGATTTCTTCACTGAAGATTAAATAAAATTGTAGCTGAAAATTTCGGAGGAATTGGAATGTGGCTTTGGTGTTGTTGGAAAGATCTTGATGAGCAGGATTTAATGGAATTTATTTGGTAGACTTGGATTCAGATTTTAAAGTGATTTCTGCCGCTGAAAATTCAAATAATTTTTTTCAAAACCAGGTTTTGGAAAGAAAAATCTGTTGAGGACGTGGTAACACTTGGGCCAACAGCACAGGCCACACTAGTGCATATAAAGAGAAGAACTTTATACATTGAGAGTCCTTCCAATCAAATTCCATTATTCGCACATATGATGTGTGTTGTTAGATTTTGCCATGACATTTTGAGTGCTCTAATTAAAAATTGTATTTATTCATGCTGCAAGTGCACTGCAAGCTTCTATCATTCACCCTTCAGTCAAATACTTTCGCCTCTTTCTTGCCAGTGCTAATTAGAAAAAAGGTGATTTAAATTTCGCTTCCAAATGTTTCTAGTTTCGTGACCACTTATCATCCATCCTTCAAGGTGTTGTGCTAATAGGTGCTGGTTCACTGTGACCCTAGAACCTAACCTATAACTTGGACCAACCTAATTCTTAGAACCTACCAACACTAGATGGAATGTGCTTATGAGTTTAATGTTTCTAGTAGCTTCACTTGTGCTTGCACATGAACTCACTCACATTGAGCTACAAGATTTAGTGAGGTCCTTAAGATTGGTTCAACTCAACTTTTTTGGTTTTGAAATGTGATCATTTTGTTGCTCTTTGGCTTTCTTGCAAAATGAGGCAATGGGTTTGAACAATGTTTTGAGTTTTATCCATGCTTCCTGCAAAAGATCATAAGACTTGTCAGTTTGCAATGATGGTCCTCAATGATAGTGGGGTGCATGATTTTTTAAAAAATTGCTCAATTAAAGGTTTTCTAAAGTTATTCTCAAAATTCTCAATTATGTTCCTAAAGTACTCATCTCAATTGTTGTTCATGCTTTTGCTACGGTATTTGCAATGATTTTCCGATATTTGTGGACCCATAAGCACTTTGAAGAATATCCTTTGAAACAAATTAAAATGTGTATCCTCAAAAAAAATCCCAAAGTTTGTTGCCATTAATGATCCCTAAACTCCTCATTGCATATTCCAAGAATTTATCATCAAATTTCTTCAGAAAGATATTGTCAAAATCCCCAATCAAGAAGCCTTTGACACCAAGTTGTTTTCTCAAGGCCTTCTTGAAAAGTTGGAGTGTATCACATTTTGTTGCTAAAACCTTTTTAAATGGCAATCTTTCTCAATGTTTAATGAAGAGGTTGTGAGAGTTTCACTCAGGATTGGGGTGGGGACTATCATAACTCCATTTTTTTAACAAATGGTAGCATTTGTCTCTATTGAGTCTTAAGGAACAATCATAGTACAAGCAAATTTCAAATTATAGAATTTTTTAGTAGAGATCTTGATTGAGCAAGGTCACCGTATGATGTTCCATTTTTTGCTTGTTTTGTTGACATAAGGAATATTTAATATGTGCATCATCATGAATTTCGGTGAAGTTAATGTGTCTAATACATATTATTCGAGAGTTATATTGGTGAAGTCTGTTAACTCTTAATTATGGGGAAATTGAATGGGGCCATATAAGGGTAAAGTAATTATATAATTGAGTGAAACAAAAATGTTTCTTGTTAGATACATAATTTTGCGATTATAATTTTCTGGTAGTTTAGTCAGGTCTCAGGGCTGTTTTTGGCACTAGATGCCCTCATTCATTTTTATACAAATTTTGTTGTTGCTATTGGAATCTATTTCTAAGCAGCAAATGCTTTTTATCAATGGACTTCTCCTGTCATTTGGCCTCATGGCTTTTTTTGGATGTCGTAAAGAACCGTTGAGATTTTCCCTTTGTCTTTTTTCATTGCTTTTCTCAGGTGTGGCACCTTACAAGCTTTGTAACATCCCAGCCAATGGTCAAGAGGACCTTATGAAATTGTAAGTGTCCAGATTCCTTTTGAAAGGAAAAAACTGGGAAGAAAATTCAGACTTTTATGTAAGTAGGTGAAGGGAATTGAGGCTCCCATCCTGAGGAATTGAGCAAAGGGGTCGACATAATTCCTTTAAGGATCTAAATGCAGACCCCTTCTCCTACACTGAAGTCATTTCGTTAAAATTATTTGTCCAATTTGCTAACTTTCCACTCTAAAAACCCATTTGAACTTGCCATCTCACTTCTTCTGAAAAGATAAATCATTTGCTTCTGTTGACTTTGCCATTCTCCCTTTAGGCATGTTTAAATTCAATTCAAGGACAATTTTTTAATCCTCATGCTTGCTTTCTAGAGATTGAAAAGAGTCTTCTGTTTACATCATTGGTGGCTAATAAACACCACATCTGACTGCAAGCTCTGAGACATCCGTATACCTAGTATGGTCATCTCGTTGGCTTTTAAAGAAGCCTTTTGAGTGGTAGGTCAGTCTATCACCAATTTTTGTGGTTGAAAGTGTGCATTGGGACGATTATTTATGTATTGTTGTTCTTTCAAATGAAATTAATATTGGACACAAGGCATAGATTCCTTTCCCAATGGCAGTGCTGAAGCTCAAGTCTGATGCTGGAAGAGAAGGAATAAGACTCTTTTGTCCTACAAAATGACTGGATTCCGAGAGCAAACATGTTATCATAATGCAGAGTACTCATTCCTTTGAAGTACGTTCATTTTCTAGGCAGAGGGTGTCAGTGGCTCTTCAGAGAGAGTTCAGGCCACCACTATCTTGAGTCGGGCAGTTGTGGCAGCTGGAGAGGTCTCTTCTAGGTTGTCCTTCCACCCATCTCCTTGCACGATTTGTTTGGTGCTATTGGTGATGGATTTAGGTCCTAGGTTTCGTGTTTTCTGTTCTTAGGGCTCCCCAATGTCCAGTTTTAACCTTTCTAGAGCACCTCTGGTCTCTAGTCCCAGTTCCGACTTTTTCAAGAAAATTGAAAGAACCCTCAAGTTTCGGTCTGAGGGATCTTTAAAATTTTGTATAGATTGATTGATCTTCAGGTCTGGTTCTGGATCCTGTTATTCAAGACTCTCAGTTCCTGCTTTTTTTTTCTTTTTTTTTAAAATTTTTTTTTAAATTTTAAATATTTAAATTAATTTATTTAATTTTTAAAATAAAATTTTAATTTTAAAAAAATTATTAATAATTTTATTAATTCAAAATTTCTAATAAAATTATTAATAAATAATCCTAAATGGGACCCGTTCCAAATTGGGTATAGTTCTAACTAGGGTACCCTTAGCCCAAAATTAAAATTTTCTATTTGCTCGTGTTTTACAGCCAATAAAAAGTGACTACCTATTCTAACTACATTCCTAAACCCATACCAAAAGAAAAAAACTTGCATACTTGAAACATGTCCCAAAAATAACAACTACCCTCCCCTCTCCCTCTACCAAATTAATTATTCACAAAAGAAAACTACACTTGAAATTTGATGACAAACTAACAACCTGATTAACCCCAGCTTCAAAAAAAATTTGAACTCCTATATATGTTGTAATTAATACCTTTACAATTTCGGCAACAAATTGTCGAATAATTAATTAGATTTGAAATTTTAATTTTGACACTTGATTTTTATTCTGAAATTTTTGGCAAGTAATGGTTACGAAAAAATATTAAATTAAATTTTATCAATATTATGGAACAGTCTGGTGTGTCTAGATTGCCTCAGCTTTAGGCTGCTATTGTGGAAGGTTTATGATTTCAAAACCTGACAATTGAACTTTTGATTTTGTTAAAACTTCAGCACAAATAATAAATAAAATTTCAAAAACTTGACAAAATTGTTTAAAAAAAATTGGTAGGTTTTCTAGTGTGGGTTTGAAACTAGTTCTTCAAAATTTGAAACTTGCGGTTTTGGTTTTGATAAAAAATATTCAAATTCTTTAAAGCCTAGTTTGAAAATAGGGTTCAATTCTATGTGCATGCTAACACTTCTCAAGACTAAAAATTTTACAAATACAAAGCTTTACAATAAGTTGAAAATTGAAAATTGTGAAGATATTATTGAGTTTTACAACAAATTAAAACCACTCACCTACCTATACAGTTCAGCCTACTTATGACTTTTCAAACAAGTTCAATGTTCTTACATTAAGAAATTCAACCTATTCTCAAGAGTTTATTTTTCAATTTTTTGGATCCAATTCAGCTCTTGTTTCCAATTCTAACAAAGGTTCAATCCATGGTTTGGTTCATGGTTTGGTTTTTCTACCGGTCCACCAAAATGGTGTTGGGTTGGGTTTATTTAGGTCACAAGAACTTGAACTCTTATGTAATCATAAAAAGTTGTCATGTTTTCCCCCATTTATTTTTTTCATCATTCCTTTGAGATAACCTCCTGTGAAATCTGATGGCCTGTGTAAGATCCCAATCAATCGGTCAACATGACCTTACGACTTTTTGTAAGCCTATAATGTTTTTGTTAAAAAAATTTAAACACACTTTTTTTTAATATATAAAATATATTCTTTAAAATAATTCTCTTTTTTACATGTCTACATACAAAAACCCAAAAAGAAGCAAAGTTATTTTTTTTAAAAAAAACATCAAAGTTCAAACCCAAACGTGGATCAAAGTTTTTGCAAACTTATCAACAACAAATCCAAGTTTCTTGCAAACTTATAAAAAATGAATCCTAATGATCAAATCAAAGCTAAAAACACGAAAACAAATGAATAAAAAAGGAAAATAAATCAAAACTATGGATGTTTCAAAAGTCTATGGCATTGAAAACCATCTAAACTAGGGGGAAAAAAATAGTTTTGTGAGTTATCCATGTATTGAAACAAAAATGTTAACTTAAGTGAAAAGATGCATGGCCTCAAGTGAATAAAAATCAAGAGCTTGCAAATCCAAAACTCATCAAAGGTAGATTTGTTGATGTTGAAATAGAATTAGATTATGTCAAAAAGATTTGAAAATGTGTTGAACCAAGAACAACCTTGGGATCAACCACATAATTGATTGTAATAGGGTAGTTTTACAAATTCCTAAAGACATGGCCAAAGCTCATATTCATGTTCACAACTCCAAGTGGGACATGGCCAAAAATTGAATCTAGGCATTCCTTGTACTCAGGATGTTCATTTTTCAACATTTTATTCTAGAATGCATCTTCAATATCAACAAAAGATTTCTTACCAACATCTTCAAATTAAACAACTAAGTCCTCAATACTAGAACTCGGAATAACAATAGTGGGTGCATTAGACATATGAAAAATCTCTACATCAAAAGTAAATAAACAACATCAAAAGTAGGAACATCAATGATTTTGAATTCAAGTTGTTGCAAGAAAGTTTTAATCTTTATGATTTGCAAAAAAATGAAATCATAAAGAAACAATCAAGATCTACTGAAAACTTGATTTTACAAATTGATTCAAGATCATCAACAATGTAATTACAAAATTTAAATTGGACACAAGAAAAGAATGCCATCTTTTGTATATGAAGAAACATGAAGAAATGTCATAAGATTGCCATGTACACTAGAGAGAGTAAAAAAAAGGATAAGAATTAATTTACTCTATCTTGGTCCCAATATAAAATTTAAAATAAAAATTCAAGGCACAATTAATTATTGTTACAAAAACTAAACATCAAGAATAAACATAAACATTAATTCAAAGAATAACTAATTTATATTCTAAAAACTTAACAAAATCATCAATCAAAAGTTCACTAATTTTTATTGCAAAAACTAAAAAGAATTTTCAGTTTGAAGATTGATGACTACTACTACCAAAACTATTGAATCATCAATATAAAATTACATTGATTAATGTTATAGAATTGAAAGAATTGATTTTAAATCAAAAATTCATGTAAAAACTAAAACGATCGATCTAAGGATTGTTTATTATTACAAAAACTCTAGGGAACCACTTTCAAAACATTTGCCTAGGGGGGACACTACTCAAAAAAGAAAAGAAAATACATGAGTAAAAATATAGGGTGCAATATATTGGTTGTGAGGTAAAAATTATAAGTTAATTAATTAAAAAATAGGGTGATATATATTTTGAAAACCATATTATAATAAATATAGGGTATGTGTAAATTTGTAATATTAGAATTTTTTTATAAAAAAAATAGCATGTGCATTATAAAATAAAGGTATTAGTTATTAGTAGGTTCAATTATTTTGAAATAATGTTGATTAATTGTCTTTTTATTGTATGCGATACTTATAGGGTCAATAAGTTAATTGAGGCAAAACTAAGTTTAAGACATGTAAATGAACATTCAAGAGTTGGAAAACCCACTTGGATTTGTAATGGCACAAGTAATGGAACATGGTGTTTAGGGAGAGTGCAAAGAATTAAGAGGAGAATCAGAAATAGATGGGGCCTTTTAAGACAACCCATTGAGTTGATGAACAAGCTTAATGCAATAGCTGAGAAAATAATTGGGACCTTATTATCATGTTGTTATTAAACTAGTCTAGTAAATCAAATAATAATCTTAAATTTAAGTATGATGTAATTGATACTAATTGGGTGGATGTAGCTTCTATTATATCTATTGTCACTATGAATTATGAGGAGGAAAAAGATATCTATTGGTTAGATTGTATTGATGCAAATTCTCTAGATGAATTTATGACTAATAAAATTTTGTGAACTATAATTTTTTTCATTTCAATTACATTCCATGCTTTTGTTTTTGCTTTAACTTCCAAACTTTTCTAACTTTGAATTATGTAAATCTAAAAATTTAGAGTAATATAGGGTACTAAAATTGGATTCTAGAAAAAAAATAAATAAATAAAAATATAGGGTGGCTAAAATATGTGCATATTAGAAAATTAGAGAATAATAGGGTGAGGGAAAATATAAATCCAAAATCTAACACCCCCCGCAAAATAGTCGTTTGACGCATGTATGTGAAAAAAATAAAATAAAGTGTCCCCCCTAGGAATATTCATCAATTGCTAATTTTCAATTTCAAATGGAGAAAGGAGGAAAGAGCAAGCAATTTGAAGGAAAAAATCCATCAATTTTATATTTTTTCTATTGTAGAGATTTTGTTTTAAAAATGAATCTATAATCTTCTTGTATGCAATTCGTTTATCACTTAATGCTTCTTCACTCTAAAGCAAATGATTACATTCCAATTTGCCACTTTTAATTTGTTGTAGAATTTTATTTTGGAAATGTTTATCTATTTGGTTATACCTAGACAAAAAGTAAAGAGAAAAAGTTAGAATGAAGAGCTTTGAAAGAAATAACATTAAAAAAAAAAAGAAACAATATGTAGGGATGCAAAGCAATAAATAGTAGTGATTTTATTGTCGTTGTTAACTAGATTATACCTATAACTACCAAAACCAAAAAAAATGATAATTAAAAAATATTTAAAATGCAAAAAAAAAAAGTAAAAAAAAAGAGATAGTAGTTGGATGAATGAACAAATACAAAAACAACTTAATTAAAACAAAAAGTAAAAGTAAAAGCACCCTTTTGGAAGAAAAAAAATTGCCAACATTTTTGTTTTGTATTTTTTTGTCACTTCTTCAACATAACTTTCCACTTTTATTCAATCAATCTTCACTTTTCTAAATAGAAAGAAAATAAAAAAGAAAGAGTGGAAGCATTTACGTCCCATGAAAAATGGGATTTCAATGTTTGGTCACCTCCATGCCATATTCCTTTAGAGCAAAAGCTTCTTCCATTCAAGTTATTTTGATGCCTTTGTTGGCTTTGTTTTTCAATTTGTGAAGCTTGCCAACAATAAATAGTAGGAAACCACACAATAGAAAAGTCCTAAAATTCTCATGCATAAATACCTAAATCGTAAGTTTGACCCTATTGGTGTTATAAGCTAACAAATATCCTATGCTAATGTCTTCCTCTCTTCCTTAATAAACAAAACATTAGATTTATGTATGTTTACACTAAGACCCATAATAGTTCCACACACAGTTGTTTCATCTTTAACTAGCTTCACATGTTAAAACTTAACATTGATGAAAATGTTGGAAGGCGTTAAAGGTGTTTCTGAAAAGACAAATAGGTAAACCCAAGGAAGGTTGAACTTACAAATGCAAAGGATGCAAGTGAGGCCAATGGTTGGCAAGAGAATCCATTTTGAATTTTAAAATGCAAACTAAAAAACATCACATACAACCAATTCCTTTTTCTTTTTTATGTGCATCCTCCAATAATTTTTTGTGTGAATTTTTTATAGTAGCTCTAGATTTGTTCAACAACAAAACATAAAAAGAACAAAATATAAATTTAAACAAAATAAGATAATCTACAATGAATTGAATTACAAAATTGGAATCAAGCATACATACCTTATTAATGAATATAAAGCATGCCCATCTTTCTTTGCAACTTGAAGAATCAACATGAACATCTTCAATAATACCAAATATGTGCATTTTTAAAGGATTTGTAATCAATTTTTCTATGTCACAATTTCAAGATTCTTGCCACTTGTCAAAAGAAATTATAGCCCACAATTTTAGCATGTTTGTGAATCTCCAATCAATTTTGTTGACATTTTCAAGTTCTTTGTCATTGATGTCCAAAAATTGAAAATTTTGAGATGGATAATTAGGATTAACAATTTCCATGGCATTACTAGCCTAAACATCAACAAGATCAATAGTTAGATAAGCAACATGAATAACATTGATTACATCAATATAAATTATATGATGCAAATAAAGTTCATTTGAGCTACTAACATCAAGAACTTTAAAATCTAATTGTAGAGAGGGGAGACACAAGAAACATCACTAGCATTCACACAAAAAATTCAATAGTTAATGGAGAATAAGGATTGTAAAAAATTGCAAAAACATTCAAATCAATTCAAATAGTTATTTCAAAAGATTGAACACCATTAAGTAATTACACAAACATTCCAAAAGCATCATTCTCCAACTTCACATGAATTATATCAACAGTAGCATGAAAACTATAAAGAGTTATAGGACTTGTTGCACAATAATGTAAATCTACGAAACACTACAAGGTGAAAATCCTTTAAGGTCTACCACCCAAAACAAAAAGGACTTAGTTTATACTATAGTCTTTTTTTTCTTTACATTTTGATCCCCATCAAAATTAATGAATCAAAAAGTGTCAAATATTTTATAAATACTATATTTTAAACCACTACAATTCGAAATTCCATGATAATCATCCATGAATGTGTATTTACATGGTGAAAAATGTCTAGGTTAAAAAATATTAAAAAAGGTGACCTTGTGACAAGATTTTGGTACACTTACAAAAATCTGGACCCTAGCAAAAAAAATTACCATTTACAATCAATTTTTGCAATTGAAAAATGTTGTTTATAACTAATTTTTTAACTGGAAACAACATTTTTCATTTTTAGTTACAAATGACATTTTTTAATTGCAAAAATTGATTGTAAATGATAGTTTTTCTTCTAGTGAAATGAGAAGGTTGCACATTATTAAAATGATTACTATTGAAAAAAAATTCCATGAACATATGAATGCCCTCATTAGGAACATCACAATAATGTTTCTTTGAAGTAGGTTCAACAAAAGAAAACATTGCAAATTAAGGAAAATAAATGAACAGAAAAAAAGGGGGAGAAGCATGGTGAAAAATGTACAAAAGTTTCAAACTATTTTTTAAAAAGAATTCCTAAATTTTTTGTGGAAGAAAAAGCCATGTTGAAAAAATAACAAAAGTTTGAAGAAGAATGTTGTCAACACAAAACATGAAGAAAAAGGCCAATATTGCAAAAACTACATGCTCTTGATAATGAGAAGTAATGATCACTTGTTGAAACAAGAACAAAACCTTCACAACATTGCGAAACAAAAAAATGCCTACCTAAGAAACAACAAAACAAAAAAAAGAAGGAAGTGAAGAGAGTTCAAGTGAAGAAAGTTTCATTGAACATGAAAACAATGAAAAAAGTGAATGTTAAGTGTCAAGATAATGCATGTTTGATGAAAACAAAGAGAATGATGAAGTTGAGAAGATCTCTTGAGGTCATCATGAAATACCACAAGCCAAAAAACAAAAGACATTGAAACAAAACAAGCAAGCTTTTGCACGATCAACAAAATGGAAATGTAACAAAAAAAAACACATTATGATGACCCCTTTATGTAGTCACATTGTAATGCTTTATTAGGTGGAATGTTTTTGAGCCTAAACCATGTCAACACATAGAAATTTCACAATGTTCTTGCTTATTATGGTAAAACATAACCCAAGCAATAAAATAAAAAAGAAACTAAACTTATTTTATGTCTATCATGGTGGATTGAAATATATTTGTACAAAAAGAGTGTTTATAATTGCGTACAATGTAATTTCATTGTACTAAAAAATATAAATATATTTCAATTTTTTTTGACATTATTTGAAACTTTTATGCAATTTGTAATGACTATTTCACATGTGAATCCACATACTTTGAACCATGTTTGTGAACCATGTCAAACATTAGATATTTTTCATTTCACAAATGATTTTTTTTCAAAGTGTTGATTATAAGTATGTAAAAATTTGAAATTTAACAAACAATCATTTTGAAATGGAAATTGACAAGCATTATGAGTTGGACCAATTCATAAAATTCATTTCAAACATTTATTTGAATAGATTAATTACACCAAATGCCTAGTGTAATATGAAATTTGAAACGAACTTTGTTATATTATGTATACCATAAATATATCCATGGTTCCTTGAATTCAAATTATTACTATTATTACTATTATTTTAATAATATTAAATAAGATTAGCTTTGTCAAAATCATAATTTTAAGGCCCAACAACCAAAATTTAACCTTAAAATTAAATACATCACATTTTGAGAGGTATATATCATAATAGTTAACCTAATTTGTTTTGAAAAGGTAGTCACAATAGTGTGATTCCATCCCAAATACATACGTAGTTAAGAATTTATGAAAACAAAGAATGAAAAAAATCGCATAAATAAATACTACAACACATTGAAGAGTGTTTGAGTGAACTTCTGTTGAATGGTCCACAAAGAGATGATGCATGCTCAAAGAAGATGAAGAGCAAGATCGGTAGAGCTTTTGAGGTAATCATGAAACATCACAAACCATAAAACAAAAGAAAAAAATGTTGAAAGGAACAATTAGGGTTCAAGAAAGTTGTAAAAGAACAAAGAAGACAAATGGGAAAACATGATGTTTCTTTATGTAATTGAAAGGTCTGATTTTAGACCCTTTTGGGAATTGAGATTCCCGTCCCAAGGCCGCTAGGCTGGGGGGAGGGGCTGAAATTTTGAGAAAGGTTTAAAATCAAACCCTTCTCCTATACAAAAAGAGAGAACTGCAAATATTTTCTCACCGCATTTTTTCTAAACCCTAAACCTAATTATGCACTCAATTCTTGTGAACACAACAGAGTTGCTAGTGTTTTCTCATGAACAACAATCCTGCATACTACACATTATTCAGCAAGTCCTTAAGTCCAACCTTTTTCTGTTAAGATATCCAACTAGACCTATTCCACCAAGAATCTTGAGATCTGGCCTGAGGTTAGTCTCTCTTTGTGTTCATTAGATCTTTTGAGCTCCCAAAAATGCCGTGTAATGCAATGTATACTGGATAGCCACTCAGCCCAATAGACTCATCTACAACCCGGATTCATCTCAGATTACTTTGCATTTCCCAAGAGTCACAAGGCTACTAGCCACCCAATGCCTGATCATCTCTCTTAAATGCTACTCTTCTTTGCAGATCTGGACCGCTCTTTGCTTCAATGGAACTCAACAATTCAGATTCAAAGACTTCTTACCCAATATTGCAATCTTCCCACAGTGCACTTTCAACAATGCGACATGCCCAGCCCTCTAGAACTCAGATCCCTTACATTGTCATTCTGTGTAAAAGTATGTAAATTGACAGACCACATCTAGGTCGAAGCTTGTAGGAAGGTCTTGTTAATAATTTTACATGCTTCTGTTCTGTATGCACCACGAATATGACATTAGAGACATGCAACAAGGCATTCGTTTTCAGAGTTACTTGATAGGAGTTTTTCTTGCATAGTGATTTTCTGATTTTTGAATTTGTGTGTATCTTGCTTAGATCTGTAGTGCTAAGTAGTCATCATCTCTGCAACTGTGTGTTTATCATTTTTTTCTCAGCGTCTTTTCATAGACTATGTACTATTTTGCTGAAGCACTAAGTAATAGAGCACTCCGTGTTTTGTTTTATTCACTGTGCTTTTGTTTCCATAAACTTTCAACAAGATCAAGCTTACTGCTTACAAACTTGTTGTAGCTTGAAATGAGGATACTACTTCTCTGATGATCTATGTCTTGAGCACCAAGCAACAGTGCCTTTTTATTAGGAAATTTGTGCCAAATTTTAACCTGAAAAATATGATTTTGACCTATACAAAGAAGGAACTTTCATTGAAAATATGGCCCAAATTTGCCAGATATTGAAAAAAGAAAATTCAAATCACCAGATTTTTATGATAAGTTCCACTAGGTAGCCATGAATAAATATAGATGGATCCTGTTTTTTTAAAACTTTGGTATCTCCAGTATGTAGCCAAATTTGGCTAAATTATTTTCTGGATGATCACTGTGACTATGTCTACATCACAAAATCCTGAAAGAAAATTTCTTGCCCAGCAACATCAAGGAAGTGCTGTTGGTTCTGGAAATGCAGCAGAACTCTTCGGTTTTTTTTAATTTTTTGACAAAAAATCATCACAATGCAACACTTTATGTGTGTGTGTGTGTGTGTGTGTGTGTGTGTGTGTATAATAGTCACAAATTCCTTTTTTAATTAAAAACTTCATCAAATTTCGTCCCAAAAATATTTTTTTGGGGGAGAGTTTCACCACATTTCTGTCTAAAATAGTCCTGTACAAAAATGTTCCTAATTATGGGAAATTATGTTTTGGAATGGTCCGGCTGCATCACAAAATTGGCCAGAAAGAAAACAAGAAAAAAAGACTGGAACTGATGACTCAAATTCTCACGTTGTAGGCAAATCAATATACCAACCAATAATTATCATGTGATTGGGTGTCATTACAGAAGAGAAACAAGAAGTTACAGTGCATTCACACTTGACATTAAGTCAGTGTTAAATGAAAATCTAGGTAGCATCTTAGGTGGCACCCAATGTTAACTGGACCATAGCTTAATTTTAAGTGAATGTTAGCTTAACATAAAATGTTCATGCTAAGTAAATGTAAGTCCTAAATGGCTAGCATGGTGTTAGGGGACTCAACACTAGAGTCCCTAACACTGAGTGTGCATGCACCCTTAGCCAACCAAGTATTGTGATCAGTGACTCCATGATATCTAGATACCATAGTAGCTTTTCATATGTGGGAATAATTTATTTTTTTTTGGAAATGTCGAAATTGAAGGAAATAAAAAAGGAGGGAAAATACTAAAGTTGGTCTCATTATGTTAGAGGTTTAGAGTCGAGGAAACATACCAAATAAGCCGCCTATATTTATTGTCAAAATTCCAAAAAATATTTTTTTACAGCTGAAGTGGATTTTGAAAAATAAAATAATTATTTGGCACCCAAATGCTGAACCAGAAAAGGTACTACCAAATACATGGCATTGTAGGTTTAACCTATTCCAAGTTAATGGATTTTAACTAACCAGCTGTGTACTCAATGGTTGAACATGGAAGCAAACCACATGGATGGATGAAACTTAACAACGTGAATTCATGAGAAAAACATGACCATGTGCATAACATTAATGAAATAAACATCAAGAAAAATGAACATGTCTCCAACAATTTGGAGCCTCAACTATTCTAAACTCCAGCTCAAATCACACCATGGACTTTGAAATAGGTCTTTGATGAAAATGGAACATAAGTGTGATTAAAGAAGAAGACAAGTGTGAATCAAAAACAGAATGTCCCATCTCTCCAGTTGACATCACCTAATTGTGCAATGTGATTAAAGGTTGGGGGGATCATGGAGAGGGATGGGCTTCGAACTGGAAAAGACAATAGACATGTCCAAAAAGGATGAAGAGGAAATTCTGATTTCTACATAACATTCAAGGAGGTGCACAGTGGTAACTTGTAAGGGTGCAATATATTGACCTATGCCTATAGGAGGAAGGAGGTAGATGTGGAGGCGTCCCACACATAGCCATTAATTTCCTATCATATATGGATTCCAAAAACTTTGTAAAATATTCGAAAATGTTTCATATTTTGAACATGGTGAATTAAATTTACATCTAAAAGAATTGACCCACCACCAAATAAACATTCTTAATAACAAACACCACTGAATTTTGACATGGGAGAGGATCATGAAACCGCAAACTAAATTGTCTCATCCACATGTGTCATCAACCACATGAAAGATCATATATGAACATTGGATGAAACCAGAGAGTTTGCCTCGCACAATGTTTATTATGAACCATGAGAGATGAAGCACAGAATTTGGATGAAATCACAAAGTTCATCTCACACATGTATACATGTGTATGGAAGCAAGCATGACGGATTTTGCATAGACATTGATGAAAGCACAAAGTTTACCTCACACGTGTCATGAACAACCATGGCTCTCTGAAATATGGTTTGAATTGTATATATTATATTCACGTGCATGGAACATCATGAGTCATGACCAACCATGGCTCTATGAAATATGGCTTAATTTGTATACATATTATGTTGTTGTGGGAAATGTTATACTAGGTCTTATAGATTGGTCTTGTTGTGCACCAATCTAAAGTCTCAGAATGTGGAGGTACATTCTGGCATCTGTAATATATTAGTAGGGCAAGGAGATCACTTGTGAGTCCTTGAAGTTCTGGAAGTCCCCACCTGCTGTCACCACAGCGGCGGCTTATGCATGAGATGGATACCAACAAAAACCCTACCAACAGCTTCGGTGCCATTTTCGTTGAGCTCCTTCTCTGTCTCTAGCAATCTGCAGCATATCATGAATTGGCCATATGCTCTTCTTATAAGTACATGAATGCCCAAAACAAGCAAGGAAAACAGTATTGCCAGACTAATATTGCATGACCAAAGTTCTACAAAATTATTAAATTCACTAGACATTATTGCATTCGTCGAGTACGACACTAGCAATTGAATTATAGGACCAAATAGATACATCGCTTTTCACGTTGATTTCAACAGTTAGCTACCAAATTAAGGTGCCTTCAAAGTTGAAATTGGCTCAAGCGGGTCTCAAGCTGCTCTGAATGATGGATCCAATTGCAAGAGATGAAAACAATGCCGGGATTCATTGCAATAAGGATCTCTTATTTGCGGCCCCCCCAGCCGCCCCTCAAAAAAACAATGCCAATATCATGATCCAGGAGTCCTGACACTAAGTTCAAAGAAATGGTTCAAATGCATGGGTTGATTGCAGGAACTGGTTGACTACAGGCAATGCAGATCAGAGAGTACAAGTCTTTAGTCAAGTGGAGGATGGCTTGGGCAATTCAGTTAGTCGGTTGAAAGATTGGCATGAAAATATGTTGAAACATGCAAATTCCCATGGCAAGAGGTCTTGAGAGTAAGGGAGTGCTTTAGATTTGAAGGAAGGGATCACAAAAACAATATACCATGTTCCATGCATTTGTGACTACCAATTGATTAAACTTTTCTTAATGTGGTATACAAAACATTCATTTTGATTAAATTGAAATGAATTATAAACAAAACCTAATCATTTATTCCCAATACTCACATGCAAAATGATGGGTTAGCATCACTAGATGTAGGTAATACAACAGTGCGAAAATCCCAAGCAATTTTTATGGGTATTAAATGAGTTAGATGGAATAAAATAACTTTGATAGTATTGCAAAATAGCAGATTAATCTAGTACATTTGCATTACCTTGATGGCGGTAATGCAAAAGTGAATTGGGTTGCATAAGGTATTTTCAATGATATCATTAGGGTAGCGCATTGATGAACTAGATGAAATGACAATAACTCAAATTGCAATTAAGGGTATTGCTTACCAACAAAATAATCTAGTGCATTTGCATTACCCTACCGACACTAGAAGAAAATTGGGCTTTTGCAATTGTTGCATGCAACTAAAATTCCTTATAGTTGCCTTGGATGAATTGCAACCAACATGCAATTTCATGTGACAATATTTGAATTGTACATATGGTATGGCTATACAATTTATATAATATGGTTATACAATTATACATCTATGATTAGTTGCATTTTTCTAGTTGCACATGCAACTATTTTGATGACCATATAATTTATGACATGTGTTAAAGCTATGATAAATCAAATTTGGACACATGGCTAAGTAGATAAATACCTAGGGAGGTAGGTAGGTAGGCCACCTAGATGGCCTAGGTAATCTAAGCCACATAAATAGCCTAGGCTAGCTAGGTCACCTAGGCTAACTAGATGTTTGCACATGACACCTAGGTAGGTAATTAATTACACCTATGTATGTAAATAGGTAGCTAGGTCTAGGCTAGATAAGGAGGTTTTAAATTTATGAGGTAAATGCACAAATGAATTCAATTGGATAAGCTATTTCCAATAGGACCTAGGGTATTGCATTTTTGAATTAGATGAATAATTTCATAATATCGAAAGTATTGTATTAAAGGAAAGTGTTTATGCATTACTCCAATGAAGGTATCGTATAAAAAAAGAAGGTACAATATGATATTTTCTTTTTGCCCTAGGAATATTTTATTTCAAAAAAATCATTCATTGAATGTGCATTATCTTCATGAGAGCAATGTGATGATTAGTTAATTTACTTTTTTTTTTTTTTCAAGCTATCATGAGGGTATTGCACATGTTTGAACTCTAGTAGGAGAGAGGTAGTGCAAGGAGGATATTGCAAAAACGGATACATCAATGGATTAATGTGGCCTGAATAGAGATATCAAGTTCTTTTGCAATACCTTTATACATGTGTTTGACAAATAATTTAATTCTATAAGGCTACAATGAAAAAATGCAGTTTAGTTGCAATACCTTCATTCGAGTCATTGGAACATTGTTTTCAACAATTACAAGGTTGCAAGGTTTGGTAGGTAGGTAGGAAGGGTGGCAGAGCAACCCACTTAGTATATTGCAATATCCTCATCATCATGTATCATCATCATGTGTCCTCATCGCTTTGGTGAAGATTTAGTGCCTAGGTACATAAGTACGTATGTAGATGTGTGGATGGGTAGGTAAGTAGACGTGTGGGTGAGTAAATAAGTAATTGGGTGGTGAGTAGGTAGGTGGGGGAGGGAGGAGACCATGGTGCATAAATAAGTAGTCTAAAGATAGGTAGCTAGGTGAGACTTGGGCAAGTGTCTAGAGTAAGGAAAAAAATAGTTCCCAAAAAAAACCAACATGGGCTCAGGGAGGTCAATGACCTTGGTTAGCCTAGGGAAAGGGAGGGACAAAAAAAGTACACCCATTAGTGCACCATCCATCCACATTGGTGCACTATTGGGTGCCGGTTCACTCCAGCCCTACATAATAACTTGGGGTCTAGTTATTTTGAATGTGTAACGGCCCTATTTAGGTGTGCTTTGTTTATTACAAGGTGTAAATGCCTTGATCTTAAGGATTTATATTCTATAACTAAATGTTGCTTGGCAAGCACCTCGCCATTAATAACCATCCCACCCCTCCTCTTTGCTCACTATGCAAAACCACAACGACTAACCCAAGAGTTAGTTTTTCTTTCATTTTCTACCTTTTAGCTTAACTACCATGGTACCATGCTCGCAAACTAAGCAAATATTTTTCATTTAAAATTTTATTTATCCAAACATGAATGGAATTATTGTGCAGCTGATTGGACGATGATTGCCCCGCTCATCGAACGGCTATATTTTTACTATTGATTAACTAAACATTACCTAATTACATACTTACCCACTTACCAAACAACCAACTTACTATTTATTATTACTTATTAATTCAGTAGTAATAGTAGTAACATAAACTATTTAAATTATTACATAAATTGGTAGATTATTAAATAATAATAAATGTAATTAATAAATAATTTATTTTAACTAAAAATTAATACATTATATTGTAATTATTAATTATTTTCAATCATTCTAAAAAATAATTTATAATTGAATAATCACAGTAAATTAATAATAAATAAATTTATAGAAATATGAAATCATTTTATGCCACTATTAATTTAATAATAAATGATTAATAAACTAATAAATATTATGTATTAACTATGATTGCTTTGCAAAGTTTAACTAATCCTTGCAATTTAGTTGTTTTGCAACAAATTTCTTTTGTAACTAACACAAGCATACATTTTGTTTTGATAAATAATCAAACACCAATTAAGTACAACAAAAAGACATACAATGACATAAAATTATACAAATTGCCTAATTCCTTTCATCAAAACTTTTAGTTGTCAAATCAAATATATAATTTGACACAACACTATATACATAAATATTTGGGACAAGAAACAAGCATAGTTCAAAGCAAGTAGAGATAGCTATCCAAATCTACATGCAACAACTCCATCTCTTTGATGTTCTTTGAAGAATTTAGATCAAGTCATGTTACAATAACTTTAGATCTTTGACATCCAAGACCTTAAAAGCATCATATGTTGGATCTTGTTTAGCTTTTGAAGTGGTTACCACCAAATCTAGTAATAATTGAGAAGCTTGAAAAGATCCTACTTATGGTACTTGATTGAGTTAAATTCAAAGCATTGATTAGTTAAAACAAGGATTTCAATTGTCTTGTATCCAAAATAATCCATATTTGTACATCCAATTTCCATATAATACATATAACAAATAATCCATTTTACTAAATCACAATTCCATACCTAGATATTAAAACCAAATCCATTCATAATTTAATAATAAAAACCCTAATCTAATTTATAATCACTACAACTAAATCCAAAGAGGGTAAATGCCGGATTGCCAAGTGGACATTGGCTAAAAATTGGAAACCATGACTCATGCAAACATGAATTGAATTGTATTCACAATAGTGGTTAATTAAAACAAGGACTCCAAGTGAGTTTCATTCAAAACAATCCATGTTTGTACACCCAATGCCCACTATGTAATACATACATAACATTTAATTCTAGTCATTTGATGTTTTATTACAATGTTTGTACCCATACTAAAATGATACTAAAACTAATAAAAAATTAATTTTTTTTGTACAAGGAATAATCACCCTAAATTTCCTTTCAAATTTTCTGACAAGATTAGGTATATAATCCACACTATTACAAATCATGGTTAGTTAAGAGGTTTTTGACTAAAGGCCAAAGGCTTGAATAACACATTTATTGTTTAACTAATCAATTTGACTATAGTGGTTAATTTGATTAGACATATATAATCAAGTTGTACAACTTTAGTCAAAATGACCTTTAATCAAATTGAACATTTAATCAAGATGGCGAGTGATCTTTACTCAAAATGACCAATGGTCTTTAATCAAGTTAAAGATTTAATTAAAATGGTAATTGATCTTTAATCAAAATAACTAATAATTTTTAATCAAGTTGAACATTTAATCAAAATGGCCAATGATCTTTAGACAAAATAACCAATGGTCTTTAGTTAAATATGACATGATCTACTACCTTTTGTATTTATCTTTGACCTATTTACCCATTTATTTATTTAGTTAGCTACTTACTTACCTATTACCCACCCATCCACCTACCTATTATTACCTACCTATAAACCTATTTACCTATACCTTCTCACCTACCTATTTACCTACCCACCTACGTGCATATTACTTATGTCATACCTATCCACCCACTTACCTAATTAAATTTAACCACTAGGTGTAACCATTAGATTTAACCATTATGTTTCGCCATTAAATTTAACCATTAGTTTTAACCACTCTGTTTAGCCATTAGATTTGGTACTAGCTTTAACCTAAGTTGAACCATTAAATTTGGCCACTACTTATAGCCTAAATTTAGGCATTAGGTATAACCATTAGGAACCTAAGTTTAGCCACTATGTTGAATCATTAAATTTACCCATTAACTTTAATATAAATTTAGCCATTATGTTTAACCAAGTTTTAATCATTATGTTTAACCAAGGTTTAATCATTATGCTTAACCATATATTTAACCACTAAGTTCAGCCTAAGTTTGGCCATTATGTTTAGCCAAGGTTTAGTCATTTTGTTTAATTGTTAAATTTAGTTAGGTTTAGCCATTATGTCTAGCTAAGGTTCAATCATTATGTTTAACCACTAAATTTAACCATTAGGTTTAATGTGAAGTTTAATCATTATGTCTATCAACTAGGTTCAATCATTATGTTTGGCCACTAAATTTAAGCATTAAATTTGTCATTAAATTTAGCAAAAATTTAGCCATGAAATTTAGCAGTTATGTTTATCAACTAAATTTAGCCACTATGTTTAACCAAGGTTTAGTCATTATGTTTAGCCACTAGATTTAGCTAGTAGGTTTAGCCAAAGTTTAGTAATGAAGTTTAACCATTATGTTTATCAATTAGGTTTAGCCATTATATATGTTTGCCAACATTTAATCATTATGTTTAGCTATTAAATTTAACCTTTAGGTTTAGCCAAAGTTTAGTTATGAAGTTTAACCATTAAGTTTATCAATTAAGTTTAGCCATTACGTTTAACCAAAGTTTAGTTGTTAAATTTATTAATCATGTTTAGCCAATATGTTTAACCAAAGTTTTGTCATTATATTTAGCCACTAAGTTTAATCAAAGTTTAACCATGAAGTTTAGCCATTATGTTTATCAATTAAAATTAGCCACTATATGTTTAACTAAGATTTAATCATTATGTTTAACCACTAGATTTAGCCACTATGTTTAGCAAAAATTTAGCAATTATGTTTATTAACTAAGTTTGCTATTATGTTTAGCCAAAGTTTTGTCATTATGTTTAACCACTAAATTTAACCAAAGTTTAACCATGAAGTTTAATTCTTATGTTTATCAATTAAATTTTGTCATTACATTTAATCACTAGATTTAATCATTAGGTTTAGCCATTAGATTTAATCATTGGGTTTAGCCAAAGTTTAGCCATTATGTTTAGCCATTATATTTATCAATTAGGTTTAGCCATTATGTTTAGCCATTAGATTTAATCATTAGGTTTAACCAAAGTTTTGCCATGAAATCTACCCATTAGGTTTATGATATTAACCATTTGATTTAGCCACTACATTTAACAACTAATTGTCATTTAGGTTTAACCATTATGTTTAATGATGTGAAATAAATATGTAATATAAAAAACTTCACAAAAGTTGAACACCTTTGATGGTGTAGTCCATTGGTAAGGATTTGGTTTATCATTGTGGAGGTTTGGGGTTCAATTCCTAATGCTTGTAACCTATATACATATTTAAAGGGTTAAGGTAGGTAGGTTAAGTTGAGTTAAAAAGGTTAGATAGACTAAATTAGTTTAAGTAGGTTAGGTTAGGTAGGTTAGATTAGGCTACCACCTACCTACTTGCCTTTTTACAACCTACCTAGACCTATATATAACCTACTTACATATACCTACTTATTAAATAAAAAAAGGTAGAAATTTGACTTGTCAAATGGTCCACTATTCAGTAGTCAAAATGACAAGTCAAATAGTCCAATAGTCTGCTAGTAAAAAATACCACCCCCAGTCATGCAAAACATGGCTAAAAAGACTTGTCTAGATTGCCAAGATGGTTTTGTTGACACCAATCCAAATGAGGTCGTTCATGACTGAATTCTTTAGTCAAAATAACATGTTTTTGTAGTAATGCCATATTTTTGACCCTGGAATACTTGAATTGAAACATCTCTAGATCTCCATAATAATAGGTTTATGAATGGCAAGTTTCCTCTGCAACTCGGTTGAAACAAAGTTCTACCTTGAAAAGTACACAATATATTTTTGAGTTGTCGCCATTGTCGACTTGTCAAGCCACTACAATGAAATAAAAGAATATATGGAGATTTT
>Ga0116227_10001466_pt1 | contig 52518 bp, 34 predicted proteins | sample S1TSphgellanicum_FD_89693 | JGI IMG/M metagenome (GOLD analysis project Ga0116227, IMG submission 89693) | Host-associated microbial communities from peat moss isolated from Minnesota, USA - S1T2_Fb - Sphagnum magellanicum MG | ecosystem: Host-associated > Plants > Peat moss > Unclassified... | reverse complement strand
TGCGAACAAAATTCAAAACCCATGGCACACCCTTTAGCCTTTGCATGAAGACAAAGGGGTCATGCAATGGGTGTGAGATAAGACTAAGGGCCACTTTAGACAAGGATTCAGGGACCAAAAGCCTAGGGACCAATTTGAATCAAATTGGACCTTGAATTGGACCCTTCTTCACACCATTATTTTTTTGTTATGGTACAATGAGTGTGTTTAAAGGTTTGGGGTCCAATTCAAGGGTCCAATATCAAAAATATGTGATTGACATGTGAGAAGATTAGGTTAACCTTTTGTCTTCCCCTTTTTTTTCTTATGGGTTTTTTATAAAAAAATTCACAATAAAGATTTTTTTTCTAGCTTTTTCACTTTTTAAATTTTTTTGTCTTTCACCACAATTGCTTTCGTTCTTGGTGTTTTCTTGTTTGAAATGGGAATCGATTTGGGGATTTTTGTAAATCCAAATCTCCTTCCATTTGTTAAAATTGGTATTTCACTCTTCACTTTCTGCCCCACTTTCTAATTCAATCTGATGCACTTGCAATGTCTAAAAATGCATTCCTTCTAGTACCCACCTTGTGAGGATTCACAAAACCAACCATGTCAATTCTAGAATTGGTCAAAAATGGGGGAGTTGGTGTTCTTTTAACAATGTCCTCAATTCACAACATGTTTTCCACTTTCACAAAATTTGACTAACAATGATAAAATAAAATAGTGGAAAATAATACTAATAATAATAATAAACAACTTTGGACCTTAGCTTACACTTTGTTTCTCCAAACCATGAGCTTTCCTTTAAACTTTTTTTTGGGTCCAAACCAATTGGTTTTTCTTCCAAAATGATGTCATGTAGGCTAAATTCACAATTTGATTTGTCTTGGTATTGGACCTTCGTTTAAAGGCCTTGGGACCTATTGGACCCTACTCTTTGGACCTTTGTCTAATGTGGCCCTAAGATGAGGCATTTAAAATTGAACTTTTAATCCCATCAATAACAAATAAGCATATATACATAAATAAATAAAAATTGAGGGGTAACATGTTGACAGACCACTATTGCTTCCACTATTGACCTAAGTGTGATGGGACCTTAATGTAGCTCAATTGTGAATAAACCATTTTAAATTTTAAATTAATTTTTGACAACAAAAGTTATTCAAAAACTATATATGCCACAACTTAAATCTAAAAATTATCACCTATTTGTCAAATTATACTAAAAATGGGCCCCAACTTTTATTAAAAAACCATTGGTTTTGATTTTATTGAATTATTTTTTAAAAAATCAATATTCATTAATAATACATCGCAATTTTAAACATTACAAAAGGTCACCTTTTTACACACCTTCTCGTATTGGCTTTCCAACAATACCAATAATGTAACAAAAGGCACCATGCTTTGAAAGATTTCAATGTGACAAAGAAAAAAAACAAACACACAACCTTCCTTAATAGATAGATGTTCAAATTTTATGGGACATGGTTTGGGTTAATTAAATTGTTATCATTGGAAATGATTAAATTCGATTCTTAAAAATGATATCCAAATTTTTGAACAAAAATCAAGTAATCACAACTAGGTTACTTTGATGATATTCGAAAGGATCAAACTAAATTGATCCCAAAAAAAATGATCGTTTTCCTAAAAGAAATTTAAACATACATAACAACAAGTCACATCATCGTTCAATTTTTCAAAACAATAACAATGGTTATATAAAGTGTCATACCTCTATTAATAGTTACATAATAATGACATGAAAAGTCTTCATATCGATGTGAGAAGTTTATAATCTTGACAACTATAGTTAAGGCTTACAAATTCTTGACATGTGACATTGCAAGTGTTGAACTAGTTGTCAAAGCTAGGGATGTTTGATTACACAAATTTCATACTTCAACAATACAAACAAATTTGTTTATTTTTGGAATAAGAAGTTCCACAAATCTATATAGACAATAGATTTTAATGTCTAAAAAGAGATGCTAAGATTCTCCCATTTAGTCTAATTCTTGAAATGTTTTATATTTGTGATTGCACACATCTATTAATGGTATAGTGTTTCCATGGTATAGTGTTAAAATTGGAAATACATAAAAAGTCAAAAATAATAACACATAAAAATTTACTCACTTTGAATTTTTTTGAAAAACAAATATACCTTATTTGGGCCGTTAGAACAAAACAAGTTGTATAAATCATGAATATGGAATTGATTTATACTTTTATTTTTATGTAATTGTACATCAATAATTTGATCAATTTTATTTTAAACACCTTACTTTACTGTAGTTTAACATTTTCATGAATTTCAAATTTTCATTTCATCTTCGTAAAAAAATTAAAACAAGACTTAACCCGAGTACATTTTTAATGGGAAACATTTTACAACTTCAAAAGATCATAATCATCAACATTATCATAGTAAAATGTACTATCGAACATTCATTTATCATTTAATATAAACATCATGTCTTTAACACAAATTAAAAGTTTTGGTAAAAAAGATTGTTCATTATGGTTTTTTTTCGGTATATGCAAAATTTCATGGACAAATCTCTATTGAAACTAGTATTTCTTAGTCCTTTCATAAATTTATAGACTCCTAAAAGTTCAAAATGTACTTAATCAATCATTGAAATGTTCAAATGTGCATCAATTTCACAACATAATGATAATAAGGGATGTTGGGTTTTGGTTTTTTAGAATTGAACAAAAGTGGCCAAGTGCTTAAGGAATTTAATTACTTCAACTTTTTAAATTACACTCGTTAGATGAAAGGGAAAAATAACTCCTATAACATATGGCTAGATCTGAAAATGACAATAATGTCGGTGGTTAACAAAAAACCTCAAATCACATAGTGGTGTTGTCTTAATTTGGTCTAACTCAATCCTTGTTTCAAGGTTATTATGCATCTGCTGTAGCTTGTAATTTTGAATTGTCTATGATTGGAATTTTACCTTGTATGAACATCGTCATTGTTCTTGTTGGACGATTCACAAAGCTTTTAAACATCATAACAAGTGATGTTGACCTTCCCATCCTTGCACGATTAACAAAGGAGTGGTTTTGAAAAACATTGGGGCTCAATAGCATTGGCATCAATTTTCATATAATGAGACCAACGAAAATGTTGTTAACCTTCTAAATGAAATGTTGTTTGGAGCGTTTGAAAGAAAAAATTTGATATTAGTGCATGTGAAATAACAATGAACAATGCAAATAGGTTGAATATTTATGGCTGCTAATGCACCAAAAGCCACAAGCCTTGGTGATCTCATTGTGCTTTGCAAAAGCTATATTGGCTGAGGGCAAAACACTTATGATTTATTAGACTAGCCATGTGGCTAAAACCAATAGATAGCAAATTTTGAAGGCAAAAAAAGAAATAATGAATTATTGCATCTAAAATCGATTGTTTTTGCAGCTAGGGCAAGAAGAATTTTGTGACATTTATAAGTGAAAGGATCCATAAGCATTTTTTACCAACCATTTATGGAATAGCCACAAGTGAATGAGGAGAAGATGTAATTTGATTTTGTGAACATTGTAGTAGAAATGGTAGTCATAATTGTTTTGTTAAAGGTGGTTAACTTGGAATTCATTGCTAATGAGGTTGATTCCTTGGTTATAGCTAAAGAAAAGTTAAGACGCTTGAGGAATACGCATCTATTCATCTTGGGGTGATCATTATAAAAAATTTGATAATGAAAGAAAAAGGTGAATCACCATGGTGATTGTCCTCAAGATGTAATGTTTTAATTTATATGAACACCTTGTGAGCCTTTGTGTGTTTATGAGCAACTTGCATTTGATTCGTATGCCCTACTTTTAATTTTGAACTTATGCGTGGGGTAATTAAAACTTGTGAAATTTTGCATCTTGATTCAATTTTGTGTGTACATACTTTAATTAAATTTAGAAGTTCCATGTACAAACATTTGACACAACACCTTAAACTTATGACAAAGTGTGATTTAAGGCTTACAATGTTGATGAACATTGGTTTGTAAAATTTCCATGAATCCACAAGTTTAGGTATTAGGCTTACTTGTTTGCATTTTGAAAGTTAATTAAATTTGGACATTTTAGTTCACACAATATAACTTTTTATCTATTGTGGAAAAATAAGTAGTCATAAATTAGTTGTTTTTGTCACTAATGGATGACAATATTACATATAATAATAATAAAATCATTAATTTACAAAAAAAATCATTGATAAGACATCCATGACAAAGGATGGAATGATGGACTTTTAATTGTCACCTATATGACTATAAAATGATTATTGTTTAAAATTACATGGACAATAATGCCATGACTTTTCAATGCAATTATCAAATGACTATATTTTAAAACATGGTAATTGATGTATGACAATAGAATTATTATTGTGCAATGAAATGGATAATATTGACATGGTAGTTTAAGTGATTGTGAAATGATTGGAATATGAAAAACTAATTGGAAATTGATTATAAAATGACTAATGTATAATGACATGGGTAATGTTGACCACCTACTTACCCACCTACACACCCACCTACATCCTAATTACCTGCATACCCACCCACTCACTCACCCGCCCATCTGTTTATTTACCTACCCATTCACCCACCTACCCACCTCCTACAACCCACCATACCACCCACCCACCTATTTAAGTACCTTCCCATTCACCCATCCTACCTATTTTTTACAACCTACCTACCTACCTACCTACCCATTCACCCACCTATTTCCTACGTATCATTATATAATTTGCTTACTATTTACCTCATGATATTGTAATGATATGAAATAAACATGTAAAAAAAAATTGAACACCTTTTAATGGTGTAGTCCATTGGTAAGGACTTCATTTATCATTGTGAAAATAAAGGATTCAATTCCTAATACTTGCAACCTATGTACATTTTTAAAAGGTTAAGGTAGGTAAATTCAACCATTCAAATGGTTCATTATTTGCTAATCGCATTGTAATCATTCATTACCATGACACCTTAGCATTATATATAATTTGTCCTCTATGACTTGTTCACATGATGAAGAGTGCCACATTGAACATTCAAATGACTTTTTGTCTTAAACAATTTGTCTAACATGACTAAAAGGCCATTTAATCATATAATGTCTAGTATGATCACAAAGTCAATCATAAATGGCATCATAAATTTAAGAATTTCTTCTAGTCACTTGTTCAATCAATGTTGCTCTAAATGTGTCGAGAACTTCAAATAATTCAATTATAACATGACAAAACACCCAATCATCATTAATGAAATTTGTCACAAGTGCAAATTTATCAAACCAAAATTTGGACATTCAAAAGTGGAAGTTGCACATTGTGCAATGGCTAGGATCACATACCACTCCATATCCTTAAATAACATATTTGGGATGTGTTTGTGGATAACACTCAATCGCATTGACCTGCATCACAAAACATTTCAATTAAAAATTTCAACCAATAACAATGGCAAGTACATGTTATGAACATGGAACCAACCTAAACAAAAGGATTTCCAAAGGACATGAACAAACCATAATAAAGGCAAACTTAAATTTAAGTCTAAACATGAAATTACAAAATCAAAAACCAAAACATGATGTGTGCACAATGTAATTAGTTCAAACAAAAAAATTTATGATAAACGATGGACACATGGGAAAAAAAACAATAGTATAAAGACCATACCTTAAAGTAGTGTTAAATAAACAAAAAATAACGTGAGTGGTATTATTTCTAAGTATATGTGTTTTGGGATCTAGTTTAGGGAAAAATATTTAAAAATATTTCAAGGAATTGTCTTGAGGGCCTTCATAATTAAATTATGCATGAATAATGCAAAAAAAACACATTAGGGTGGACCAAATTAAACAATTGAAGGTCCATTTTGAAAGTTTTCCAATTTATTTTGACTCTGATGAAATTGGGTCAAACAAAAATATTAAAGTGATGTTCAAATTAACATTTTTTTCCATTTCCAAGTTCAGACCACCTTAACTTTAACCTTTTAAAACACAACTATTAAATATTACTTTTTAAAAAATCAATCTAGATATCAAAATGGGTTTTACAAGAATTTGTGATTATTGAGTTTTCATTTTAAATCTTTAAAAAATGAGGGGACCTTTCTTGATTCTTCATCTTAAGTGCTATGATGTTTTAATGTGTGGTTGTACAAAGTTATGAACGCGTTCTCCAACTCCATTAAAAAATAAATCCATAATGATTTTTTTTTGAATTGTGAAAGGTTGGATATACTAGTTATATTACAAAGTTCATCTTTGATTGAATATTGATGTTTTTAGTGTTTTTTTTAAAAAATTGGGAGGATTGAAATACAAGTTTCAATTTTTAACTCATTTTGTTAAAATTTTCAATGCATTTGAGTTGTATGCAACAAAATTTGATTAATTTAGAAAAAATTGGAATTGAGGTTTTTATAAAAGTTAAATGTAATGTGTTTTTATTCATTCAATGAACTTTTCATCCATGTGGATGAAAAATGAACATTCACAAATGAATTTCATCCATGATAATGTTGGTGACAATGCCAACGCTAGTGTTGGCCATGATGTCGATGATGATGGTGGTTATGATGTTAATGAACTATTACAGGAAATCATCTATGATAATACCTTTTAACAATTAACATAATTAAATCATCCATGAACTATTGGATGACTTCAATCATCAAGCATATAAAAGTTATGGCTAAATTTTTTTTGATAATTATTATAAAAGGAATTATCCTCCCCTTTTCCCATTTTGTTTAGCATGTTAATTAGCTTTAGCAACCACATTCATTTGTTTTGGGTAACAAATTAGGGTAAAATCATGTTCATTCACAATGTGGTTTTTCATGCTTGTGATATTGTGCAAAAGATCATTAAAAAAATACATTAAAAAAATTTATGTCTAGTTGTTGTTAAGGGATGTTTGACAAGTGGGGTGGCATAAGGGGGTGCAAATGTAAACAAATTAACTAGTTTTGTGGAATCAAGCTTATTTAACATGTTTACAAGTGTGCCTTATACATCAAATTAATGTTGAAAATGTGTGTTATATTTGTGGTATGCCTTTTTTAATATTTCAATTCAATATTTGAATAAATTTGAAAATAATTCAATGGAAATAAAATACCATTTAAAACTTGTAGCCAATGTTTTTTGACATAGTAAAATAATGTAAAAAACATCCAAACATTGTCTAAGGATTATAATTTACACTTAGTTATAAACATTAAAAATTATCTATATATTGTTAATGGTTCATTTTTCCATATTTAAACCCATGGTATTTAATACTTTAGATAGCCTAGATGTGGACCACATCAATAGGATCATTGAACATAAAGAAAGTCCAACCAAGTGCATGAAGAATAAGCCAAAACTTCTAATTCATTTGTAACTATTGAAATGGTGCACTTGAAATAACTTTTTGCTTGACAACGAGTTTTTTAATTTGTGATCATTGTGATTTGTCCATGTTGTTTACATGTTGTGTTTAATCATTTGTCAAGCAAGTGTTGTCAATTTGCTTCCTCCTCCCCATCAAATTTTTCAAAATCACAATTTTAAAATGTATTGAAATCCATATCATGTAACATGAAAGCTTGAAACCCTAAATCTTTTATGAATATTCCAAACAACTAATTTATCACAAACTTGTTATCTTCATTGCTTCATTCAAAATTCACACAAAATTTATTATTTCATGGGTTCATGTTTTCCACCTATAAATGTTGTGAGTCTAAAATACATATGATGCAAATATAAATATGATGAAGTATTTTCAAGTAGGATGAAAGACATGTTTTAAACACATGAAATCCATGTGCAAAAAAATGGACTCATGAAAAAGATTTTCACAGTACTTTCATTGTAAAATTGTGGGATGAAAAGTTTGTGATAAGTTTTAATCCATGCACATAAATGCAATGACCACCATGACAACAAAATGTACTTACAAGAATGAAATTAATCAACAAATGTCAACCAAAAAAATTGTAATGTAATTTAACATGCATCACAAACTTACTAGCTTCATGGGTTTGTTTGAAATTCACATAAAAATTGTTATTTCATGGGTTCATGTTTTCCACAAATTTCAATCGCACAACATGTGAAATGGATCGAAAGGAAAAACAATTGCCCTAAAAGTTCAAGCTTGAAACACAACACTTAATTAATAGTTTAAAGGTTTACACAATACATCAAGTTTGTTCATTTTGCAAGAAGCAACAACTATAACACATCATCATTGAACACAAAATGGGGACATTAATTAATAACAAGAAATACACATTGGAAAAGAAGTATGGGCATTGAATTGCAAAAAAAAATTGTACCCTAAAAAAAATTGTCACCATATCTTTTATAAGTGTTGCAAAGATTTGAAAATGCATACCAAAAAAAGATCAAAGATTGGTAAAAGGTTTAAAAGAACATGAATCCTTAATATTGAGTATTATGGTTAGGCCACACTTGATGTTAAACAAATGTTATCTTGATGTTAGAAGGACTTAAACTTACGTTGTGTCCACTCCAAAATTACAAATTATCATCAAATCTTAAGTGGCATCCTTGGTGTCAGCAAAATGTTATGATGATGTTCACTAAACGCATAATGGTAACTTCCCATTTATTTTGTGAAGGCCATGGTCCAAAATGTAACGTTATTTTAAAAACCAAATAAATGAATCCTTAAGTAATTATTATCATATTTGCAACTAACACCCACCATATGTTCATCATTCATAGTTTTGAAGTTTTTCTTGCCACTTGCCATAACCATGCACGAATTGTTATGTCAAAACACATTGTGATCACACAACTATCCACCATAACCATGTGCATTTTAATATGCATTCACACATGAAGTTACACATTTTGGAAAACTAATCATCACCTACATTCATTATGCACACTACTACATAGACACAAAAAATCAGAAAAGAAAATTGAAAGCATAGATCGAACAAACCATCACACACATTGTTGCATATAGACACAATACACAAATTGCTACACAACTACACAAGATCCCAACCACACATATATAATCAACTACAACTAATTCTAAATTTTTTGGTGATGTTGAAGTTATAGGAATTCACACATTTGCAAATATGTTTTCGTTCTTACATTTTTTTTTCCTTACAACCTACATGAAATGCACAAGATAATGATAAATATTTAATTATGCATGTGTTCATATGAATGACTAGTTGAGATATGCAACCATGCAAACAAAGATAGAGGTTGTGGTGAGGGATAAACAAAGATGAATAATTCTACATCCGGTGGTTCAATTGTCAAAATCCAATCATGAAAACCATGTTGTCCAAATCGGGAATACTAAGAGATGGTTGCATCGATTGCAACAAAAAGGGATGAATTCTTAGCAAGGCTAGGTCAAGTGCACCTATGAGATTTATTCAAAAATGTAGTTGTGAAATTGTTGATGTTGTCAACAAGGTTAGTCACTTTCCTATCCTTTGCAACAAACCATAATGCAAAGACAAGTGGGGCATTCTATATGTGGATTATAAATATGTTTATGACCACATGAATGGCATTGAAAGCAACATTGAGTATTGGGACTTAACACCTATGGAAAAGACATCATTAAATCTATCGAAGAGCTTCAACAAACATGTATATGAAATGATACACGTTTTCATGTCATCTTGCCTTACTTTCAATCCACCTCACTTGCAAGATACAATGGCCCTTGATGATCACATTTTTACACCCTTGCCTACTTATGATGGGAGATGAATAAGTCAATGAAGAGTGGAAAAAAAAAAGGATCATAATCGAGATGAAACACCTTTGGCTGGTCTTAAGGTAGATGTGGAAGAAATTGGCTTTGGTGTCTTTTCACAAACAATTCCAAAGTCAAATCTATTACAATCATCTATCAATTGTTTCATATGTTCAATATTCATTTCACCTATTGCTAATGCAATGCCCATGCAAACACCACCAAGCATTCCAAACAAATCAACGTCACAACAAACACCTGCAATGTGGGCATGTGAAAACCAATTCATGTAGGTAAATTTTTAGCTACTATGGAAGACATTCTTAGTGAAAATGGCAACAATAATACTTCATTTGAATGCCTATGTGAAGGTTGTACCACCTTTTTATTCAATTACAACACTATGGGCAATATCAAAGTTAAACACAAAACTTATTCCAAGAATAAATATATGGTTGAAACAACTAAAAGAAGCACAAAACTCCTAGTTGCATCCATTGACAAGATCCATACCCAAATATGGAAATAAAAATGCAAAACATCTAATTTAAGAAGGAAAAACTTATTGAACAACTTTAATATTTCAAGGTTCAAGACCAAGAAATCAATAACATGCACAAAAACACAGTGGATGTAATCATTGCATTCACACACGTCATGGGCATGACATTTTTAGCTAGTTGACCCAAAACTTATCATGATCTTTATGTTGATAATGATGATGACAACTGTGTTGAACAATGAATTGTAATTATATAAACTTTTCTTGTAGGAAATGCATTTTTTCAACAGAAATTGGTAACACATAGCAAAACTAGGAACATAAATTACCAAATTCCTTTTGAACTTTGAATTAATAACGTTGTTGCCCAAGATAAAATTGAATTTGATCGTGCATATGTTCTCCATTAATTTTTTACCCATCTATAATTTGCACTACTTTTAGTATGTTTAGTTATGAATATCTACACCTGTTTCTATTTTGCACACATACATGATTATCCTTACAATTGTTTTCCTTTTCTATCATTCATTCCTTTTCAAGAGATGTTAGAATATTTTCAAATTTTAATTCTTCTTGAGAAATTAACAAATTATGTAACATCATTCAACATGCCATGAAGTTTGGAATGATGGCAACATCCATTTCAGTTTCCTTTGAATATAATGAAAAATAAACTTCAAAATATTGAAATTGTTTTTTTATAAGGGACTTCCTTTGCTTGTGTTTCCTATTGTATAATGGTTTAAGGAGATTCCTGTTACCTTCTTTATTTGGGGTCATCAACCATGATAGAAGAAAGTAGCCTTTGTCTCTTAGGACATAAGGTGGTGTGTCTTTTTTGTAATCCATTATGTTTGGATAAAAAAGGTTATGATATTGTGCTTGTGCATAAAAACCATATTTATGCAAGACATGTGAATCGTTAACTAAACCTAGTAGACCTACATAAATGTCTATGAAAGTTTTTCTATGGTCACATATAGTTTCCACTAGTATGTTATAACCTATTGTTTTGTGATAGAAATAATTTTCACAAAATGAACCAAACAGTTTAGATATTGAAATGTGCATTCCATTAATGGTGCCTTGCACACACAATAGGCCACACCAACTTTTGAAACCATTCATGACCTCTTGCATCTTTTCCCCAAAAGGCTAGCAAATCAATCTACAAAAACAAAGTTGATCACACGTATGAATTCACTCACAAACAAACCCATAGTTGATTTTCCACTTGCAAAATGCTCATTGCAAGTAAGTAAATTACATCCATGGGCCAACTTGTATATGGCACAAGTTACCCAAACTTCCATATGAATTAATTACATATACCTTGCATTATTATTTTTGCATCAAGGGACATAGTTGATTGATGATGTCAAACAAGGTGTGTTTCATCATGCGAAAATTGTGTTTCCAATGTTCATCATCAAACTTCCACAACACAAAAATTAAGACCCCATGCTTTAAATCATTATTGAATTCTAATTGTAGATTTGTCACGTGAGTGGGAAGGCAAATTGATGCATAGATGACTTGTGCATTGATTTTACAAATGTCATCAACTTCATTATTCTCAACAGTGAATGAATCATCATTTGCACTCCAAATTAATTGCATGACATGCATGAGATACATGAGAATACCAACATAGATCACAAGTTCTTCTTTTGGTTCCATGGTAATGACATTGTAGTTCAATTGCAATGGAAAATACAATTCAATTGCTATGTGAGAACATAACGAGATGAAAATCCATAGATAAGGGATGAAGTGAATTTTTGAGGACAAAAGTAACAAGGAGTTAACATTCCTTTACAACAATGTGGACGAAGAGAAGTTATGATTTTATGCTCTTGCTATTAGTAGTGATGTTAATAAAAAACTAACACTAGGTGTGGACACAAGTGTGCTTCTTTTATACAATGTAGTGTTTATTTAACACTTGAAAAAAAAAAACCTTAAACTTGATGTTAGATCTTAATATTAAGAAACAAATAACATCATGTGTGCACTAGCTTCTAGTTTGGTATCAAAATCAAAATATTGTAGTACCTTTACCATTTCAACAAAAAATCGTCGAATAATTAATCAAATTTGAAATCTGGGTCCTGTTACACAAACTTTGGGCCATGTATAATTGGATGCAAAATTTGTGTCTGGGCAGCACCAAGATGTATTTGGGTCATCACCAGACACATCTTGATCGGGCAATTGGGCAGTCGTGGAAAAAAAAAGATGCAGACTTACCCATGGTCAATTTAACATTCTCCCACCTGTTCCCCCTGCCCCCCTCCCTGCCCCCTCTTAGAAGCAGGGATTCATGACCATTTGACTGGGTACTAGGTAACCCTAAAACCCTGCTTCCAATTAAAAAGATAAGTTTGTGGGTAACCCGAGGAGACACATAGTTAGGGTACAGGTTACAGCCTAAAGGCTGAATCAAGATGTAGCCTGTAACCCTAACCATTTTATCTGCACCAAGAGAGGTAGGTATCTCATTGGGGTCTGAAGGGCAGGTTGGAAAAAAAAAAGTTGAAAGAGGAAAAGAAAAAAACACACAAAGAGGGATAAAAGAGGCTGAATATTAATGACCAAGCGAGATCACATAAAGGTGGATGGGGGGGAGCACTTTACATCCATTCACTTTACATCCATCCATTGAGTCACACGTTTTGTCATGGTTTGTCACAAATATCATCCATTTAAATGGATGAGATCTACTATTCTGTTTCATGCCCTGGTCGGTGCGCAACGCCGATAGGCTATTTTTCAGTTTCCCTCTTCTCCCCCGACCCACCCCTCTCCCCGTTTTCCAACACCCGCTGCTTTCTTCCTTTCTTGCTTGCTTGCTTGCTTCCTTCCTTCCTTTTCCTCTCGCGTCTTTTTCTTTCCTGTCGTTGCTGCCTGCCCCCCCCCCAATTGCTCGCTATAAAAATTCCAGCGGCGGGATTGTTGTTACCACTCAGTCCGTCCATCGTCTTTTGTTTGTTGTTTGCCATCGTTGGTTGTGTGTCTGTCGTAGCGGATGGTGGAAGCGGTGGGAAGAAAGAGGCAAAATGAACATGAGACTCGTACGAGGTGAAAAGAATTCAGTATTGCTTTTTTCGGTTGGCTTAGAAAGCAGTAGCAGCTGAGAGAGAGCGAAACCTCTTGGAGTTGTTGGTTGGTGCATGGACCAGGAAGCAAGAGACGGATGCGAAAGTGGGGACGAATTTCTAGCCGATGCAGGTAACTGCTGAAGGTCGAGAGGTTGATGGGTTATTTTTATTTATTCTTGTTGAGGATTTGTTGTAGAGAGTGGTGAGAGAGTTGTCCTGTATTGGGTTGTTTTACTTTAGTAGTATAAAGGGCACGGAGAGAGAAGACTGAGTTTGGATAGAGAAGAGGTACATGAGAGAGCTTCGTAGCATCTCAAGAAGCCGGCCTTGAAACGTAAGGGAGTTTCTGACTGAGGGTTCATGAAGCAAGAATGATAAAACAAGGGAAGAAATGCAACAGACGTTGTCGCAGCAGCAACTGAAATGCTATGGACGGCGGAACCGTAGTAAGCCGAAGGTGGGTGCCGGCGGTGGCGGCAATCAGCATGTTTATGCAGGCAGTGTTGAGGAAGTAGGAAGACCTGCTGCTTCACAGGTGGAGGAAGAGGAAACCGATTCTGCTTCGCTAGCCAAGCTCCCGGTGGAGTTCAAGCTCTCGGGTCAGCTGAGCACTCCAGAGGCAGGGTGGGGAAGGTCGAGAAAATCCACGGCAGCGACTGAAGACGAGGTGACACCAAAGAGCGATGTGGTCAAGAAACAGATGCCAACAACACGAAGGAATTCAGCAATCAAATCTCTGGCTGCTCATGGCAGGGAGGCCACCGGAGTGGAGCCACCAGGAAAAGAAGTCTCAATCTCACCGGGTGTATTTTCAAACACCCCTGAGAAGGAAGGGAGTGAGGAGCTGGTGAGCGTCAGCATCAAATGCATTTCCAGCAATGGTGCCCTGGAGCAACGTGGAAAGAAAAAAAGGGTGGTGGCGGGGGGCCTAGGCTCTGCAGGGACACGAAAGACTCGGGCTCAGATTGCCAGGGATGAAGCTCAGCGTGTGGCTGGTGGAGAGCAGCCAGGCCTTGAGAACAATGATTTGGCTATTACAAGCACCGCAATTGCAGCAGCAATGCACATCCAAGAAACACTGGAGAGGTGTAAGAGAGAAGATCAGATTCTCACAAAGGTTGATGAGATTTGGAGCAAACGAGAGGTATTCTCCTCTGCCTACTTTTTCCTACCTTGTAGGTTTCTGTCAGCATTCTAGTTGCCCACTTTTTGAGGCAGAGAACATGGCAATGAGATGTACTGTTCTGTTCCTTCCCTTGATCCAGAACAGTGGCTTAAGGCTCTTGGGGATATCTTTCTGCTTGGAGAAGAAAGGACCCCATAGCCTTTGCTGGATTAGGGTTTATTTGTAGATTCACATATATGTCCATATTCTTCCAAACTTAATAGAATGGTGAAGTGCTATTGCGCACTGTAATGGGATGTCAGAGAAGGTTGTCATGCAAGCTGTCATGGTCTAGAATTTCTCTGTCTGAAGGGGAAAATGTTGGAGGAGCTGTGATACCTATGGAGGTTTTATACTCCATGGTTTCACCAGAGCCTCTGACCATGCATCTCTTCTTCCTGCCACCTTCAACACCTCTGCCACCTTATCTTATTGGTTGACACAAACTCACCCCTTTATCTAGTCACATTTACTGCAGTTGAATTTATGGGAAATCCACTTTTTTCTCCTATACATCAGGAGTTGATTTCTTGAACCAGATGATGAGATTGGGGCCATAGGCAGAGATGTGACCTCTGGATTTGCTTACTCTCTTCTCTGCCTCCTGGTTCCTTATCTCCATACCTCTGTCACCTGCATGTACTTGATTGACTCTACTTGCCCCTCAATTTTGTGTCCTCATTCAGGGCAAAAAATTATAGCATGTCTGATACTGTTGTACATACTTGGAGTGTTTGTAAGTGTTCTTTTCCCTTTGCCTCACACTTCATGCAACAGAGAATACTCTTCTGGTGTCACTCATGGAAGAGGTACAGTTTTTCGTGATTAGGGCTTCTTTGTAAATTCCTGGATGGTGGAAGGTTTTGCAATTTGCCTTGTCTGGAGGGCTATGAGAGAAAGTCTCTTTTATGTGTTGTAAAGTATTTATGTGGCTCTGATCACTCTTCTGGCCTAAGGCAAAAAGGTTGAAAGAGCCATCATGCCACAGAGCGATGAAATTGTGGATCTCAGCAGTAAAATATGTGCCTGGATGCTGGTTTTTACATTCTGACACTTGAACCCTTTCAATTTTTTTCCCCCAGTTCATTGAGGCGAATAAAGACAAGAAGGTGCAACCAAAGAGCAGGGAGCCAGTCCGAAGTAAGTCCCATTGGGACTTTGTTCTAGAGGAAATGGCATGGCTGGCTAAGGTAAGCAATTTTACACAGAACCAAGAAACATAGTGCACCAAAGTCTGAATCCAACTTTTAAAAGCTGGTTAATTTTATGGCTAACAATTTGCAGTGTTTCAGAAAGGTATTGCAGTCAGTTGGCATAAGAGGACACAGATTTATTTTGTGTTTCTTGACCTTAAAATGCATACTTTTTTTAGTTATTTCATGGATTGTTGTGAGTACTTTCTTTTCTGTAGAAGGGTTCACTTGCATGTCATTACAAGAATATTAAAGTTGAATTTCATGATGAAACGAGGTCACTTGAATGCAATCTGGTGCCATGAATTTCATGATGGCAGGATTTTGAGAGAGAGAGAAAGTGGAAGGTAGCTCAAGCCAAGAAAGTTGTGATACGTGTTAGCCGAAGCAAACTGGATGTGGAAGCAAGAGAGATTCGGCGTCAAAAGGTGAGATTCTTAAGCTTTATTGATTCTTGGAACAAGGAAGCCCTCTGTCTGGGGACATCTTTGAGTCTTCTTGTCATATGTATGTAAGCTAGAGGTTGATAATATGCTAGTTACATGAAATATTACCAACATGTAATAAGTGACTTCAAATCCACTTAGAAAACTGCATGTTCTGAGGGATGAAAAGGTTTCAAGTCACATCAGTATTCCTTAAGTCTAATCCTTGAGCATTCTTAGTAAACAGAAATCCATTTGCAGTGTTTGAAACCAAGACACATTTCTTGTTTCAACTCTATGATACAGGAAGAGGAGCAACGCATGCGAAGAGTGGCAAGCGGTTTTGCTAAAGAGGTCAAGAAGTTTTGGATGAAGGTTGACAAACTGGTAAAATTGACCTGCCACACTTACCTGTTGACTCACAACAATTAGGATTGCATTAGCCTGGATAGAATGATTTCTATCTGAGTTTGGTAGTTAGCTTATCTTTTGCATCATTGGATAAAATCTAGGTGAGGGTCTTACTGGGCATTGCAGGTTAAATGAATGTGTCATCTTTATGTTCGAAATGTGTTCCTTCAAGCACTTCTGTGCAAAACTGCCATATCTTGACATTGGCATCTTTATGATCAGGTGACATATAAGCAGCAGTTGCAGATTGAGGAGAGGAAGAAAAAAGCCCTTGACAAGCATCTGGACTTCTTGCTGGGACAGACAGAAAGGTGAGCACATTCCTTTTACTCTTGGGGTTTTGAACAGCTGGCGATACAGATTGTATGAACATTCTTGCTTTCCTTCTGATTGTGGATTTGATGCCAATACATTTGAGGGGCTTGGCCTTCCTTTTGTGGTGTATAGTCATGGACAATTACTTGGGGTATTGATATTCAGTAGTGGGAGTTACAAGTTATTCACAAAGAAATTCTGGGGCAACTGTGGCTGTCCTCCTGTGTTGATTTTGACAATCTCTGATAATGATTGATTGGGACTGCTTGGGCAGGTACTCAACTATGTTGGCAGAGAATCTAACTGACCCTTTAGTGGTCTATGAGCATCAGTCAATCCAGCTCCTGCCTCCAGTTCCTCTTGATGACAGCATTGCTGAAGAGCTGTTAGATTCTCCGCAAGATTTGGCTTTGAAAGAATTGGAGGTCAGTGGTGAACGAAACAACAGGGATAGGAGTATTAACTTGGATTTGGAAGGTGTGGATCAAGATTTCATGGTCAATGATGAGGAAGAGCAGGTGCAACCTTTGATGTTATTGCTTCTTCTTGTTTGATACTGCCAGTCACAGACTAGGCTTTCCTATTGCCTAATCTCAACCAGAGAAGGCTTTTGCATGTGTACAAAGGCAATATCTTGGCTCTTCTCCAGGTTTTTTGAGCCTAGCTTCTGGGTTTGTGGCATTGTGGCATCTGCTGCATTACCCATCAGCCTGGTGTATTTAGTTGTCTAATTGACAGCCTTTCTTGAATATCAGGAGGATGATGAAGCCACTCTAGAGGCAGATGAAGCTTTGATAACTGAATCTGAGAGGAGAGAGGAGCTTATTGCATTGCAACAAGAGAGTGAACTGCCACTGGAGCAGCTCCTGAAGAATTACAAGATTGGGGAAGGTAATGAAATGCTCTTGTTTGTCTAACTGTCTGTGTTCAGGTTGTTTGAAGAATGGCATAGTATTTGGAAGTATGGTAGAGTGTGTAGTCTAGTAGCATTGTGTTTGTCTGGGCCTTTCTGAATTCTTCTCATCATGCATTCAAGTGTAATTTTTTCTTGTGATAGAGGAAGGTGAATTTTCACTGCTGTTCTATGGTGAAACTGTGGACTAATGTGTGGAAAGTTATTGTACTATGCAGATAGTGAGGAGGAAGATCAGGAATTGAGGGAGGGGGAAACAGATGAAGAGCAGGAGGATAGTGAAGAGGATGAGGAGGAAGCTGATAAAGAGATGAATTTTGATGACAAAGAGGGGTTGCCAAAGGCAGTCAAAGCTATCATTCCTGAGCAGTCACAGCATGGTACAGTACATGATGAGACTTCATGGGATGAAGCTGAAGAGCTGACCAGATCTTCCTGGAATGCAAAGGACGGAGCCAAGCTGATGTCAGAGATGGAGGATTCCAAAAACCTTGCTGGCAGTGTCAGATCTGCAGAATCTGGCCTCGTTCCTGATGAACAAACAAAGGCTGGTGAGAAGGCCTTGGTTATGATGGTGCAGGGACTGAAAAAGCCTCAATCTGTGCAGCAAAATGACCTTGGAATGCCCCACACAGACAGAACAATCACTGGTCATTTTCTGGAAACAAATCAGTATAAGGCAGGTGGCAAGCTTGCAACTCTTGTGGTTGATTTGGGGGTTGACACCAGGGAAGATGTTAGCTCATCCTTGAGTCAGAGGAGACCACAGAGATCAATATGTTGTTTGACTACTGTCCCAGTAGAGCAGGGCATGGTGAGAGATATGCAGGTATGGATTTAAGCATTTTGTGTTTCTTTCAGGCATATGTAGGTTTGGTCAGTGAAAATCAAACTTTGATGGGGTAGCAGCAATTTCTGTGTTGAACTTGTGTTTATGAAAGTCAAATTTCAGGGTTCTTTGAATAGTCTGCTGCTCAAACGTTATTTCCTCAATAGCTGGTGCAGGTTTGCCTGACATTTTATACTTACCATGTTCTGTGCTGGCTTCAGGTTTAGCTCTGGGATACAGAAAGCTTCTATCTATTTATACCTCCTCCCTTTTTAGTGGAAAAAATTGTAGGGTACTCAAAAGCTGTTCAAAACCAATACAACTGTAGCTGGTGAGGGTGTGAGAGATGAAGAGTGTCTTAGTAAGTAGTCAACTTGTCTCTTGCAGGCAGTCTGATTGAGATGAAGCCTCTTTACAAGCATGGTGTCACCCATCACACAGACACCGCCTCCTTCTTGCACGCAGTTTGATTGAGGTCAGGCATGTCTTCTGCAGGATGATGAGGACTACTTCCCTGCAGCTATGGCAGATGGGCATGAAGAGGTAAACTCCTGAAGCTGCAGCAACAACTAGCACCTTTCTCCTCCATGAGTTACAAAGCAAGCAACTTACGTCTGGTATTCTGGTTTGAGTGGCATTTTGTTGTTTGCTGCTTTCAGAGATTGAACTCGTAACCAGCACCTAGATAATTACTTCCTTTGTGACTTGTATTCTCCATTGGGTTGAATGCATGGTGGCATTGCCCATTTGTACACAGTAGGCATCAACAGTTCTGCAGCTGATTGTTTGCTGTCCGTAGCTAAATGGTCACAGGGATAACTGGTATAATCCTTGAAGAATGTAGAATTCAAATTGACAGTCTGTTTGTCAGGATGATGATGAAGGAACTCTCGAGGAAGAGGAACAACTGGCCAAGGAGGATGATGCTAGTTCTGCAAATGAGGTCAGATTTGTTCATTTTTCAGGGTCTGTTTTGCTCTGGATGAGGATGTTCTGGATCAACATACCTGTTTTCAACTTCTGATTTCCAATTGGTTCTCTTCTAACTTGCTTCTGCTGGCATGCAGATTGATGCTCTACAGCGTGAAAGTGAGATGACTTTGGAAGAGCTTTTGGCAAAGTATAAGTCTGTGAGTAATTCCTCACAACCTACTTCCTTTTCTTAGAGCATTACAACATCATTGATCAGCAAAAGCTTCTTGTTGGGAATTAGAGCTGGAACAGGGCACATTGTGTTAGTTGTGTGGGAGATTGTATTTAATCAGGTTTTGCAAAGTGCTCTTGAAACTAGTGGAACTTTTATGCTAAGTTGGTTCACTTTCACTTGTTGATTTATTTGCTTGATATGCCCAGTTGGCCAATGAGAACAATGAAGACACAGGAGATCCACCTGAAGACCTGGGTGACATACTTGAGGATCGACAGGACCGGACAAGTGAAGCTGGTACAAGTGGATCCAATGATGAAGAAGAGGAGGATGACCATGACAGTGCACAATGTATTGCAGAAACCAAAGCAAGGATGGGCCAGCCAATCACAAGTGGTAGGGACCACCCTCCTGCAGTCTCACCTAGGAGTCCAAGTCGAACAAACAACGAGCATGTGGTTGAGTCATTGGAGTTGAAGCAGAAAGCTATGGAAAACCAATGGCCCCAAAAGACTTCTGATGGATATTGGAAGGTGAGCAGCTTAGTATTAATGTCAGATCTATGCAAATCCTGGCAGTTTGAACTTTTGGGAGGGATGCTCCAACCACTACTTCTATGTAGGCTCCTCTCTGCCTTAGGCTTAGATGCTTGCTTGTACAGGCACAAGCTAAAGTGAACTGAAGTTTACCATCACAAGCTTGTTGCAGCTTGAATGAGGATTCTATCAACTTTTGTGATTGGCTATGTGAACTAGTCAACATGGTCACAGAGATGTCACATTGCTTCCAGAAATGTGACAGAAACTCAGGATGCAGATTTTGTATTATGGTTCACCCAAAATTTGGGGCTCATTATAGACTTACCAACACTCACCATTGGTATTTGATAAAGTCAGTGTGTAGTCATTCCAACTTGTCAATGCGATTTGTTCATTTTACAACAGTTCATTTTAAGAGCAACTCTCATAAGGTTATGACTGCTCAGTGTCATGTTACCTTCAAAGTGTTGTTGTGATGATTTCTGTGCAATCTCGTAGCTGTGGACTCTGAATTTTAGCAGCTTGTGGGGGGGCCCAGCCATCCTGGTCCTGCAACCAAATAGAGCTTACCTCCAGAAAGACACAGTGCAGTACCTATGGCTCATGAGAATGACTCTTCATCATGGGCACTCTGGCTGGTGTCAACATTCCCCCTCCCCCATCACCTCTACTGGGCTTGATTTTGTGTATAGTGTAGGTCTCTGAGGTCAAAGCCATGAATGTGAGCACTTTTTCTTACCATACATCAATCGTGAGTTGGTTCAGGTTGATCTGCATGAAGCTCAGCAGAAGTCTGCCAATGGTGGAGGGAGAGAAAGGAATGGTGTGCTAAGGGAGAAAATGCCCATTGGGTTGTTTGGGACTTCTTTACTTTTGCAAGTGGATGGAGAGGTTGATGCTGAAGCAGCTGCTGCACTGGCCAAAGTCACTGAGGCTGCCAGAAGAAGAGGTGAACGAATGGTTCTGAGAGCCTCATTTGCCTCAAAGGAGGACAAGTCTAGCATGGCAGAGGAGATAGCAACTCCAATGGTGGAGAGCAATCAGGTGAAGGTTCTATCTGCAACAGGGACATCAAGGAGCATGGATATTGAGCCAGCATTATCAATTGTGGCATTGGGTGCTTTGCCACATGGTAGTGCAATTGGGAATGGTGATAATGTGGGTGTAGATGCCACAGTGGAGGGATGGGCAGAACCAGCAACTCTGGTATCCCCCTCCTCAGATGAAGGTAAGCCTGTGTTGGGTCCCAGTGCAGAAGCTGCAGGTCTGGTGAAGGATGAAAGTCCATTGCTTGAGGACAATGGTAGTGCTGACTTAGAGAAGCAAGAACTAGTTGAAGAGCAGAGTAGTGAGATTCAGCTGGCTGATGCTGCTGCAGCTGCACAGTCTGTGCAACCTACAGGCTACACATATTCCACCACTAAAGTACGGACGAATCTGCCATTCCTTTTGAAACACTCTCTTCGAGAGTACCAGCACATAGGGCTTGACTGGCTGGTCACAATGTATGAGAAGCGGTTGAATGGGATTCTGGCAGATGAGATGGGTCTTGGAAAGACCATCATGACAATTGCCTTGCTGGCTCATTTGGCTTGTGAGAAGGGAATATGGGGTCCTCACCTCATTGTGGTGCCTACTAGTGTGATGCTGAACTGGGAGACTGAATTCATGAAGTGGTGTCCGGCATTTAAAATTCTCACATATTTTGGGAGTGCTAAGGAGAGGAAGGTGAAGCGACAGGGATGGTCACGACCCAATTCTTTTCATGTGTGCATCACCACTTACCGTTTAGTTATCCAGGATGCCAAGGCATTTAAACGAAAGAAGTGGAAATACTTGATTTTGGATGAAGCTCATCTCATCAAGAATTGGAAGTCGCAGAGATGGCAAACACTGCTTAATTTCAATTCAAAGCGGCGAATCCTTCTCACAGGAACCCCGTTGCAGAATGACTTGATGGAACTATGGTCATTGATGCATTTTCTCATGCCACATGTCTTCCAGTCACATCAAGAGTTTCGTGACTGGTTCAGCAATCCTATCACAGGGATGGTGGAGGGACAAGAGCAGGTATCTATGCAAAATATAGTTCAATCCTATGGAGGAGTCTATGACTCTTCATATGCCTGGAGAAGGAGTTTCATGCCCTTTCCTGTGAAGCAGCTCCTATTTATGTGTGCTTCAGCTGGGATTAATCCTGCCATATGTTCATATGGATATGCTTGGCAAATGTGGATCTTTTGCTTCTCAACAAAAATGCCAGCATTGAACCATTAAGCATGTACCTTGATGCAGTGAGAAAATTGTGCTTTCTTGCAACTTGGTTGCAAAATGCAGATCAGAAAATTTTATTCGGCATCCTTAACACTTTTGGTTTGATGATGCAGGTGAATAAGGAGTTGGTGGATCGGTTGCACAATGTTCTCCGCCCTTTCTTGCTACGCCGCTTGAAGAAGGATGTGGAGAAGCAACTCCCAGGTAAGTTTGAGCATGTCATATGCTGCCAACTATCGAAACGTCAGCGCAATCTGTATGAGGATTTCATGGCCAGTTCGGAGACACAAGAGACTTTGGCAAGTGGCAATTTTTTGGGCCTCATCAATGTTCTGATGCAGTTGCGCAAGGTCTGTAATCACCCTGATCTGTTTGAAGGCCGACCTATCATTTCTTCCTTCGATATGCCAGGTATCGAGGTGCATCTCAGCTCAGCTGCCTGTTCAGCAGTAAAGCTTGACATATTTGAGGCAATTTGTAAGGAAATCTTCTGTCTCAACAAAACAGAACATGATATGGCGATGTGGGAGGCAGAGGAGGTCACTATGATGAAAACGCCTGGTCCTATGATTGTTGAACTTGGAAGTTCTGGAGAGGACACGTGGAAGCAAAGTTATACAAACCATAAGCCAAGCAAGGAAGTTCGGGGTGTGATTGAAGAGATTCAATTGATACTCCAGACCAACAGAGAAAAGGAAAGGAAGGAGCAGATGCTTGCTTTCTCATTTCTTAATGATATGCGGTGTAGCCGCCATCCTGTGTATGGTTCAGACCTTCGGAAACTAGTTGAGATAGAACATCCTGTCCATGATGTCCACAAGATTAAAGCTAACCCTAGCCGATACTTGGAATTTTCGTCCATAGTTGCGGATATTGTGAAATTACCACTTACTCGATTTAAAAGGATGATGGATTTGATTGCAGCATTTGTGTTTGCAATTCCAGCTGCTCGAACACCTCAGCCTTCTGCGTGGTGCAGCCATCTGACTCCATCTGACTCACCACTTCAACTGGAGTTGACTGAAAAGTCATCCAAAGAGGCCAGTATGATGTTGGTCCCTCTGAGACCTGTGATTGTTAGAAGGCAGCTCTTTTTTCCTGATCGAAGGCTCCTGCAGTTTGACTGTGGAAAGCTTCAGGAGTTGGCAGTCTTGCTCCGACAGCTGAAGTCTGATGGTCATCGGGCTCTAATTTTCACACAAATGACAAAAATGCTGGATGTCTTAGAGAGTTTCATCAATCTCTATGGATACACATATATGCGTCTTGATGGCTCAACAAAACCAGAGCAGCGACAAATCTTGATGCAACGCTTCAACACAAATCCCAAAATCTTTTTGTTCATTCTCTCAACACGTAGTGGTGGTGTAGGCATCAATCTTGTGGGTGCAGACACAGTTATTTTCTATGACAGCGATTGGAACCCAGCAATGGATCAACAGGCACAGGATAGGTGTCATCGGATAGGCCAGACTCGGGAGGTCCACATCTATCGCCTAGTGAGTGAGAGTACCATTGAGGAAAACATACTGAAGAAAGCAAACCAAAAGCGCATATTGGATGACTTGGTGATTCAGAGTGGCAGTTACAACACAGAGTTTTTCAAGAAACTTGACCCAATGGAGCTTTTCTCTGGGCTGAAGGGTGTGAAACTGGATGGAGCTGATGGTAAAGGTCAAGGCACAGTCTTGATTACAGCCAATGTTCCTGTTCCTTCCATTGGAGGACCTGAGCAAAGGGAGCTTTCAGTTGCAGAGGTAGAAGCTGCACTAAAAAATGCAGAGGATGAGGCAGATTATATGGCAATGAAGCGAGTTGAGCAGGAAGAAGCTGCTGAAAACCAAGAATTTACTGAGGAAGTTTTCGCTGGAAACATAGATGATGAAGATCTTGGTGATGACGAGGAAGCAGGAAAAGGAGTTTCCACTCCTGGGATGTTGGAATCTGAAGTGATGGGGGTCCCTGGAGCCTCAAGAGTAGACCAACAGTCAGAAGAGGGTGATGCAGCTCCTGTGGCTGAGGAGAGCACTCTTGCAGGCACATCTCTTATTCCTGCTGATGTTGAAGAGGATATGGATATGCTGGCTGATGTTCGGCAGATGGCAGCAGCTGCAGCAGCAGCAGGTCGTGAAAAGACCTCTTTTGAGGACCAACTTCGACCCGTGGAGCGGTATGCAATGCGGTTTCTTGAGCTTTGGGATCCACGGGTGAACAATCTTGCCATTGAGGCACAGGTACTGTCTTTTTCTGCTTCTGTGTTCCTTCTAGATATTTGAAATGAGTTTGTTGAGTATTGCAGAACTGCCAACATTTCCCTTCTATATGGATGGAGCTGTAAACTCAGAGCATAGGCATCTTTCAAATTTGTGGAAGTTGCAGAGGCATTCTTCTTTGTGCATTATTTGGCCAGGAATCTAAGTTCATGGACAGATTGTAGAGGCATTGGAGGCAATCTTACATTTGTTGGGTACAGGTTGCATTCGAGGAAAAGGAGTGGGAACTGGATCAGCTGGAGAAATTAAAAGAGGAACAGGAGGCAGAGATTGATGAGGACAATGAACCACTATTTTATGGGAGTATGTTAGCTTCTCTGTTGGGAACACAAAGCTCACTACCTTCTTCTGACACACCAGATCTGATTGGGTTGATATCAAAGAAGTGAAGGAACTTGATTGTTTGTACTGTCGGTTTATTTTAGTCTGTGTGTAGAGAACTTGATTCCATTCTATGGCAGGAGTGTTGTGTCTAACATGTTCTTTTGTACTGGGGTAAAAACTTTGCAGACTGGGACACAGCATTTGCAGACCAAGCATATCATCAGCAAGTTGAGGTCCTTGCTCAGCAGCAGGTATGGAGTATTGATGTTGTGAGGTTGGTGGAAGGTTGCTTGTGAGAGAAATGTGAACTGTGATTATGGATAGGCAGAGTAAGGTTGGTGGCATAAGCCACATTCATTGGTCCTCATTTAATTTACCTTGCCAAAGTCTAGTGATGCGACTTGAAGTTTGCAGTGATAAGTTTCTTCTGTCTAAATCAGGAAAACCAGAGGCAGCTGGAATGGGAAGCCATGGAAGAAGATATGCGTGATGCTGACAGGTACATGTATGAAATGAATCTTGTTAAGTTCTGGCATTTCCTTTTTGCAGTATGTACGTTGGCTGTTTTTTTTGCTGTGATTGTTATATATTAGTTTGACTGCATTATTAATTAATGCCATCCACATCTTTGGCTCTCTTGCAGAACCCTTGAAATTGTACCTTTTCTCTGAGACTTCTCTATGCAACAGGTCTATAGCTGAAGCTGCTGCATCAATTTGGGGAGCAGAGAACTTCAGTCTGAAGTCAAAAGGAAAGAATGCAAAGAAAGCCAAGTTTAAATCTTTGGCTGAGGGTTCTCTGATGACTGCTTCTGGCATTGAGACACCATTAGCAGAAGAATATCTGCCTGGTTCTAGTGATCCACTGTACATAGATTCACAGTCTGACCAATTGAATTTTCCCTATCCTTCACAACGAAAACGAAAAGCACAAAAGATTCTGGGTGAAGAGATGTTGGTTGACATGCACTCAAAGAAGTTGAGGAAGGAACCATTCAAGGACACAGGAATCAGCATGGAAAAGGTTGTGTTGCTGACTTTGTAGGAAATATCTTATAGCACCTCATCTCCAAAAATCTAGTGACTTTTGAATGTTCTGTCTTCATATGCAAGGAACTGTAGGTGAGGCCATGTACAATACTGTCAATTTTCTGTTTGTTTTGTTGTTGGGTAACATTTTAACCTCATTTGATCCTGGGTGTGCTTCTTTCTATTGCTCTTGATTTAAGCAGCAGGACTCCACATAAGACTCATTGTCTCATTGGTTATGTTACTATCTTGTAGGTGAAGGGGAAGAAGAATCTATCTGAAAGTGACTTCAGAAGGTTACCAGGTGATGCAAGTGAATCTTCCTGGCCAGGGTTTGTTGGTCTAGAGGGTAGTGTGGTGCACGGAGATCCAGTTATTCCAGGCACACCAGGGATGCCTTTTGTAAAGAACAAGGGAGGAGGCAAGATCTCCATTATGGGAATGCCAATCAAGAAAGGGCCTTTAGTCATGCTCGAGAAAGAGAAAAAGAAAGATGTAGCGAAGTCACAGGAACACATACCACAGGCTGCACCATGGGCCCATGTTGAAGATGCAGTGCTTTGTGCTGTGGTGCATGAATATGGTGGGAACTGGCTACTGGCGAGTGAAACACTGGCAGGCAACCCAGAGGGGGGCATATATAGAGGTCGGTACCGCCACCCAGTCCATTGTCGTGAAAGATTTCGCCAGCTGCTAGTTCAGAATGGAGCAGCAGTCACTGGGGATCCAAGCAGTGAGAAGAGCACCCTCAATGCTGCCAGTAATGCACAGCTCAAAGTGACAGAGGTGTGCTTGTTTCCCTTTGATGTCTTCTAGTTGTACTTTCTTGGTGTGAATTTTGTACTTAAGCATTAGTCACCTCTCGAGGTAAATGCAGGGGCTATTTATTAGTCACATATTTCTAATGAAATTCTTCTTTTACTTTCCATCAACTGACATGATTTTATTCTATTTCAGGAACACACAAAAAGACTTTTAGATGTGGTACAGCAGCTCCCAGATGATGAACTGCTACTACCGCGACACTTTGCTGCATTACTGAATGCAGTGCAAGCTCAGAGAAGGGCTGCTAGTCAGCAAAACCCGGAGAAGCCAATACTCTTTGCACACTCTCCTCGGGGACGGCCTTTTGTTACTATCCCTAACTTGCGTAGGCCATCTGTTCACTTGAATGGGCCATTTGTCAACAGGCGTCATGCTGGAAGACCAAATCCAGCTGAAGTTTTGAAAGTGCTAATCCAGTCAGATAAGACAGAAAGAAAGGTGGCTTCAGCTCATGTTCCCCCTGGGCAATTGATGCGGTCTCCTAAAGATCTGGCAAGCAATGTTGATGAATCTTTTTCTGTTCAGGACTTTTTGGTGGGGTCTAATGATACAAATTCTTCTTTGAGTGGACGTACACAGCCAGCTACTTCACAATTTAAGCCACCAGTTTCTATTGAGGACCTGCTTGGAATCTCCTCAGTGTCAGCGGTGCCCCATGTCCCTGCAAAGGCTTTCCGTCATACAGCAGAGGTGCTGGTTGATCAGCGGTACAGGTATGTAATGTGTTGTTGTCCCCACCAGTTTGGAGTCATTCACATCTTGCCAACCATTCTGTCAAACCCAATTTGGTTCAAAGAGGCTATAGTGGATACAAGTTTCTCTGCTTAATTGAAGCACTTGTTGTCTGTGGTTTGGATTTCTAAGTGGTGTACCATTGCACTGCAGAGTTGCTGCAATAATGGGTCTGGAAGGATCTGTTAATGAGTGGGCGGCAGCAGCAGCTTCTGGAACAGGTGTTGTTGGCCTGCAAGTTCCCACCAAAGGCAAGAATGTAGTGAAGAAGCGTCCAGCCCCAGATCCTGATAAACCTCCCAAACCTAAAAAGCCTCGCATACCAAAGGCTGACAGTGAGAAGGGAGCACCTGGAGACAGTAAGTTGGGCAATAAACCCTCCAACCAACAGTCTGTAACCTCTGTGATGCAAAAGAAGAAGCTTTCAGTGCAAAATAGTGCAGCTTACAGCTCTTTATCTACACCCTTAGCCAGAGCTGCACAAGGAGCGGCAGAATCATTGCCCCCACCAATATTACCTTCCTCTGTTGGGAAAACTGCTGGGAATGTTCCAGTAGATGCTGCTGCTCCTGTGGGAAGTGAAGATTGTGGTCCACCCAAAGACTTGGAAGGTTTCTTGCATCACCAGGCTCCCTTGCCACCAGAAGGGAATCAGAATGCTACAACAGTTGCTAAAACTCAAAAGTCAAAGAAGCCAAAGATACATGTGGAAGCCAGTACAGGAGGTGCAAAGCTTCCTCACAAGGGGGAGAAAAGAGCTTCTGCAACTCCAAAGAAATCTACCAGCAGGTCTCAGAAGGTGATTGCAGATTCAGCAGCAGGGTCTGGTATTAGTACTGGTGGTGGCAAGCATGCTGATGCTATTGTTGAGAAAGGAATTGATCTCAACAATATTAACTCTAGTGATGATGAGGTGACAATCACTGGTGTAACACCAGAAGGTGCTGGAATGAGACCAGAAACTCTAAATGCTTTGAGGTCTCGGCTGGAGTCAGCATCATCAGTATCACAAGGCTTAGAAGAGAGAATTGGAATGTCCAGAAAAGTAAAGGGGACAGAGACAGCTAGCAGGAGAACAACGAAGGATGAGTCGGACTCTGCTTTATGGTCCACAATGAGTGACACAAGACAGAGCAGCTTGAAACAGAGAGCCACAGGGACAAATCAATCACTGAGTGGAGTTGGTATTGATCCACAGAATGGCTCCCCAGCACCACACAGAGGAGGCTTAAGGGGAACTGAACTCGGACCAGTTGGACTGACAAAGAGTTCCTTCCCAGCACCTGCTATTTCTGGTAATCCTTCTGTTATCACTAAGAGAACTGATTGGCAGCCAGTCTCTGCAGCACCTAGACAGGACCCTTTCAGCTCTCTACCCAGTGTTCTACCCAAGGAGTTATCACAGCTACAATGGGATCCTCCTCCACCAGGGGTGTGGCCTAATCCTTCCTTACCAGATCTCCAGTACCCTCTTGAAAATCTGAGGAGGTTTGCAGATGATATGGCCAAAAGGTCTCCAAGTACTGGAGCTGGCTTTAGTGTTCCCAAAGGAAACCGAAAATCTGGGGTTATATCATCATTTCAATTTCAGCCTGGGAAAGAAGCATCTGAAGCTTTGGGGAGCAATTCCTTGAGTGATGTGATAGACTCCAGGGGTACAGAAGGTGGAATGCAAAAAGTGCAGGGAAGCAGGTCTACTCTTGGCAATCAGTCCAATGAGCTTTCAGATTGGGAAACACTAAGAAATGAGCAGCAGCCCAGGGGCTTGGGTGACCTTACGTCAGAGTCCATCTCCCAGATGCAGGCTCACTCACTTCGGTCAGCAGGATTTTCCTCTGGAAGGATCTCTCATGGAGGTCATTTGACCCGGTATGCATTTCCTTCTGAGCGAACCTCTTCTCCCCAGCATCTACTTGGGACAGGCCTGAACACAGAGCACCAACTCCTCTATTCATCACCTTCACATTCTCGAACTGTGAAGAAGCCTCCAGACTCTCAGCCATCATCATCAGCATCCTCCCCTCACCAGCAATTGTACAACAACCATCAACTTTCCAGCAACACATTGCCACTATTTGTAGGTTCTGTGGTTGTCCAGGAAGCTTCACTAGGCCCTGATCTGGGGCTTTCTTTGGGCCCTGACGTTCAGCAACCTGGTGTCCACTTCCCACAAGATGAGCAGCATCGCACCTCATCATCCTGAAGGTGTTTTAAACAACTTTTTTGAAGGATTGAGCTGCAGGTCTGGGGAAGCTCTTTTTGTAGTCGTCTTTGTAGTTGAATATGTTTTCTCACAATCTGTAAGATGAGGGATTGTAAGTGCTGTTCAGCACACCACCTTGGAAGGATTCTTGACTATTCTCCACTGAAGTTTCTTGCTTCACACAAAAAATTTCAAGTTCCAGTTTATTTTCTGTCTGTCCGTAATATATCCTCCTGCCCCACTTGACAGAGTCATCAATTTTAACTTCCAATAGATCTGAAGAAGCTAGAAGGTCATAGCACCTGTGCTCAATTGAACCAGGTAGTTGTCACTAGGGACTGGGCAGCATGAGGCCATCATATCCAATTTCTGGTCAGTATTTGTGTCCATATTTTTGCAGTTGTGTTTGTTGTTCTTGAAACAGGGGATTTTTTTATGCTTGTGCTCCTAGTAGCTGATGAAGGGCATATAAGAGGCAACAATGGAGGGTGACATAGTCATGCAGTTAACTGTGGCAAATACTGCTGTTGGGTGATGGTAAATATTATCCGTATAGGTATTGATGAATGTGAAGACAACTGTACCTACAGGGTTCCTGCCAGACATTGGTATGGCTCCATCTAACACCCCGTCTATCTTTTTATCAGTAGCCCACTGCTTGTTCTTTGTTTCATAGGAAAGCACTGAAAAATGAGTCTGAAGTTGGCAAACCTCTTCCCAACTCCTGAGCCAACAGTTTCTGAGGAGTTGATACATGATTTAGCATTTTGAAGAGTGAAGAAGCAGCTGATGTGCTTCACCTAACAGAACAGTCATGATCTACAAGTAGATGTCACTGACAAATTTGTTGACTGTTTTTCTCAAACAAGGTTTTTTTAAATGGCAGATGAGCAATCAAGCAGTTTCATCAAGCATCAATGGAAAGGTGAACAAGAAGTTGTTCATTTTACATTTCACAAGAAATCCAATCAACTTTGAAAGTTGTAGTTGTCAATGATTCTCAAGAAGTGCATTTCTAAATATGTTTAGACTACATAAAGGGTTATGGATGCCATGGTTTTGCTCTTAGCTTCTATTCTTATCATGCCCCAACTTTGATTGTGATCCCCGAAGTAAGGTTGTGACATGACATACATTATTATAGTTGAATTTCTTCATAAAAATAGGGTACAAATTCACTTGAATTTCATTCACCCCCTCAAAATGGCTTACAATGAAAACACCATAGATTGGAGATCTAAATGCAAACACAACAAGAACCATAATTGTTTTAAATTTTCCTAGTAAAAAAAAATTAAGATATAAATTCCTTGAATAAAAAAATTTAACGAAAATTTATATGCAACAAATTAGTCTTGGGACCCTCATCCAAAATTTATTTAAATGACATTATCTAAATGACCTTATTGTAACAAAGTTAATTAAAAATGGCAAAGATAGACCTCTTATGCCGCCAGATAACATCTGGTGAATCAGACCAATAACAGTTGCAGTAGTTTAACCACAAGAGCAGTTTTGGCAAGTGCCATTTACCTTGAATTGAATGTGCAAGAAGCCTCTCCTATTGACTTGGTGTCATAAAAACATGATTAGCAAAATCAGCAACCTGGTCGGGTCTTTTGGGATGACTGCTATCAAAGGTGATGGCTGTATTTGTCAAGATCTCCCTATTTCTTGATTGCATAGTGCAACACCCAAATATATCAACCTTGTTATATTGGACACAAGATCTAAGGTCAAACATGGCCATCACCATAGGTTGGGTCAATGTACAATGGATCAAAAGTTGGATTTTAAAGGTTTGAAAGAGGCTGAATAGGAGTTCAAAGCCACAATCAAGGGCATTTTCTTTGCTTCCCCCTTTTTTGTCATTACTTTTCCACAGTTGAGCAAATGTGTATAACTAACATCCATGCTTCTGCTACTCACAAGAATCAAAATGCAATCACATTTTCAACTAAGAAACATAATCATATATGGTTACATGAGGATTTAATCATGTTCCCAAAAAAAAGCACAAGCCCACCTATGTGTTCTTCAATTAGTGAACAAGAATCATTTTGATAACAAGTTTGTAAACACAATTGCCATTAAATATAGATTGGTCATAAATATTAGAAATAGGTTTTTTGCTGACATGTTTAATGGTCACATGTACTACATTCAATTGATTCGCCTTTTTATTTTGATTTGATTTCAGGTAGGTAATATTGGAAGTCATGTCACTCAAGATTCAAACTTCCATGGACCATGAGTGTAGAAAAATAACACCGAGGAATCAACAAACTATGCCATTAGTTCTTACTCAATTGCATTACTACTTGACACCCAATATTCTCACACCAAGCAATTGTGAACTGAAATCAATCCCTGAGTTTGAAAATGTCAGTAGTAATGAGCTCTACAAGAGCGTGCACTTCCATCTTAATGCCAATGATATCTGCAATGTGGCTAACCGTGTTTTCCTCACTCACATCTACAACTCCAGCAAAGTATGCTCCAATCAATGTGCAGTTGCAGTGCCTCTGTAAAGTCTCAAGCATCAATTGTTTAGCCATTGCATGTGCAAAGAGCCACACCTCAAGAAAGACAATTACAACTTAAAACCACAATTACATTTACAACCATTGTGTCAGTCCTCTACTTTCCCTGAGAAAATGGCAGGTATATCAAAGCTGTGTTTCCAGATATACATCCACCAGCTCAAGCGGCTGTTGACAGCTGAATTAAAAAGCAGTCAGTTACAGACGTTCAAAACAGACTTAAAACCATCTCAGATGTACTATAAAAGTTCTTAAGGTTTGGGTCCTTTCTTGGGCATATAGGGTTGGGGTGGAGGTGGCAAGAGTCCTGCTTTGTAAAGTAATCTTCGAACAACATCTGATGGCTGTGCTCCAACTGATAGCCAGTACCTGCCAAGTGCAGATCCTATCTCAGGACTGCAAAAATTCAAGCCAAACCTAAATGCAGGGCTTCCACCTAGCAATGAGATCAGTTAAGATGATAGGAACAACACATGATCAAGAAAACATGAATCAAAGGGGCAACTTAAGGTATGGAACTCCTAAACATGAAATACAAAAGAGTATCAACAGAATAAAGGACAAAGAATAACAGAACACAAACCTGCAGCACACATATACATAGGAGGGCAACAGGAAGAGCGGAGAGAGAGAGAGAGAGAAACACATGCGCACACACAAATACAAGAACTTTTAGGGATTAGGGCGAGGAAAAACTTACTTGATTCTCTCGCTCCTGACCCCGATACGCTTCATACCATCCTTCCCTGGCATGAGTTCAAACCATCATCTCAAACCCCCGCTCCCCCGCATTGATATCACTCAACGAGCACTACTCTATGCATGAAATAAGATACACAACAAAAAGCTGACAATAAACTTGTGCGCAGAAAAGGAACAGCTTTTACCATGCATAGATCTACCCCTCAGGGAAACCGAAAACCTGCGACCTAATAGGTATTGTCCTAGACGAAAAAGAAGCAAGAAAGTTGTTGACGATCAAAAACAAAGAGATCAAAACAGATCCCTCTCATGACCTAAAAGCAAATCAGGTCTACAAAATATGAAAGGAAAACTCTTGGAAAGGAAGATTCAAAGGGTGGGAGGGGAGAGAGAGAAGATAAAAACTACACACAGATAAACACGTACCAGGAAGAGGATTGTAGTGACCGACAACCTCGATATGCTTCCCGTCACGGGGCGCCCGACTATCTGCGACAAAGATACGGTAGAAAGGCAAATTCTTGCGACCGAAACGTGCGAGCCTGAGCCTCACGACCCCCATCACTTCCTTCTGAGTCTTCTTCTTCTTCTTCTTCTTCGTTCTTCTTCTTCTTCTTCCCTTCGCTTCTACAGGAAATGTGTTGCAACAGTTCTTCAGACCATCGCCATCTCTGGCCACCGCACCTTCGCACAAAGAGATGCTCGCTCACATCCAGGAAATACACACAAATTAGGGTTTCATTGATGAAAAAACCAGAGGACTTCTGTTAACTGTTCATTCAAAATTTAGCTTTTCAATTAGGTTTTGTATTTTAGGGTTACATATAATTTTTGTTCATTGATGTTTATTGACCCCTGGAATCTGGATGAGAATTGATTCCTTCATCCGGATGACTACTACATAGGCATTTTGAGATTTGGCATAACTAAACTATTGGGAACCAACCATGTGGGGAACATGGGTTTTGTTTATTGATTAATTGAGCTTTGGATGAAAATTGGTTCCTTCAATTAATTATTTTTTTAATTTTCATTTACATGATGTCATTTATACCTTTTCAATTTGAAATCTCTATGTTAAAAAAATGATGTATGTTTGTTTGTGTTGTCTAAACCTTACCTCTTCCAAGCTTAAGTACTCATTTTCCCTACCCATTGCAAGATGTTACATACACAAGTAGTATGCTTATGTGAGATGCATAAGAACCTTGAACATTGAAAGTTTTAAGTGCATTTGAACATTTTTTTGTCTCTTCATTTTTTCACTTATGTTGCTTAGGGATTTTTTTTTAATTTTTTAATTTTTTTTTTTTTTGGGTTTGGTTTTAAGGGGGGGGAAAAGAAATAAAAGAAACTTGAAAAGTATGTAATCTTCAATTTGGGCTAAGGCAATAGCCAACATGTGGGATGGCCAAGGATGTAAAAGTTTATGAAACCTTAATATCAATCGATTTTAATAGTAATGAATTTTCAAATCCATCTATTTATAGTTGCTACAAACTAACTAGGATCCTCAATTGTGTCAATGATGTTTTTTATTTTATATAACATGAAGGGAAACACACAAACAATACAAAGCGTGATGTCTTTTTGGAACATTGATACTATGGAAAATCAATGTCATATGAGAGTGATGAAAACGATGTACAAGGATGCTAACTTCTTTGCTTCCTAACGTCAAAGCAAACATTGGCGGATTTTGCAACCTTGGTAATTGATTGAAATAACAAACTTATAATTAAAGCTTCCCCAATAGTTTCATTTGATGGATCTTATGGTGGAAGTAAACCTATGTCATTGCACCCATTGAAACTCACTTATTTTCCATGTTTTGAATCAATGTGACACACCTAATATACATATCATGCAAAACTTGAAATACTTGACCTTGAAGGTAATGATGTTTTTTGGGTTCCTTAGATCTTTGTATGGCATTGGATGCAAATGGGGTTGGAAATGTATACAATATTCATTGTTTGGTTCTAAATGAAATATCCGCACATCACAATAAGGCTTGTCGTTACTTCAACATGACTTGTATTGCAATACCTCTTTATGTTTGGCAAAAATTATATTATTTTTAAAATGTCAAAATTTTAAAAATTAAAGTCATTTCTTGCTAAAACTTTTTAAAATTTTGTTTACTAAAGTTGAAATTTGTTTACCAGCACTTTTTATGGGCTTGAAAATGTAGCCCTTTGGAGAACTATGTTATTCTTCCACATGGTTTTTAATTTCTTTTTCATTTTGAGTTTGTGTGTGTAATACATTTTAAAAATTAACCATGATCTTTAGTGTTTGATGGTATGCCAATGGTTAATGTCATATTTCATGCAACAGAGGTTATGGGACCAAAATTTGTGCCTTGAAGTTTTGGGATCTAAGCAAATTGTTGGTGATGAAGAACATGCCAATATTTTTTAATTTAAATTATTTTTTGTTGAAAAATAATAAAAAATTAAAAATTTGAAAATAAAATAATTATTCTACAATGAGATGTTAAACTTGAAAAGGTACTATGATATTACAATTTGAAAGCATCATTCCCACATATATGTTTTATAATATTTTTAGCTCATATTTAAGGTTTGTTGCTTCAACACGTGTTTCAACACTTGTAAATACAAATTTAACCTTTCTTGCACAAATGCATATAATGATGTAAAGATAATTTGTACATTTGAAAGAATGTCTTGGCTACGTTGGACATAAAAAGTTATAATAGCAAGGTTTATGATTATTGTTTTGATTTCACATGTACTTGGTGGGATGTAATGTGAAAGCATAAATTGTTTCAACTACATTTGGGACTCATGGGATGTTATGGACAATGTTGATTGTTGCAACCCCACTTTATGGGAATTGTGAGGTTGCCACTCACACTCCTGAAAATGGGACTTGGGAGTCCTCCAAGACTCTCGAAAATTCAGAGCGTGATTACAAGGGCCAAAACACCTCGCACTGGGCCGTTCTTGGTATCGTTGGAAAGGTCTTGAAGTGTAGATGTCCAAAATGGCCTCGCATGAGCCATTTGGACATATGCAGCACAAGTTATGCTTGAAAGAAGGGCCATGAGTCAAATTGGCAGTTTGACTCTCGACCACTAAAGCTTTCAACAAGAGCTACAACTTTGGTGCAGACCTCGTCCCGATTTAAATTCGGGGTGAAGAATTATGAGTGTCCAAAGTCCTAGGAGTCCAAACCGGGACAGTTTCGGGACTTCACTTTGGGAGTCCCGGGAAAAAGAGCCATTTGGATGCAAGTTTTGTGGAGAGCTGCAAAGAATATTATATGGGGGAAGGTGGTGGCTTCCCCCGAGTCCAGGCCGTGGTGAGTCAAGTGGGTCTAAGTTAGCCCATGGCTTGTCCCAACACCAAAAAGGTGCAGAATGAGTTCTAACCCATTTGTGGGTTAGATTTGGATGCAGGACCGTGTAAGTGAGTAAGCTTGTCCCTCTTCCTAGCCTATCCCGGAGCTTTCAGCACGCCTTTCTCACCCCCTTTAGTGCTGGAAGCTGGGAGCGGTTCCAAGTCCCAAACTACTTCCGCATTTTGACATAGTTGGACCCCTTTTGAGTCTAACAAGGGACTTGGGAGTGCGTCATTGATGAACAAGTGATTGTTTTCACAACTTAATTAAGTACAATGTTTCAAATATATTATGGAACATTTTGGACCCACAATTGCTACTTCTTTGTTTATTAATTTAGATTATTTTCAAATAATAATATGTTGTTAAAGAAAAATTACAAGGTGTTTGCTAGAGATTTGTAAGGTGCTAGGGAATTAAAAGACTAGTTATTTTCAACCTCCTATCTTGCAATGGTTGATTGCCTATTTGTATTCGATTTTTTGTCACAGAAAGAACCCTATGATTCATGGATTTCATGAGAATACATTCCTTGTCCCTCCAATAATCAAAATGTCAATCTTTGAAAGGTTTGCTTGGCAAAACATTATGGAAGCAAAGATGGATGTAAAACCTAAAATTAACTAGAGAAGGTCCATGCTACCACCAACATACAATGAAAAGTTCATTCTAAACAATACCTTGATCTTTGTTTTAACCACATTACTATTTGCCTATGTGGAGGAGAATAGTACACTTGTTTTTCCTTTGGGATCTAATAGGACCTTTACTACAAAAAATTTGGAAGCCAAAATGAAAAGGTTGCCAACAAATATAGCCAATTCTTTCAAAATGACAACATAAATTAACTTTTTATTGGAAGGCATCCAAAAGCCATAGATATATTTTTCAAGCTCAAATATGAATCCAATTAGGGTAGTTTACATCAATGATGAAGTCCTAATCATTTTTGCCATGTATAAGAAACATGATGCAAGGGTGATTTTTTTATTTTTTGAACTTTGGTTGTATTTTTAACAATGTTTTATAATGTATTGTGTGCCTTGAAGCAAATTATATTGTACATTCTATGTGAAAACACATAACAAGATGACAATTTTAAATATTGAAAAGGAAAAGCATGAATGTTCACTTCATAATAAGAAAAAAATCATTAAATTCATAGGTTATTCAAGTTTTGCAATGTTTGTTTTCTATCAAGAATGATCATGTTGTAATTGGAAGGTTCAACTTTTAGAATGTTTTGTGGCAACAATGTTTTGCTTTAGACTCAATTTTGTTTAATGCTTTTATAATGGTTTGTTCTATGTATTTAGAGGTTGAATTAGTCATGCACTATTATGCACATTGTTGGATCTATGACAAGAATATATTCCTTGATTTATATGACAAATGTAGATTTTGGATTTGAAATAAGTCACATCAAAGGTGATTCTAATTTTTATGGACCAAGCATGGCCATTAATTGGGTAAGCTTTGGGTCATGATCTTTTTGCACATGTTTTAGATGATTAATCATATTCACTTTGATTATATGTTTTGGTGCTTCATGTCATCTTTCAAGTTGACATCCTCATTTGAATGTTTGAAAGACCTAACTTCTAACTTAGGTTCAAAAGCTTCAATTCCATTATACAATAGAAAAATCTAAAACCTAACCAAGTATTTCATTTTAGTACACCCAACCATGTTGAAACTTGAATATAATTTATTGTGTTGATTTGTGTGCAAACATATGGGATAGGCAAGAAACACAAATCAAGGAGTTTAGATACTCAATTACTGCATGGAAGGGACCTATCATACCATGGATTGGGTTTTGATATCAAATTATTTGTAGCAATTAAAAGAATATTGATTGGGATTTTAATATCAAATTATTTGCAACAAAAAGAATAATATTTATTGTTAGCTTGCATTAGAGTTTTGCATTTGTGAAATGAGTCATTCACCTTCTAATCTTGTAGGTATTTTATTGTTTTGTACTCAAGGTAGAACTTGTTAAAGTTTCTTGTTGAGATGTTTCAAGTTTCCATCACTCCAATGAACTAAAAACTTGTTGAAGTTTGTGTTAGAGTTATTGTTTGATTTCCATATCTTTAATGTTTTGCTTCATAATAATAACACAAGAATTAATAAAAATTTAATTAGAAAAATATTATGCATTTATTTATCTTTTGTATGAAATAGCCATATCAGATTTGAATGTCTCTCCAAATTTTTATCTAAATCATAATTCTCAAGTGGAATCTAAATATCTAATGGATATTACCCAATTTTATAAGACTATTAAAATATTCCACAAAAAGTAGGACATCCAATATGGAATACCCCATTCTATCTATTAGATTTGCATTAAATATGAACGATAGTGTTCGTACTGGTATTAGGTTTCCTATTTGCCACATGTGGTCATTATGGTGAATTTTTTTAATTTACATTCTATTAGTCATTTTGATATCTTTGCCTTGTAACATAATTTATTGCATAATTTTTTTTTCATTTAAATGGCATGGGATGTTCACCTTCTACCATATTATATCCTATTGGATTAGTTGTTCTTTACTCTTCACTCACATTTTGAGTTTTGAATTCATTATGTAAATCAACATTTATTTCACCAAAAATAATTGTCCACATATCATCAAAGTGTTTTCATAGATATGTTCATCCAATGGTAAAGATATCACATGGTCTCCACACCAATGGTGATTTTTGGTGTAATATTTATGGGTATCTAAGAAACTATAAGATTACATTTGTCATATTTGCACATCCATCTATGTATTTTGTGTATTTGCTCCATAATATTTCCAAATCTTTATTTAATCTTCTTCGTATTTAAATACCAATGCATGTTTATAAATTGAAATTAAAACCATTAAGGGAACAACTAAGAGGGAATGTGTTTTTCTTTGTCATCAGCTTTATTCTTTGGCCATAAATATTCACTGTATATGTTGTTGTATCCCCCCATAATGTGAATTTTCTTGTTCCCCATTATGGGTCTTTCTTGGGAACTAGTCTCAATATTTTCATTTGCCAAACATTTGCGTGTTAAAAGATAAGCATACACCTAATGAATGATTTGAAATTTTTATGTAAATTTTCATTGAAGATTAGTTGATCTTAATTTTAAAATGACCTCACATTCATTTGATACATTTTTGAATTCATTAACACCTCATTTGATATTCTATTAAAAAATCCTTCACATTTTGTGATATAATAAAGTGAAAATGGATGTTATGGTACCTCATTTGTATGCTCTTATTACTAATTGTTAATCCAACTTCTATTATTTCCACGGAATTTCTTCATTTGGCTATTTTTGGGGATTTCAAGTCAAATAATTGGAATTAACTCCGTTTTAAATCCACCTTCTAAGAATATAAAAGCCATGTTTGGGAATGGATGTTTTGCACCTTTCTTTCTATGACACTAATACCCACATCGACAATTTTAGGGGGAAAAAAATTCATAAATACATATTGTCCAATCATTGTCCTTCTTTTAAATATCAGTCATAATGTGACTCTTTGTTTTTTTGTGATTCCCAAAAATTGAATTCATCACATCTACCAACCCAATGATTTAAATTGAAGCCATGCACACTAATACCCTTCACTTGAAATGGGTTTTCTAATCAAATTTGCACTTGTGATAAGTGTTTTTCGCAATATAATATGGTTGTTCATCAGTTTTGGCAAAAAATAACCTCAAGTTCTTTTATATTATTTATATGTTTGTTTTCTATGGTGGCGTATTATCATTGTTGTTTGCTCAAAAGATTAAATTTCATTAATGAAATTTCACCATAACAATATATCAATTCACAAGTTATTACTAGGTAGTGATGAATGATTGAATCAGTAAAGGTATTAGGGTTCAACCCCATAAAAGATAATTAACATTGATTGATATTCTATTCAAATGTAATTTGCGTTTGTACATTGTCATGAACCATCATTCCCATTGTCAATATGCTTTGCTAACCATTTTTTCTTCTCCATTTCCAAATTTCTCCATCTCCTTTCTCCATGTTTAGATCAAAATAATGTTACTTCTCTCCTTTCTAACAAGGTGAATTCTCACACAACAATTTTTCTACGCCTCCTAATTATTATTTCCTTCCTTCTTTTTATTCTTTTCTTTTCATTGTCCTATGTTTCCCCTTGTCACTTTGGTTGTATTCCTATGTGAGGAATATGTTGGTATAATGATTTCCTTCTCTTTCCTTTTGGAGGATATTTTATGATCGCATTATAAATTGGCAGCATTTATTGTTGAGGGTAAACCTAATCTATCAATCCTTGTCAATGATTTTGGAATTACTCATGTTATTAAAATGATTAAAACTTGGAATTGTGCATATTTCTAAGGACGATGTGTATGATGACAACAACAATGTTGCTAGATTAATCCACCAAGACCACTTCCTAATGCACAATAGGAATGGACTTTCAATGCTAGAAGATTCAAAATTGTTGGGAAAAATTTCCCCAAAACCTCTTGAAACATTGTTTTGCTGCCAAACATTCTTGCATTTATTGCCAATGTTGCCAGCCATGGTATTCATGTTAAGGACAAATCAATTGGTGTCGCTTTAGATCACAAAACTACATTCATAGACTTGTGTCATTTTTTATATGAGGATGGAACACTGCCAATTTCTACACACCCTTCTAACTTTTCATTTTTGAATTGTATTGCTTCCAATGTTCCATTTTAATCCATTCAACATGTTATGTTTATGTTCACCCCTTCTTTTATCAATGTGGTGGATTACTTAAGTGCAATATTTTTTGCCCCCCATGCCACCTCAAAGTTGAAAGAATTGAATTATGATACACTTCAAATTGGAAATGTTGTTAGCAATCCATCCACATTCAATGGGGATGTTCTCTTTGAACTCCCACTAGTTGATAATCCAAATGGCCATTTTAGCTAGATGCAAGGAATGAACAAGAAGTGCAATTACCATTCTTGGTGCAAGGTCAAAACAAACAAACATCAATAATGATTTCAACCTTATGTTTTGTAGGACAAGGTGTTTAGGTCATTTGGAATGTTGAAACAAGCTTTGTAATTACTTCATTTTGAATGGAAACCCCAACGAAATCGCTTGGATTGGCAACATTGTTCATGTTCTCACCCAAGATTGTTTCGCTTTTGGTCTACCTTATTGCAAAATTTGCAATGTTGTGTCATTTTTTGTTAACACATGCATAGTTCACATGTATTATGTCATGAATAAGTAGGAAAATTTGATTTGAACGATGATTCACCTCAGTATGCATGAACATCTGGTGGTAGAAGGTATGTAGAGATGTCGTTGAACAAATCAAAGCCTTGGTCTAGGAAGAGGTGTTTCACACCATGTTGACAATTATGTTGGTTGTCACTAAAACTTTTATGTTCCAACATTTGCTTAATGAGGATGGTGAAGAGCTAGTGGAACCTCTAAAAGGAAATAAATTGTGGCAAATGATGGACAAGTTCACAACCTTCTATTCTCCCAATGTCAATAACTTGGTTGCATTGTCTAAATAATAAAGGCTAGGGTACATCTCTAACATTTTAGCTTAAGGCTAATAGTGGTTATGATTGCATTCAAGATAGTAGTATCCAAGATAATAGTATGGAGAAAAAATGTTTATATTCAAGAATGCATGGAAACAATCTAGTGGATATGATTTAGTGCAACAAATGCAACCTGGTGGTGACCTCCAAACAACTTGGATCATGTTTAATCATGTGAAATGTGTCCATGATTAGACGACCCTCGCCTACCATGTGTGTGATCTAGTTTACTATAAAGTGATGATGATTACCCTTTTTGTGACATGTAATTTGAAGACACGAATGTTCAATGTGTCTTATGGTGAAAGTTGAACAAGGTCATGATGTTGAATAATTGTGTTCCTAATCCAAATTTCAAAGGTATCATGGCCGATAACATTCAAACTAATTGGAATGCAATGCAAATCATGTATGGTAGTGGGCTTCCAAATGAATTAATGGTCGATAGGGAGTTAATGTATTATTTCCATTGTGTTTAATCTATGGACAAACACATAAAACAACAAATCAAACCAAAGATGTGTGAACAACACACAATCTTGTGCTATGAATACAAGAATGCCACTTTCTTAAAAGAAATAGATGTTCATTTTACAACTATTTGATGCTGGTGGTATTCTTCAAAGGATGCAGGTACATACTAGGCTTCAAAAATTAGAGAATTGGTTCAATTTTTGGCACTTTCATGTTAAACAATGGGGAGGTTTTATAATACATGTAACGATTTCATCCTTCCTTCACCATTTCCATCCCATCTTATTTGGATGGCATGTTTATAATGTGTTAGGGCTAATTTGAAAATGATGTTAACAGACATATATTAAGTTTTGTAGAAATTCATTTTGGAGGAGCTTGTGGACATGCCCACCTTTAACCTTTCAACAATAGTGCATAACATATGGCTTCAAATAATTGAGGAAAAAGGAAACTTGGTTATACATTGTAACTTCTAATGATTATGTTTAAATTTTCAAGCAAACAACATTGTATTACTATTTCAAGAATGGTGGTCCATTAGGTCAAAGGCTTAATAAGAGTGAGCTTATCATACACAAAACAACCCAATTTGACTTGAAGTACCATGCATATGCAATTTTTAAAAATGCACTAGGTTCATGTTTCACAACTAAAATCACAGTCATGGAAGGGGAGGAGATCTTTGGCTTTTGTAAACAAAAATTTAACTTGCCTCTAAGATCAAAAGGGGATTCACATAGGCACAATTGTGTCAATTTTTCTCACCCACACGTCAATGCCCAAACTGAAAAATTGCACGTGCAAATTGAATGCCTTATTTGAAGCATTGATCAATATAAGGTTGTGGATATCACCAATGGAAGTGTTGAAGTCTAGGAAGTTTCATGTGAAAATGGAATGTGGCATATAAAATGATGTCCCCCTATTTCGCACATCTAATATTCAACATTACAAAAGACCACCATGCATTATTGTATCACAAGGATAATTACCAAGTCAATTACCATTGGTGTTCTTGCCTTTATTTACTAAGGTTTGTCTCAATTCACAAATGCATCCCTAAAACTTCACAAGTTCTGGTTATGTGTAGATGACATGAATTATTGTGTGGGGGGGTATGAAATGTAAGTATGTAGTCGAAAAATTAATAATTTCTTTTATTTCACTTGTGTAAAAGAGGACCAATTTTTCACAATATGAGGTGAAGTTTTTTGAAAAAACATGTTTTGTTTTCAATAAATGATAGCCTATCCATCCTCAATGTCTCTTTACTGGGGAAAGTTCTGTTCTAATATATTGATTGATGAATGCAATGTCATGGCCCACAACATGGAATGGGAAGGCTATTCAATGCACATTACCATTTATAATGTCAAAACAACATTACAATTGATGGAAAGCTAGATAATTTCTTGTAGTGACTTTGAAGCCACCATCAAAAGTTCCTACTTTTAGATATTGATGAGTCTACAAGATTTTATGTGGTGAAACTTCAAACAATAGGCAATATGAAGTTACAATTGGGAATTTCCCAACTTGCACTTACATGGATTTTGTGATTATGATTTCAAGTTCATTGGGGAAATGGGGAAAATGGGTGCCATGTAAACACATGTACTATGTATTATAGCATGTCATGTTTTGTGAGGAGTTAAAAAATTTTCATTCATTTTTAACTTGGAATTGGGATGGTTTGTTGATTCTTGGCTCATTCTATAACTTTCACATAGGTAGAAGTAATAATCAAAAATGAAGTGTAAAAAACAATGATCATTTTAACATTCAAGATGATCCCATGTGTTTCACTCCAAGGCCAAAAATTGTGCAAGTTGTTACTATTTTGATATAATATGTTTTGATTTGCTAAAGAATTGGATTAATGTTGATTCATAAATTTGGTAGGTATGAATCATGTTTTACTAATGTTAGAAATTACATATCAGATTGAGTGTGTTAGTTAAATATTGACTAATAATCCACAACATTATGTTGGGTGGTCTCATTACATCCTCTTATTCTTACCCATAAACAAAATCAAAAGAATATTATTTTTGCGATTGGAATATTCCATCGTTGTTGATGGAAATGTTTTGCCACATAAACAAAATATTTTTTGTATGCTCAACAAGAATATTTTGTTTACATGGCAAGAATATTATGTACGTGTGACAAAAATATTTCAAAAGATTTTTTCATGCTCATAATAATTAGTCTCACATACTCATGTTCACGTGGTAACTATGTTGTCTGTCAAAAAGGTGCAAATTCCATCTGTCTTTGAAGAGAACATGATTTGATAATGTTGTCAAAAAATGGATTAGTCATAATGATTAGATTATGTCATCATTTGAACTCGAATTTTTATCCAATGAATGGATGCATCATGGAACATGGATGGGGTTAAGGTCTGTTAAGTGAGCCAATGGAAATGGGGTTTACCTACTGAGGGGGGGCGGGGTTCATCCAATTTGGGTTAACCAAGCCCATGGTCTTGTTAACTAGGACATTAACCCTCTAGGTCAAGTCATTGAAATATGAAAAATTAATGGTTAAAGTGTGTTGTAGATTGCACTACATTTAATTCATTGTTCATGTTGATTGTTTGCTAATTTCAAGGCATTTAAAGGTGATTGATAAAAACTATGACTTGACCACCAAGGATGGTTGGGCTAATCTATGCTCCAATTTCCCTCACCACCATGGGCAAAACAACATTTGGGATAATCTTGGCCATATTGTTAAGCCATGTAAACACAATGTGTTGTCCATTTGCAAGTTAACATTGATCTATGCAACGTTAATGTCCTTTGTTTGTTTTTCCTTGGAGATGGTGAAAAGGTGAATTACTTTTTAATGGTAATATGGGATCCACATCTTTTTAATTACTTTTGTATATTTCAATATTGTTTTGCAACCTTCAATATGGTTTGTTGGAGATTTTTTTCATCAAAAAAAATTCCACCCCTTCCTTTATAACTTTTTTGCATGCCATAATTTCAATTCCTTCCAAAATATTTGTGAAAGGACCATGACATTTTCCCCACTTGAAATATGTTAATGTTCCAATTTCTCTTAAATAATCATGGTTTCTTTATTTGCCTATTATTATAACGTCTTCATTAATCCACACAATTCATTCATCTTTTCTTGGAATCTTATGTCATAATTTTCAAGTGCAATTATGAAATTCCAGGAGGAAAAGGTTAATTGGGGCATTGTCAATTTAAAAAAGGTAACATGTTGGAACAATCCAAGACAAGCCACTACATGAGCCTAAAATTGGAGCCTAAAGCCTAGACTTGGGATGGTAAAATGTTTTTTCCCCTATACACATGTAAGTAAAACCCAAAAAATTAACTGCAAAATGAATGTTGTACTAGTAAACCAAGAAGCAAACATGGGGATGAATGTAAGCATTCATCTTCATTATGGATGAATGATTTTAAGAATTCATTTAATGTATGGATGAAAAAAAAATTCATTTAGTACATTTTCTAATAAATAGAACTTCCATAAAATTTATGGATGAATGTAATGATTCATTTTATCATTGAATTTTTATGGATTTTTTTTTTGTCATAATTTTAATTAATTAGAGCTTCATGAAACACAATCTAATTATATATGATATAACATTTGTTGAATAATATAATGTAAGTTTCATTATAGATGTATTTCATGGCTATGGTTTTAAATGCCATTATTTTAAAAATGTTTTAACTATATTACCATTACTATGTTAACATCCACCCCATCATCATTATTGTTTTTAATATTATAAATTGTTCATTTATTTAATTTTCCTAGGCAAATTGACCTAGTATCATTGACAACATTAGATTTTTTCCTCCCTCTCCTCTAAAAGGTGCCACAACTTCTTTCAAACCCACATATAATTATTGTGGGTAACAATGGGGTTTTTTTATAAAAAAATTTCATCAAGGGTGCCATGATTTTCTTCAAATTTGACTAGTGTTGTTGACAACAATTGGTTTTGAATGTTTTAAATATTTTTAATTAGGTAATTTCATTAAGAATAATGGTTTTAAAAATTAAACTAAAATTTAGTTTAAGGTGCCTTAATTAGATTTTTTCAAACAACCTACTATCATAAATGATAATGAGGTTTTTAATTAATTATTTGTTTTCAAGGCACCCCAATTTCCATGAAATAAATATATAATGTTGTTGACAACAATTGGGCAAGAGGGGGAGGGTTGACACTCATTTGTTAACAATATTTTTTGAATTGCTTAACATTGTTCATGAAAATGATTTATCAAAAAAATAATAATTTTAAAAATCATTTTGGTTCCACCATCATATTTTCTCCTACTATTATAATTTCATTATCCGTCATTATTAAAAGACATTCAAGTTTGAAATATTAATATTTGGATCGCAAATGAGTATGATATAAATAATTTAAAATTTGTTTATATTCCAATCATGGATGAATTTCATCCAATGATTTATTTATTTAATCCAAACCACAAATGAATTCATCCATCCATATGAAATCATTCATCTATGGACATATTCATCCATGTAAGTGGATTAAAATCACATTAAACTTTAAGTTCCAACCTCAAAGCTCCAAGCTCAGGCTTCACACTCATGCACAAGCCATTATTGGAATAATCCCATGTTCCCTAACTTGTTTTAGTCAATTTTGCTGTGTTGGCACCTCCAAAAGGCTAATCATGGCCCATTCAACAACACCATCCAAATTCATGCCCACCTTGTCATGTTTAGCCATAAAATATAATTATATGATTTTTATATGTAATGTTAAGATTATCTTCCCTTCACACCTTTGACTTCTATTTGCATTTAATTACTAATTCCCCTACTAGCCATTCATATATATATTGTGACCAACTTTGCACTAATTGGTTTTGTAAGCCTCATAATTCATTTATGCAAAACTATACCCCATTGGAGGATTGGATCTCACTTAGTAGTGCAAAGAGGAAATTGTTGGAATGCTCTCTTTTAAGTGCCATAACTTGTATGTAGTGTCTTGTGTCTTGCATCAAGTAAGAAGGGCCTATGCTAATATAAAAGCTTTATGTAGTTACATCTTAGGTTCAAACTAATGTTTTGTTAGTGATCCCAATTTCCTTGCATTCCATTAATGAACCTAAATTTAAATTCTCAAATTAATTGCACATTACCAAGCCACATAATGGATTAACATCCTAACTAATGTTCAAGACAAGAAATTCAGTTAATATAGGCTTAGTTTAAACTAATGTTGAAAAATAATTAATTTTTTCCATAATTGTTAGTTTGGGGTTTAATTTTAAATTAAAAAAAAGATGGTTTTCAAATTAATTATTATTTTTCCATACCTTGTTTAGTTCTTTAGTTTTATTTATTTTCACGCCTAACTAGTTTTCTCCCAATTGGTTTTTAATTCATTTAGATTAGTCCATGTTATATTAAACTAGTTTTTAAACTTCATTTTAAGATTTTAAGGTTATGATGATTAATAACAATAATCGAATGAACATCAATTAACAACAATAATATGATGAACGTAAAGTAATAACAACAACAACACAATGAGTGTTGATTAATAGGAACAACATGATGATTATTTGGCAATAAAAAGAACACAATGAATATCTAACAACAAAAACAACACAATGTGTCTCAAGTAGCATTAATAACAAGATGAATGTTATGCATGAACAACACAAAAACACCAAATAACATTAAAAACATGATGAACACAAAACAAGATCAACAATGTGATGATCACTAAACATCAATAACAACACATTGAGCATCAAACACCAACAAAAACATGAAAATAATAATAATAATAAAAAAATTAAAATTAAAATTAAAATTGTGATGTCAACTCTAGCAACAAACAACATATAATCCCACTTCCCATGTGGGAGAAGCCTCTTGATATTAAACCCTAAATGCTGCCTTCTAACCTTACAACCTAAACCCCACTTCCTAAAATGCTAAACTTTAACTAACTTTAGATTCGCTATTCCTAGAACCCTAAAAACTAAAATGGAAATGATTCATATAACTTACATGAGGATTTAACATTTAAATTAAAAAAAAAACCCCACTTGTTAATAAACATGGTATTTTTAAATTTTGATATTAAAAAATAAATTCAAATATAAAATTGGGTAAACATCCAAGGCTATTTTCGATTAGCTCTTTGCTTTAAAAATCAACTACAAACTCGGTTAGTTTTGAACCAGTGTTTGATACCTGCCCAACAGGATTGCTTTGGGAACACTGGCCGTCCGAGAGCCCTTCGGCGCGCCGCGCGGCCTTCAAACGCTCCGTCCACCCGTAGCGCACGGCGCATTTGTGTCTATCCTCTTTGCCGTAACTTTTGTTGCGTGAAATTGTATTGTTGCGCGTACTACTACGGTTCAGTGCCGGTCAAGTTGTTCTTGTTGTTGTTGTTGTGCTTTTGTGTTCGTTGGATTTCTTTGTTTCAATTTGGATCCGAATTTGCAAGCTGTGGGTTTTGTATCAAAATTTGCCGCTTTTGTTGTGTGAACGAAAATATGGAGCAAGCGGATCGTCACGCAATGGAGAGGAGGATGTCCATCCTGGCAGGTCATTTGGAACAACCCTTCTTCTCCGGGACACAACAACAACAACAACTGGAAGCTTCCATAGTCTCCGCGGAGATCGCGCCAAGTCCCGGGGGTGGTCCCGGAACTTTGAGCGTGATCGACAACAGAACAGGCAAGCGTTATCAATTGGAAATCAGCGATGCCGGGACGGTGAAAGCCACGGATTTCAAGAAGGTAAAAGGAAAGCAGGGAAACCCTTTTCTTCTAGTAACAAAGTTTGCTCAATTCTTGAGGAAAAAAACAACTAGGGCTTGAGGAGCTCAGCTGAATTGGTTACTACAGAAAACGTTGCCCTGACCCTGCATGATTGTTCGGGGGGACTTAAGCTAGTCCGCAGATTTACAGATTTCATGTGCTGGGAACCATTCTTCACGGGAAGAAAATTTGCAGATGTTGTTGTAACATAAGGGATTATATGCTTCTTGAGGGTTTGATGCTAGTAGGCAGGCCAACCCTAATATGCCTGTACATCATCACAGGATCCTGATTGGGAGCAGGGTAGCATACTGGAGCATGCATGATAGCAATTGACTCTAAAACAAAAGCAGTCTTATTATAGATGGGGATTCAGAGACTGTTGCTAGGAGTTTAAGAAATTGTTGTGAATTTTTTGAACAGATCACGGCTGGTGGAGATGGAAATGGGTTGAAATTGTATGATCCTGGCTATCTCAATACGGCACCGGTGCGCTCATCCATTTCTTACATTGATGGTGACCAGGGGATTCTGCGGTATCGAGGCTATCCTATCGAGGAGCTTGCTGAAAAGAGTAGTTATCTGGAGGTGGCTTACTTGCTGAGTATGTATTGTTGTTTTTTTTTTCCTCCTTTGAAGAGCTTTTAACTCCTCTCTGATTGGTTTCCTTAGTATTGTGGCTTTGCAACCCTTGAATGCACTGAATTTGAGCTGCTTTTTGTTCTGTGTTTCTATGTTATATGCTTGAGACAGTTTCTAGTTATGAGGATGGTAACAGTTTTCTTCTCCAACACTGCAGTGTATGGCAATCTACCCACAAAGTTGCAGCTGTCAGATTGGGAGGCCACCATTGCCCAGCACTCAGCAGTGCCCCAGGGCGTGTTGGTATGCCTTTTCCATCTCTAATAAGCCTTGGAAGTCTGCCCACTGGACAAGTGATGCATATTAGAGGTGTGAAATGCCATGGGGTGTAGATGGGGCCCAAAAACAAACATCCAACTGCAGCAAAATAAAATTGACTTATTGAGAGTTTGTGTGGTTGTATGTGTCTAGGAAGAGAGAGATACATGTAGTCATGAGATCGGTATATTGACATCTTCAGCTCACAACTGTGAGAGAACTGTGGAAACCAACCTTGGTGTATGTGTCTTTGATTGGTGAGGTAGGATATAATAGCAGCACTGCCACATGATGCGCATCCCATGGGCATGCTGATTGGATCCATCTGCACACTGTCATCCTTTCATCCTGATGCAAATCCAGCTCTTCAGGTTTTACTTCCAACCCATAGGCATTGGTAGAATCTGGCTGATTTGAAATTGTTATGATTTGAAACTGTTATTATCAGTGACAAAATTTTTGGAAACAAATCAGGTGAGTATTGTAGACAACTTTTATTGTTGCAGGTGTCAAATATTTTTTCCAACTTGTCTCATGCTGTTCTTTCTCTGCCTTGGTTTTAATTTGAAAGAATGTTATGTCTCTCATCATATGTGCAAACTGAATCTTTCTTTCCAAGTCTGTTGAGTTCTTGTGTGGTGGACTGGGAAATGAAGGGCCAAGATTTGTACAATTCTAAATCAGTCAGAGACAAGCAGATTGTGCGTATTATTGGAAAGGTGAGGAAGACCCTTCTCTCTCTCTTTTTTTTTTCCCATGGGGATCTGCTTTAAGTGTTTACATTGCCAGATTATTAAGGATCCCTCATCTCCTCCCCTTCAAGTGCTTTAGGCTTACATTTTGAGTACAGTCTTGGATGTTTTCAAATTGTGCAATTTTTGGGATTTGGTTTCAGGTGCCAACATTAGCAGCTGCAGCATATTTGCGGATGGCTGGAAGGCAGCCAGTGTTGCCTTCCAACCAGCTTTCCTACTCAGAGAATTTCCTTTACATGCTGGACTCTCTGTAAGTCCTTCCACTATTTGCTTTACTTTTGTCTGTTCTGGTGTCAGGTTGGATTATATTTTTATTAAAGTGACTATGCAAATGGACTCAACTTGTTTGGCTCCATTAATCTTACTTAAGATCTCTCTTTTAGAACAGGGATGCAGGACTTCTTGACTGACATTTCATGGAGGTTGCACTAATGTGGAGGTGGACTGGGATTGGCAGGGGTGATAGATCCTACAGGCCCAATCCTCGGTTAGCTAGAGTACTGGACATTCTGTTCATATTGCATGCAGAGCATGAGATGAACTGCTCCACTGCTGCTGCCCGTCACCTTGCCTCAAGGTACCTCTAAGTCACATCAGATAATTTGTACATCAGTACATGCACACATTGATCCGACCAGTTACCTATTTTAGTGACCTCTGCAATTATAACATTATTAATACCACATCACTGGCTATGGTAGGTGTGATACCTGCAAGTTTCCTTTTCTCACAGTTACTTTATCATCTGTTTGTGGTACACTGTTGGATGGGATGGTTCTAATTTTCCAGAGGAACATCCAACCTTTGCTTTTGAGGATATATCAGAATTGTTACACATGTGGGTTGTGAGAGTAATGCATTTAGCAGTCATCCCTTACTAAGTTCTGGACACAAATGTTGCAGCGGTGTTGATGTATACACAGCACTTGCAGGTGCCACTGGAGCTCTATATGGACCCCTACATGGAGGTGCCAATGAGGTAGATCTTGAATTCACATACATATCCAGATTGGAATCCTGAAATTTTGAGTACAAGGACTCAAAGAGTGAATGTTTTGGACTGGTATTGGGTTTCTTGGAACATCGTTGTAGTGACAATTCTGATTCTAGTTGATTTGATTGTTGTGCAGGCTGTATTGAAGATGTTGTCTGAAATAGCCAGTGTTGAGAATATCCCTGATTTCATTGAAGGCGTGAAAAACAGGTCTGAAAAATCATAGATGTCAACACACTTTGTATCCCTGTACTTCCATGTATTTGTTGCATGAATGCTTACGAAGGACATCATACATTTGTGGTCCAATTAGGACTTCGCTATGGTATGATTTTGTTTATTGTGTCTGAAGTCATGTCCTTTTTAGCTTTCTTTTGGGCTTTTTTCCATTCCTCTTTGG
>Ga0116227_10001465_pt1 | contig 52537 bp, 44 predicted proteins | sample S1TSphgellanicum_FD_89693 | JGI IMG/M metagenome (GOLD analysis project Ga0116227, IMG submission 89693) | Host-associated microbial communities from peat moss isolated from Minnesota, USA - S1T2_Fb - Sphagnum magellanicum MG | ecosystem: Host-associated > Plants > Peat moss > Unclassified... | reverse complement strand
GGTGGAAGCTTGGAAAAGAAGTAGCACAATTTTTTCTTGTGTACAGAGTTGGTTTTGTAAAGAAATGAGCTGTTACTGCTATTGTATGAGGTTCTTTGTTTGTTTGTTTATATTTTCATGGTTGTGATTTGGAAGAAGTTGTCGGTTTTTGTGTGCAAGAGAAACAATCATTTTAGGTTTCCAGCACTACTTCACCATGCTTGGGACGACAGTGCTGATTCCATCTCTTGTCATTCTTAATATTAATGGACATTCGGTATGTTCTTCTGGAGAAACACTCACAGACAGACATAGAAAAGAACGGTTTAGAAGGATCTTGATCTTTTTTTTGTACTTTCTTTGCCATGAAATGCGCGTCAAGAAGCTCTTCTTTGTTATTGCTTTGTTGTGGTTTGTTTTGTGTAGACACTATGGTAAGATCGTTTGTTGTTGTTGTTGTTGTATTTTCTCTATCTATCTTATTTGTTGTAGAGTGATTTAACATGAGTTATGAAGAGCTCGCTTTTTGTTTCCGGGATTAATACTTTGTTGCAGACTGTACTGGGTTCAAGATTGCCGATAGTTATGGGAAACTCCTATTTTCTTCTGATCACACTTTCCATCGTTAATGCTCCTCGTATCATCAACATTCCTGACCCGCATGAGGTAATAGATCATCCACCTCTTATAGTAGCACACACTCCCGGAACCTCCGACTTGAGGAATTCTCCATTCAACTTGTAATTTTATAGTGTCTCTCTCTCTTTTTCTTTGTGCCTTTTAAACATTATTAACAAACGAGCATTCTTTTCCTCCTTTCGTTTTCCAGAGATTTCGACATACAATGAGAGCGACACAAGGAGCTTTCATTGCAGGTTCAATGCTCAACATCATACTTGGATTCAATGGCCTATAGGGCATAGCTACAAGGTAATGAAAGTAGGTTGCTTGCTTACTTGCATCAAGGTTTTGAATCTGTTGCCCTAGACCAGATTGATCAAGCTCACTGGCTAGGTCATCATTATCATTCATGCCTAAAATCCATTTGAAACACACAATTGAAGAAATACACAAAGTCGGATTTGAGTTGCATTCTTATCATGTTTCATAATCATCTCAAAAGCACTACCTAAACCCGCACAACTAGTGGGTGCAAGTATATAAGTCCCATTGTTATAACTCCTGTCATAGCTATAGTGGGCTTGGGTCTCCTCAAATATGGATTTCTAGGGGTATGCGATCTTCTTTTTCACCCTCCACAAGACTCAATTCTGTTATGATCATAGTTTTCATGTTAGGTTGTATTAATAATGAGTGTCCTTTTGATCATTCTTTAGGTCTACTACAGTGATGCAATTTTCTCACTTCTTCACATTGCACAACAATCTTTCTTTTTGCATCCTTACATTGCACAACAACCTTTCTTTTCACTTCCTAATGTTTTATATACCACATGCTTTAGAAATGTATATGTTTATATCGACTAAGCTTGATCTTCTATGGTAGGTTGGGAAATGTGTTGAAATTGGCATTCCAACTTTTCTATTTATATTGTTCTTCTCACAGGTAAAGTGTTAATGATTGTTTAGTTGATCATTTTGGAACTTGTTGTTTCGGATAGTATGATTTAATGGTGTTGTCTGAAGACTATTTTTGACCCTTGCAATTTCTGACAAATGTTTTTCAATTGGTCGAGGGATTTCAAGCCATTCAACTTGTTGAGTTTGTTAGGGACCGTAGCAGCTTGACAAGTGAGAACCATGACCAAGTTGGCTTTGGTGGCAGAGGTTTGGGTTGGAGGAGGAGGGACTTTTCATGGGTGTGTCACATATCCTAGGCTAATGATGATCCCCAAGGGAATCTATTTTGGGTTGTGAGGAGATTTGTGGGAGCTAATGATCCCCAAAAAAATCTGTTTTGAAGATTCAAGCAACAACACAACAAGTCTTTCGACATGGTTAGTATCCTTGAAACATATTGTTTGTCTACTCATCCATGTCAGTAATGTCTAGATGCCTCAGAAACATGGACTATATTCTAATTACAATTTTTTTAATAGTTGGCAATAATCATTTATGTCTGGAGAAGTATCTAGATTTGAGGGCCTAGTGTGAAAGAAAATGAGAAGGTACTGTGAATTGCTGATGGCATGGAGACAATATCATGAGGGCTTCATTCAATGTGCAGGTCTTCCAGAGATTGTTGTGTTTACTCCTTCTTGCAAGCACTTAAGCTGTCTCACCAGGTACATTCTGAGATGTGAAGTTCATTTGCTTCTCATTCCATAAAATCTTAGAAGGCTTGCCCTACTTCCATACTATGCAATTAGTCACTCAGTGGGGATGAAGAGTGTTTTAGTTTTTGGTGACCAAATCACAATTGGCAGTTTACAATTTGAAAAAGATTGATGGAAAGGGTTTGTGAATTACAAGTTTCGTGGGGAGTAGACAGTGGATGCTTTGGTGGAATGGGCGGCAACATCCCTTCTCAAGTTGCCTCGCATCTTGTACTATGGTGCTAAAGGCTTGGTAACCCACAATACCCATTATCTAAGTAATAGTTTTGTGGTTGAAGTTCTACAAGGTTGCCTCTGTTGCCTCTGTCTTGAATTTGCTACAGCCCACTTTATACTTGTGTGCAGTTTTGATTAATTAGGTTTTCGGATCCTTAGTTCAGAGAATGCACACAACAATTGATTGCAGAGTGCTTCTAGAAGGGGATCATGGCCTTGCCATGGTGAACCCAAATCATGAATCCAAGCTGATTACCTGATCATTTGTTGGGTGAAATACATGTAGATGATAGATGTCATCTAGAAAACAGGTCCTCACAAGGTGCAATGCTTAATTTCAATCCATTTTGGTTTACCTACTTTTCCACATTGAGCTCAATTTATAGTACCACTAATGCATGAAAGGTTGCAAGGGTTGAGGGAACAAGGAGAATTAATAAAGAAGGAAAATGAAGACAATAAGAAGCTAGAACTTGCTTACATCAGTAATGATAATTTCTTTTGTGAGCAGGTGAAGGATAGTATTTTCTAACACAGGTGGAAAGGCAGCACCATACATTCAAAAAGCTGCCAAGCAATACTGGGATTATGCAGTCTTTACTATGGTGTTTTGGCAGGAGTAGAACAACACATTTTGGGAGACTAGGTTGTTTGTCTACATTAGCACATTCTGTTTTCCTTTTCTTTATTGTACACTGCAGAACTTAGTTGATTTCTAGAACTCTCAGGAATCTTCTCCTCTTGTTTCTTCATAATGTTCTACATCACCTTCAGCATGTGCAGTTACACACTTACTTGGTATGCATAGAAAAACTAATAAACATATGGTGATGACTGGGTTGTTGTGGACAAAATTGGAGTGAAATCAACACTTGTTGTAGTGTTTATGAAGGACCCTGGCTTGGAACCTATCATTTATCACGGCATGAATTCCCTACCTTCTCTTCCACTTCTGATACTATGATCTTCCTTCAAGAAAAACAACAATAGCTTTAAATGCTCTACTCAATCATCTCAAGGTCAACATTCATTATCTCCTTTGTATTGTGTGACTGCTTCTTTTTGTGGTCTTGTGATCCGAAACTATGCCAATTTAAGAAGTCGTCACAATTTTTGCATGAGAATTATGCTCATGGTCTATGAATGTATTCTAGGGGGCTACACACAGGTCACATGAATAGCTTAGTATTTCATCAAGCGATGGAAAAGCACAAAACTTTTGGTAATACATTGATGCACATATGATGCTGAAAATAGTTCTATGAAGAGATTATTTTATTTCTGTTGTCATGGAATCTAGAGGGTGTGTGATGACAGATAATTAGTGAACAAGAATGAAGTAGTATGTGGCCAACTGAACAAGAAAGATTTGGGTAAGCTCAGTTTCTTAATAGAGGGAGGGTGGAATGAGGTGCAGAGTTGCCACAATGAGGTGCAAATATGATGCTACATCAATTATCATTGAAACAATACCAAAATTAAATCCATACAATATAAATTGTTTCAATGCCTATTTTACACGAACAAAGCATTAAACTTAGACATCTTGTAAAAGTATTGTGAAAGCATTCAAATAGCACTAATACAAAGGGGTCCCCACTTTGTGATGTATTCATATAATATAACTTTTAATTCTACATTGGAAAATAAACAGTCATAAATGAGTTGTTTTTGTCATTGATGGATGATAATATTACATATTATGTGAACATATGTGAACGAGTAAATTTGTAACTTCATTAGTTCACAAATTTTTTCATCCATAGGACATTCATGACAAAGGATAGAATGATGTGGACTTCTAGTTGTCACTTGTATGATTATAAAATAACTATTGTTGAAAATGACATGGATAATTTAATGACATGACTTTTCAATGCAACTATCAAATGATTATATTTTGAACAATATGGGGTGAAAGCATAATTAAACATACACAAAAAGTAGTTCGAGAAGTTGCAATCATTGTTTTCACATAAATGGAAGAAATTAAGGTCGAAACCTTTTCAATAAATTATCATATATAATTTAATGTGTAATGATTTCCTACCTAAAAATGATGAACCGAAGGAAGTTGGACATTTGGTGTAACAACAAAAATGAAGAACTTTCATATTGTGATTTGGGTTATATTTAAACTTGTGTACTTTTTGCAATGAATACTAATTTGCATTTAACATATTACATATATTTAGTGCTTGTCATTGCAGCCAAGTTCTCATTCATAGAACATGACTCTTCATCTTGTTGTAGTGGTTTCCTTCCTCCACACAATTTCTTGGAATAAATTTCAATTGTGTGTTTTCAATTTGGAAATCAAGTTTTGAATTTATGAAATGCAAACATTGATAAACATTTTGACTCTTTTTTTTAAAAAAAACAACTCCTACCATGACTCATATATTTACATTTAAAATAATAACTTTGGTCTTTGCTTGGGAATATATTAACAATAATTAAACCCATGTTTTGGGTGATACCGCTAGGAACATGATACCCCAAAATTTTGAGAGCCAACCAACTTTAGAACAACATAGGACTCACTTAAAGAAAAAAAATTATTCCAAATTTTACATTAATATATTACCCAAGTCATGAAAATTTGAAACTTCAATTGAATTTTTTAAAAAATAATTTTAATATTCCAAATGAGTGGTCAAGGAAATGTTTTTAAGAAAATAACACTTAGGGTTCCTTTGTTCAAGAACACAAAAGGAATATGTTTTTTCACATTTTTTTGTGGTTTTAATTTTTAGGAGGGCTTCAAATAGTTCATTTTTTTGTTTGTATAGTAAATATTTGATGGAGATTACCACAATTTTTTGAGCAATTTTTGAAGGTTAGGACTAGGAGGTCTTGAAGGGCCATTGCATTTATATTTACAAATTTGTAGTAATAATATATTTATTTTTCAATCAACAATTTGAACCATACCTTATGATTATAGTTGATAAATCATTTTTTTTTTAACAATGATCAACTTGACACTTCATGATAAAAGGTCAAAAATCTTGGTAACCTATGTAGGTGTTTACAATTTTTCATAGTGTATATATGGATGGGAAACACAAATCCCTTGTAGTGCAGTCAATAATAAAAATCATAATTTTTAAAAATAATTTTTAAAAATTAAATTAAATTAGATCCACCTTTCCCTGAATTTTGGGGAAGTGACTCCTAACAGTACCACCTTGGGGAGGTGGTTCCTAATGGTATCACCCAAGGATAGGTTTGCCCAATCTCATCAATATACACACATACTATACAAAGACATTTTGTCTCTGTTGTTGTCTTCCTCTTGCTGCAACCCAACTGGGCATGAGTAATAGTCATGGTGAGTATAGTCAGATTTGAAAAAGTTGATCAGATTAATGTAAAATTGTTCATGTGGCTGTACATGATCATTTGGTGTTTTCCTTGAAAGCTCAAGAAAACATATGATGAAATCTGCTAAATCACCTGCTACCATGAAATGTTTCAACTTAAATTAGAAACAGGCAGAACAGGTTATGATGCAGGTGGCATAGGAAACAGATTTCAGTTTGCAAATTGTGAATGAAGTTAGCACAATAGTTTCCTAGATTCAATTGAAGCTATGCTTCATAGCTTCATGTATGGTCAAATGTCCACAATGAACAGTTTGAATACAGGACTACCTATGCATACTGGAGTGATCATGCACCTTAGATGCTTATGGCATTAAACTTGTCAACATCTACCCCTCCGTGGCTTCCAACACTGATGCATTGATACCGACAATAAACAGTGCCTAGGGGGACACCCCATGTGGTACCAAGTAAACCACTTCTTTGGATGTGCACAAATATGTCAAATCCACAAACAACCTGGTCAATCTTTTTGAACAATCTTTACACAACTGTGAGCACTGTTATAAATGGCCCCAAAATATTATACCACCTCCAATTAGTCAAGTCCCCTCTCTATTTACACCCAAATGGGACACACCCTCAACACTGATGTGGCCTGAAATCTCTTGTCCAGGCATGAGGGAAATGAATAACTACCAAATGATCCTGGAACAGAAAAAGGCAATCACATGTAAAGATACACTGGACTGTCAGCACCTACAACATCTTCCCAAGTTGACTCCTTTTTGCTTCCAGGATCTGGGCCTCAACTTCAGGACGCAAAATCTGCTTACTGTATGCTTGAAGCTTGGCTACTGCATCTTGAAAACTTTCACACAAGAAGTATTTTTTCTGGAAACCATCTTTGTAGCTCATTTTTGGTAGCTTTGCAAATGGATCAAGCTCCATAAACTCAGGCATGAGGCCATCAGTGCCTGTTCTCATGTGCTTGAGCTCTCCAAAGCTTGAAAGCAGTCCAGCACCAAAGGCCTTGACTCCATCCTCCTCCTGCACTGTTCCAAATTCCACTGTGTACCAATAGAGCTTTGTCAGATGCCATATCTCCTTCTCAGAAACTCCAAGGGAGGCAGTGCCAATTATATAGGCAAGGTCGGCAAAGGTGGGATCTGCAAGCATGGGGATGTGACCCAGTATTTCATGGCAGATGTCTGGTTCAGGAGTGTACATAGGGTTGCTTCCATGACGGATATATTGTGTGGAATGGAAAGTGCGGAAGGCTAGCCCATTCAAGAAACTGCGAGGGTGTAACAAGCCTGCAACAGGCCTTACAGACCATCCAGTGGTGCGCTGCAACACCTGCAACACAAGAATGAATCCATCCCAAAGCATCCTTTTTCCAGTTGTTAAAAACCTCTTGCATACAGCATATTCTCCCATACACATGTGGGAAATTCAGCACATGGCATTCACCATCAACATTTGCAAATGTAATGTAACTCTGTCACTACAAGTCAAGTCACAAACAACTCACCCAACTCAATCAAATGTACAAGACCTATGACAAAGGTTAATATAGATGAACCCTGAAGTTTGAACCTTAATTTAGCACAACCTATTAGTCTTTATCTAACTAACATAGTCACTACACCATTACTACCTCAGAAACTTTTTAAACAGGTTATGGAGTGTACCTCTGAAAGCTCTTGCAACTGAGGGATTCGATCTGGGGTGAAGTTGAAATGAGGGTAAGAATTGAGATACTCCTTGCAGGCATGGGTAGGATAAAGATCAGACAGAGCCTTGAGAACATGCCCCCACACTTGTGTCTCTTCTGCTGAATACTCCACATTTGGAATGGGTTCACCCCTGCCATTCATATTTACTTTAGAACAGCATACAACTTCTCACCCTTGAAAAAACCCCAAATTGTTTTTCTAAGGTAATAGCAGCAACTGCCATGAAAAAGGTTTGAAGTGTTTCAAAGTAGCTCATAGTTTCTTTAGAACAGCCTTTTTTATTATTGGTGAAATTTCGCCAAAAAGTGAAATTAAAAATAAAAATTCGAAAATGTTTTTTTGAAGGTTTTCAATCACCAGAAGTGAGAATAAAATAAAATGAAAATCACTATCTCCCTATATTTGCTTTCCAGTGTGGAGCCAAATGTATAGAAGGATAATTAAAGATTTATACTTCATATTTGGTTTATAGCCAGATTTGGCTAAATCTTCCTAAGGACAACTGGCAGTTTTGCATTAGAACTAAACAGTTGTACTTGACTCCAAGGACTATCATGTCCACAATTGAGTTGACTTTGAGAACATGAAAGAAAAAATATCAATGGTAAAATTCCCATAGTGTTATGATGATGGATACTAGTGATTACAAGTGAATGAGAAAGCATTTGGAGAATTCACCCTAACCAAGCAACTATTGTGTGCTATAATCAGATACGAGAAGCATGGTATGGATGCTCACATAGTATGACTCTTAGCAAGGTCTGCAATATGACTCCTCCGTCTTTTGTATTCTGTATCCTTGTAACCCTACAGTCAAAAGAGGTCATATAAGTTGATTGATTGCTTGACATGCAGGTGATGACAAAATTACTCAACAAAACTAGTTCCACGATGAAGGAAATTCCAGATGAAAAAATCTTACAGGGTGGTCTTCAGCCAAATTGGCGCCAAACCCCAGAATATGTTCTCCATTTGATATATCATGTATGGACCTTGGAATTGGAGGAAGTGGTGCAGTTGCCTCTGTATGCTGCTCTGCCATAGTTGCTGCAACATGGAGATCAAATCAACCTCCCATGTCAAAAACTTGTTCTTCCTCTTCATGTCAAATGATTAGCACATGGATCCCTTAGACTAGAAGCAAAACTTCACCTCAAACTCTGTGTTTCATAAATTTTGGGTTGAAGCTAAATCTGGTTGCAATCCAAAACCACATCCTAATGAGATAACAAATCTATTGCAAGCTGTATAGACAGACACCATATACCCCACTGGAAGTTCACTATTCACTCTGGCAATAGATAACTTACGCATACTATGTCTCCTGATGACTGCATCTAGTGTCTCTGGGCATCTCAAAGTCAAAAGTGCACAGTAAATTTGGACTAAATTTCCCTTGGGTTTTGCGCAACATGGCACTCAAAATTTAATGATCAGAAGCTTTGCATCCAAGAGAAACTAGACTCAAATTCAGCATCATGTAAGCTTTCATGCAAGTGCAAGAACCTGAAGAAAGACAGGCTCAAATAGGCTGAGAGACATAATGAAACAAAATCTCAAGGAAATTAAAATTTGTAAGAAAACATCAAGCAGCAGAGCATGCGATACGGGTACTGATCACTCACCCCTTGGTACTGGCGATCTCCATACCCTGCTTTTGAAATTAGTCCCATCATACCTCTGCATAGGAGCCTTGAAGCTTGCTACATCGAGGAATAAACTGTGTTGTGAACCTCTTCCCCTACGTAATCCATTAACCTTACAATCCGATGGACCTGATGAGTTAGCGTGGATTCTCGAAGCGAAATTACACGATTTAATTATGCTGGGAACATGTTTCTGAACTTCGCTTATAGTCCCTGAATGAAACTGACAACACACCAAATCCATACCCACTTCGTCAAGGTGTTCAAACTCAAGAATATAAATTCAAGTGCGTCAAGATTCGTCCGTGTCGTTGATTGTGTCCTTGACGACAAGAGCAAATTATATACGATCCTACAGAAATATTTTTGCACCGCCAACTTTCAGACTATAGGGATCATGAATCTATCTCGAGAAGTTAAACAGCTTTCTTCAGGTTGTAAATAACGCTTTCCCTCTCTGTCCAGCAACTTTGATCTAGATCTCTCCCCTGAATATCGAACTGACTACACAATCTTGAATTTTGAACTTGAACAACAAAACTAAAAGCTAAAAACAAAAAACTGCAGCTCACGGGTTGTGTCTTGATCTAGAATTAGAATTGTGCATACGGACTTGCAGAGATCAACGAAGCCGGAAAACGATCAAGAGAAAGGAATTATTGATGGGAAATTATGAACAGGGAAACTGAATACATAGGACTGATGAACAAGGCAAGTGGTTCTTGTAGTGGTGGCGGTTTGTGCATGTTTGTGGTTGCTCAAGGTGACACAGCAGCTTGTTGCCAACAGAGCAGGAGGCAGCAGGTGGGCACCACGCAAACGCTCGGATTGAATTGAATTGAATCCTCATGTACGTTTCTTCGTCGAGTTGCCCGTGAACGAGCTCCTCATGGATTCTTGGCTCCCTTAGATTGCGGGGGGCCGCTGAAATTAAATTAGTAAGCTGTCCAGAGACTCGTGGCTTTTTTAGATTTAATAATTTTTTTAGAGTACTAACTTACATATGATGCTTCACTCTCCAGGTGCGAATTCTAGAGTAAAGGGTCCACCTGCTGCTGCTGCATTACACTGCCCGCACAGCAGATCGCAGACATCATCCTGGAAGCCACTACCTAAAAGGCAGTTTATTTACGTCACTTTTCTGTAGGAATTGATTCGGCACTTGCCGTGGTGCTTGTGACTTCTTCGATTTCTTGCCGCTGAATCTTTGCCTGCTGCTCCTTCTTCTTCTCCTGTATTTCTGCTGAAGTTACTCCGGCTTCATCCTAGACTACTTCTATAGCTCCGCTCCACGTCATCTAACGAACCCTTGGTTTTGGTGCCCCTTCTTTAGGGTTTTGTTTTCCCATGTGGGACAGACACTCATCTGCTGGTTCCACTTTTGGTTTTGCCATGTTCCTTTTGTGATGTGAATGAACGATGGGGAGAACAAGAGTGATGTGACTTGATGGTTAGGAACACTGATTATGCCCTGAAACAGGCCGCCATCGTGGAATCAGCCAAAGTTTTGTGTGAAGTGCAAATGCCAAGAATAAAAATTAAAATGAAATATTTTATTTCATATTCCTATATTGGGAAAACACTACCAAATTTCAGAAATTTTTTGAAGGTTTTTTTTTGCCATATTTCCACTTGGATTTTATAGGGGAGTATCTTTCTTACCAGTTTTTGACATTTTGGACAGTGTAAAACATGTTGACATTTAATGCTAGATCTGTTTAGAGATGCTTGAATATTATGCAAAATCAGAAATTTGAAAAAAGAAAAATAAAAATCACTAGATAGAACCTATTATCACATAATGGAACAATTTCTCACCCTTCTAGGTTCCTAGCAATTCTATTGCACCCTCTCACAAACTTACAAAATTTCAGAGGTTTGTACAAATTTTATGTAAAATTCAATTTTTATAAGTTTGTACAAAAACCATACGAATTTCGTGTTATAGTTAATATGAATGATATTTGTACATATTTGATATTTTAAATATTCAAATAGATGAAACTTTATTTTTGAACGACATACTTACATAATTATTTATATTTAATATACAAAAATTACATAATTTTATTCAAAATTATATCATCAAAATTGCACAAATTTAGTTAAAATACAAATTATGCATACTTCACATCAAGATATCATAAGTGAAAAAGACACATCATTTATACAAAAATAATATATCTATTTTTCATTTCAATTTTATCATTTGAAGCCCACAAATTTTGCACAAACATACTGTTTAAAAAATTTCACACAAATTCTATTGAAATTTTGCAATATTGTAAGTTTGTGATGCCATTCTATCATATTTGAAAAATATCCTTGTGTATGGAGATGGGTCACACAATGCATTCATTCCAAGTGACCATAGTTTTCATACGTTTCCAAAATCATGAGGTTTGGTACCTAAGAAGAGGAATTTGTGTCCTAGGAATGAGGGCCCAACACAAGCCAAGAGCCCATAGCCCAGCATGAATTCCCAGAACAGTCCCCTCTCCAGGTCCTCATCTGGCATTAAAAACCAGTAGAATTCTCCTTAATAAATGGTAGGCTGTGATTCATTTGAGAGAAGTGGGCAACCTTATGCACACCACTCGTCACAAAAAGTGAGGTACCTTCCGCACAAAGTGCCATCCTCTATTGACACAGTGAGGGTCAGGTGACCTCCAACATACACAGCAACAGTGAACCAGCACCCACCAGTGCACCATCCACCGGATGCCCATTATTACTCAGGTATGGATGAACCTTAACTGAGTTAATATTTGGTTTCACCTTGGTAGCTAATTCTGAAGGAAATAGGTCTCATACATAGGTAAGTAGGAAGGAAAATAGGTAACTACTTGGTAAGTAGATGGTTTATACATATGTAAGGATTAATTTTCCTTCCTACCTACTAACAAACTGCCTGTGGGTTGTTAGTAGGTAGGTAGTAAAAAAAAGCAACTGAGCTAACCACCATGGTTGGCAACCATAAGGAACTGGAACACAACAGAAAGCTGTTTCCAGACCATTTATCATCCATCCTTCATGGTGCACTGGTGGGTAAAGCTGATTCACTGTGGCCCACATACACCACAAAAATCCTACCTACTCATTATGTGGTAGGTAAAGCCTGAGGGCAAGGACTTTACCAGAATATAGCCCACATAGGGTCCAAGCAGCCTTCACAATTTTCAGAAAGCCCACAGATGCACACTTTAATGAAACTATAAAGCCCGCGTAGCATTCAAATAAAAATTTTCACCCTGTAGCTCTAACGAGGCGTCTGAGTACACCAAACAAATATAGCTAGGTCTTTACCTGTAAATGAAGCCATTTCATCATTAGGTTTCCAGTGTGTGCCAGAGGACATTACCCAAAGGCACATTCCTTAGGCTAATGACCCACAGATAGATTCAAATGGAGGATAATTCAGGTTGTACTGAAGTAGGAAATGACAGAATCAACCTTGGTGGCCGATTCTGCCACCAAAGAAGGCCTCAAAACCTGCCCAATCAGCAGTGTGAACCTTTACTCCAGGTGAAGGTGTATGGGGAGGCACTTCATGAAAAAGCGTCACCGTGGGAGGTGAATAGCGTAAGCAATTCACCAATCACATAGTGGCCTCTTCTAGGGAAAATGCCTCCCTTTGAGTGAAGATAAGCTTGGAATCTTCCAAATAATAAGGGGTTCTTCATGGGTTTAGGTCAAGTGAAGTAATAAAAGAAGATAAGAGAAAAAGATGTAACATCAAGTTTTTTTCTAGAATGGCGGAATGTTATTCGAAATTCCCAATACCCTAAGGATGTAATTGTCCACCTGCAGGATTTATTTTAAAAATGGATTTCCATTTCTCCATCTTTGAAACTACATCATATAACATAACCTCCAAAAACACACTACAAAAGTCCCAACAAGTCTTTACATAGGCCTAAGCATACATCCAGTAATTGTAAAATTGGATAAATTGTGACCAGTGTTGGGTGGTTTAGAGGTGGCACCAAATAATCAGTGGTTATCAGGGTGGTTCTTTAAGATGTATGTTTGTGGTACTCAAAAATCAAATAAACAATTCTGATATACAACTATGGTTCTCAAAAAATTTTAAGAACTGATTCTGATATATAATCACAATTCTGATCAAAATCCATGCACTGGTCAAATAACCTCCTATAAAACTGCTGGTTATTTCATGAAACCCTCTTAAATTTTCAGATTTTTCAGACAACCAGAAACGGAGGCTGTTTGATTTCTAAATTTTAAAGAAACTGGAACCAGAGGTTTCTAACTATGAAACTAATTACCCACCCAACACTGATTATAACTTGTGACATCCATTGTAGCCAAATTTACCTTGGACATGATCAAATACTAAGACCTCAATAGGCATTTACATCATAAGGCACAATGTGTGTGATGGTGTTCGTGTTTGCAAGACATGGCTACTAACCTTAGACCTTTTGACACATGGCATGGCATGTTGTGGACAACTTCTTTAATGACGTAGTTAGAAGGTCTTATGTAATTGAAAATTTATGATCAACCTCCAAAGCAACAAGGTGTGGTGCATATGATGACCTTGCTATATAGCTAAATATATCAATAATAAAGTTTACATCAAATCAATTATCTAGTGTTCAACCAAATTGAAATATGGAATGGTATGGTTTGTTAAGTCATCTCATAGGAAATCTTTATCCAGGTATTGACAACCAAACTTCAACTTCATTCATTCACACGTTGATTTGACATTTCTAGAAAGGCATTGTGAAGGATTTATGATGGATTGTTGAACACACAATTCAAGTAATTTCCTATGGATATCATCTGACTAAAAATGTTTTGGTTGGTTTCATTCACGTTGGTTACAAGTATCATTTTCTACTAACTTTTGGAATTATCTTTAGATTTCCCAAGACAATCCCAAAGGATATAACAATAATGGGGTGTAACCAAAAAAAAGAGGGAAGATTAAAAGAACAAGCCCAATGGCATATAAAAGCATCGAACAAAGTTAAATTCTTTGGAATCCTACAACTAATCCCATTACTTGATTTGTGATACCACAGTCAAGGAGATATATTACTGCTGTCTATTTATTTTGACAGAATCCACTTTTGTACACTCAACTTTGAAATTATGCTACAATTGTGTGTATCTTCATCACACCTTTCCTTATTGGCAATGTACTACTGACTGCCAAGCAACAATTCATACCACTAAAAATCCAAAATCTATTTGAGGTATGGTTTTGAGGTCAAAACTCTCAAGGTTCACTTAGTCCATATGAGCTACTAACCACTTTCCCATTAAATGTAACAGTGCAACTTAACACCAAATTTCTCATCTGAAAACCTAAACCTTGCAAACCCTTAGATTCAAATATTCTGAACGTGATTTTGAACAATAGATGCCAAGTTCATTTAAAACCACTCAAGAAGATAAACTCTGATGCAAAAATGTATTACAAATTTTTCTTTTCAAACTTTCCCCATTCTTGACCTTGTTTCTCTCATTTTGTAACGCGCTCCCAAGTTCCTAGTTAGACCCAAGATGAATCTAAGTTATTCAAACAGCGGAATTGTGGAGAACTCGGAACACACTCCCAACTCTTAGCACTAGAAAGGGTGAGGGGCATGCTGAAGTTTCGGGATGGGACTAAAAAGAGTGACAAGCTTTAGTTGCTTACTCGAACCTACATCAAACCAACCAACAAGTTAGTTAGTTCACTTTCCGAAGCACCTTTCGTGCTAGGACAAGTCATGGGCAATTATGGATTCACAAGATTCACCACGGCTCGAACTCGAGGGAAGCCACCACCTTCCCCCATATAATATTATCTGCCTCTCTCTACAGCACCTACATCCAAATGGCTTTTTGTCCCAGGACTCCCAAGGAAGAGTCCTAAAATTGTCCTGATTTAAACTCCCGGGACTTTGCGAAGTCATAACTTTTTGCTCAGACCTCTAATTGGGATGAGGTTTGAAGCAAACTTGTAGCTCTCCTTGAGAGCTTTCCAACAGTGTATCCCACTCCACCTGTACTCATCGAGGTCGAGTCGATTCTCGATTTTTAATGGTCAGGAGTCAAATTGCTAGTTTGACTCCCAGCCTTTCTTTTTGCCATAACATGTGCTGCATATGTTGAAATGGCCCATGCGAGCCCATTTTCGACATTTACACTTTGATAGCTTTCCAATGATAAAAAAAAACACTCCAATGCGAGGTGTTTTGACCTTTGTAATTGAACTTTGAAATTTCGAGAGTCCCGAAGGACTCCCAAGTCCCCATTTCAAGAGTGTGAGTTTCATCCTCACATTCTCTCAAAGTAGGGTTGCGACATTCTACCTAACCTAAGGACACCCCTTTGAGGTTTCTGGCACCCACTTTGGTAGTTGTTCTACAACATACATTCAAGGTGCTGCAACAAAAAGTTCCCCTTCCCAGATGCATTTTCACTTTTATATGCCACTCAATTCTACAACTCAAACCCCTTCTTTCTTCATCATCCCTTAGCATCAACCCTTCATATTTATCCTTACTTCGAACTACACCACTACTTTGTTAAGTGATTGGCGCATCGGAATTCATTAACGACCAACCCAGTAATTTGAACAAGAATAAAAAAATACCAAAAAAACATGTTACCTTGCTCCTTCATTCTCCCTTTTATCTTACCTTCCACCGTTAATTATGCAAACCTTTCTTCAATGCAATTGCTCCCTCCACCATCCATTGCTCGACACAACTCCTATTCTCCATAACACAAACAAACAAAGTTGCCTACCCATGCATTCCTTGCAACATCAATGGACATATTCATGCCACATGCATGCAAAAAGTTGACAACTAAATAAAACAAAAAAAAAACCTTAAAACATGTTGTGTTCACATTATTAGGGTGACTTGTTGTTCAGTCATAGGGGGACTTACACAAAGTTCTTAAATTTGTCCTCACTTGTGGCAAACAATACAATGTTTTCACTACAAATGAAATTGTTGGGCCAATTAAGTTTGAATACAAAGTAAGGATATACATAGTTGCAAAGCATGATTACAAATGATTAGATTGATGGTTTTGGTAGATGATTTTTTATTTTGAGTGTTGTCAATATTATTAGTTTTCTTGCTATCAAAATACAATGCTTCATAGGCAATATAACATATAGAACTATGAGACATGTCATGTGCTCAAACCACATTGCCCTCTATAAAGCTTTGTGAAAACAGCTTTTAACATGAAGGACGTCCATATCCTTCAAATGATGCAAGGAATTCAATGTAAATGTAGATTTTTTGGTTATATGTGACCATAGTATTGTTCCCTTTGAATAAGATACTACTATTATTTTTTATTGTAAATCCATTGATTCTTTTCACCATATTTTTGGAAATTGATAACTAGCTTGTGGTGTGAAGCGTTATTAAATTTTGATGGTATTTGTTACATAATTTGTGATACCGTAGTCACCATGGTAAAACAATGGAAAACATTTTCTGCATATACAACATAAATACAAGTATATTATCTATAATATAATAATACCTTTTGAGTCCTTACTTGACACTGGTGTATCTCTAAGAACTAATAAGGTTTCACAACGTGGATATTAATGTTTTAAAACCCCTATGTGATTATAAATTGGGAGTACTTGTTTTGGTCAAACAATCTGTGATGAAAATTGAGATGCTATTAGGAATGTCTTAGGGAACACATTGGGAACTTGGGAATCTAACGTGAACATAATGAGCAAAATACAAAACCCTCCCCCCCCCCTCAAAACCCTAAAAGGAAAAACCTAAGTCCCTTTGATTTTTTCATCGGTTTGCATATAATTTCTATTTCAAAAATGGTTTGTCACCATTTTCAACATAGACTAATACCCCCATTATATACTAGGGGTACTTATTGTGATCTATATTAATTAGTTGGGGGTTCATTCCAAGTTCAGAATTTTTTTGCAATCAGCCTCTTTCATGGGCTCGAAAAAAGTCCTAAAACTCTCAAAACCCCTAATATTGAAATATTCACTCCACATACTCAAAACCCCTAATATTGAAATATTCACTCCACATATAAGTCCCACTATTTGCCCATATTGGTTCCAAGAGCACAATGCTGTGCAAAGCATATGTGACAAAGTGATGTGGTATTGAACATATGTTGGGGAAGTCAATGGGAAGTTGGGAACCCATTGAGAACTCAATGTGAACAGAGTAAGAACTTGGTTGGACCACATTGGGAATAACAAAAACCCCAAAAATTCCACAGCTGCACACCCCCCCCCCCAAGGGGAAAACTGTTTGTATTGTGTGCATGCTGCAAATTCCTTATTGACTGAGCAGAATTTGTACTCCAAACGATGTTCATCACTATTTTGGCCTAGGCTAATGGCAGGGCATAAATTGTGGAACTATGGTAGTGTCTTTATTTGTTGCTCTAAAGGCAATCTTACAGTGATCATACAATGATAATGTGATGCGTAGTTCCTCTCACATAAACTTTTTTTGGATTTTTAAAGTAAGATGATCTGGCCAGAGTATCCAACCACAGCAATAAAATGACCTGCACAATATAGTTCGGATGAACTATGTCCCCAAATTCTGCCCCTGCCATTAGCCCAGGCCAAAACTGTGACCAACAGTTTTGGAAATAGAAATTTCATGCAGCCAATGGGAAGGCTCAGTATGCACTCATGAACGATCCAGTTTTTTTCTTTTAGGGGGGGGGAGGGCAGTCATTTTTTTTGTTTTTTCCCTTGTTTCCAAAGTGTTCCCATGAAGTTTCCAAAGTGTTCCCAAGATGTTCCCAATAGCACCTGGGTTTTATGCACTAAGTTCAACTCCCCTGTATATAAACTAAAAGGTGAAATCCAGGGGTGCACATTTATTTCTATTTTGCACCTGGGGTCCAAAGATGTGCATCTCTTGGTGGCGTGCCCAATGTTCCAAAAAAATTGCTGATAGGCCAATCAATATGGCTCCTTTAAAATAAAAAAGAAAGTTGTGAGCACATCCATGATCTAATTAATATGAATCACACCATATCTAGTAGTTATTATAGGGGTTAAATAGTGTGAAACTCACTTAGACATGTAAATTTTGTAACATTACAGGTTTTTTAAATTACAGGGCCCTCCAAAAGGCCCAAGTAACACAATACCTGGCCTTTGGGCTAACCATAACGATTGGCCCAGGTCACCATTTAAATTGTTTCAGTTTATACTGTCCAGTTTTTTATGTTTAGGTGTGGGGATGAGGGAATAATTAACACCTTATATTGAAAGTAGTAATCACTAATCACAGATAGAGTGCATTTTTTTAACAATAAATTTGGAATAGAGCTACAGTGAGGATCATCCATAAAGAGGTTTATAACCAAAACAATACAAGCATCCTTTTATATTCTTGACTATGCAATGAAAAATGATATAAATATTGGGCAATTCTGCTTTTTTTTTTTTAAATTTGAGAATAAATAATCCTCAAAATCAACTTTTCTGAGTATTTTACAAAACATTCACCCATTAAAAACCTCTCTAATAGAGGCTGAAATAAGGGGTGTGAATAGAGATACTTTAAGATAAATAATACCCATATGCAAAAACTTCATTGAGGCCATTGCCAAACTATGTTTCTGAAATGAGAGGCCTAGGATTAACTCTTAACCAGTGGTAGGACAACCTTAATTGGATAAGTAGGGTACTTATTCATACAATATGGTAGTATATTGTGACTCATATTAATTAGTTGGACCCTCAAAGTTCTTTTGTTTTCTTTGTTTTATGGTGGGCATCTTTGATTGGCCCATCCCAGAAAAAGAAAAAAACTTTTGACAGTCCTAAAATAAATATATGTTGCAATCTTCTCCTTTGGGCTGCTTATATAAGTTACAAGAGTAAAACTTAGGGCACAGCATATTGGATTAAGAGAGGAGTTATCAAGAATACTTTGGGAACTTAATGTGAACACAGTAGGAACTTCATGGAAACACTTTGAGAACAACAACAATGATTCAACCAAAATTGAAAAAACAATTGCCAAATTTATATATACATGGTTCAAGTATGTAGCCAAAAATATAAAAAGATATTATATTTAGCTTGTAACCAATTTTGGTTAATTTTTTTCATGTGAATCATTGCCACTTTGGCTACATCAAAATTTTGACCAAACAAAAACATGCCAAGAATGTAGCATTTTGGAATGTTCTTCATGAAAAATATTGTTCTCTTTGTTGCAAACTTAGGAGGAACCACCAATGAGGGAAAATTGCAAGGGAAACATGAATAAATCAATACTCAAATCCCCCCTACTTCAACCCCCTACCCCGCCCCCTCCCCCACCCCACATAAGGAGCATATTAGATAAGGAGAGGGGAAGAACACTTGAAAGGACATTTAGCCTAAAAGAACCATCAGCTATAGCAACAACACACCTTGAAATAAAGGGTGTTTAAGTTTGCTTCAATGCCACCAACACCTTTTGCTTGTAAAATCAACATAAAATTGAAAGAGGAAGGCCTTTAAAACCTTTTGCACTCCATGCCATGTTAGCACATTGATGAAAAAAATCATCAACATATTAACGCAAACATCCCAAGACCTTTATGGCTAACGAGAAAAATTAGTTCATTGGGTATCAATCACAATAAAGGTTATCCTTGGCCTAAATTGCAACTATAGCAAGATAATGTTACATGTGAAACCAAATCTACTCAAATGGGGTTAATGATGATGTTAGCCAACATCTGGACACCATCCATTGAATCCACAATATCGACCCATTGACATGTAAATTAAAAAGTAGGTGGCAAAATAACATTGGTTTGCTCACAAAGAATGTGAAAACTTGCATCCCTCATGATAAGCACAAAGGCATCGTGCACAACATCATGGGAAGTCATCATTTGCCCTCCATGGGTGCAACAAAGAAAGTGGATCCCCATAAGGTTCAAAAGTTGACCACAAATGCAATGTGACAAACCAAGGGCTAAGGGGCGGAGTAGGCCCAACCAAATGCGCAATGCAATGGACAAATATTTTAAAGTCAATAAAAAAAAGGATCATTGGGTGAACAAACAACCACACATCCATATTTGGCCTCACACAAAATCTCACACATGCTTGATGCAAATCAAAAAGCAAATAAAAAATGATGTTAGAAAAATAATGGTCATGCAATCTTTTTGAAATATTCGTTTGAAATTAATTAGTTCTTCGCTCTACTAACAGCTCACAAAGGGGGAACACACCACCACCACTAGGGGAAGAATCTCATGTGCCAACTTCAAATGGGCCTATAAAGATAGTGAACTTGAACTATTCATTCCTATCACCTATAATAAAAATAGATTAAAGTTTAGTAAAAACTTAGAGGCAATGATAAGGGCAACAAAAACCCAACTCCCTAAATGGGCAACTAGAACAATGCATTCTACGAAAATGAAGCTTAACCCTTCACTAGAAATGGGGAGACAAACTTGCTGTCGAACTAGGGGAGCCTAAAGGCACTCAAAAGAACCTAGGCCCAAAAGATTTTAAAAGGTACTTGAACATCCCCTAACCTTGAGAGCAAGTCAACATGACGAACATTTTCATCCAAAACCTTTCACAAAAAGGATGAAAAAAAAAATTTGGAACCAAATGGGATGCCCAAGATCCTATGACATTGAAAGAGCAACAAAAACCAATTGGGAGGGTGAATTCAGCAGGCAAGTCAAAAGGGGCCTAGGTAAAAACATGGTAAAGTAGATAGTTGGTGATCCTTGTCACAAAAAATGACAAGTAGACATAAGTAGGCTTTGATGTATTGAAAGTAAATATATATATATAATTAAAATAAGGATTTTTTTCTTTTATTATAATAAAATTCAATAACCACATTTTTAATATGCATCTAAATAGATTTCAAACAAATGAACCTACTTACATAAATGTTTAGGTTTTACAAAATTGGTTGCAAATAGATCAAATATTGATTTTTTTCTACTTTGAAGTTAATAGAGACTTAAAATATACTTATGTATCAAATTGTACATGTTATAATCATAATATATCAATCTTTTTATGTAAAAGTTAATTTGAACACCATATTGATTAATTAGTTTCAAACATACTTGTGTACTTGTTTTTATTTAACAAAAGTTATTGGAATTTTGTATTCAATTTACCACAAACCCAATGAAGGTCCTAATGGTTTTATATTTTTACTTACAAAGTTTTTTAATTTACTTTTTATGTGTATGTTAAAAGTTGCTTCAATCTACCTAATGGATTTTAGGTAGATTATTTTTTTGGTATATGTTATCATGTTTTTACTAGCCCAAATCGAGCACTTGTGAAACTAAAGAATCAACCCAACAAAAGTCAATTAGGAGATAAAATGATCAAAGGTAAGGGGGACAACATGGATAGGGTTGAAGATGTAGGTGTCATTAGCCAAGGAAGGAAAAAAAACATGAATGAAAAACATTTGAAAAATAACACAAAACACGAAAATGAATGAATGCAAAAAGAGGCCCAATAATGGGATCACCATGACGCATGCCCATAAATGAAAGGATGATGAACAAATCTCCTTAAAAAGAATGATGAATAAAAAACAAAGGTAGTTGAAAGGCATAAAAAGAACAAACAAAGGGAAAAAGTTGAGACAATTGGCTTCTTACTATTTAAAGTTCTTAAAAGATGGCCTTATGTGAGATGGTGTTGAAAGCATTTGCTACATCCACCTAAAACACCACCTAATTAGGGTGGACATCCAAAATAGCTCAAATACCATGGGGTAAAAATGGGATAATAAAAGCCAATGGCAACCTCATGAATCACTATGACTAGTCTTGAAAAGATGATGTGGTAGCACATGATTGGATGAAAAGTCCTAAGATAGTGCTAAATAACGATGTTTAAACAAAAAATTTACACTATTTCATTGTGTTGAAAAACACTAGTTACAAGCTTCAAAATGTGCTAAAATGTATTATATATGTATTAGATTACATTTCAAACTTTATTAAATGTTGAATTAATATATTTTTAGAAATTAAATAAATATAACATATACTTTCAACATCAACTTAATTCATGAGACATATGAATGCAAAACTAAGGACTAATTACACCAAAATTGGCTCCTATTAATTTGGTTTTACCTTATGGACCACTACTTCACAACCACCCTAACTACCACACCAAACTAATGCAACAACATGTGACAAGAAAACATGTCATGAAATTGTAAATCCCTACTAACTAACTGAAAAAGTGCTTCATTATCTACAATTGGTTGGATGCCACCTAAGGGGTTGACCAAAACTAAAAGCCTAGCAGCACCAAAAATGTGAGCCATGGATTATGAAATGTGGTCAGTGGCCACATGGAACTCAATTGATGATGTTGAATGAAACTAATAATCAAATCCTCAAGGTCGAAATAATTTCAAAAATGTTCAAAGACCATGCCTAACGAATTACCTATTAACAAATGGGACATGTGCAAGAAAGTTGACCTAAAATAATGCATAGAAAGCTTCACATCTATATTTGATTGAAAGTCCACCAAGGAGTCCAAGCAAGGGGAATCTGAATTTGAAAGATGTAGGGCTTGCAATGCATAAATTGTCTTTGATGATGATGGAACCTAAGCAAGAAGGGCAAGAACCTTAGTGCATGCACAAACTCCCTAGCATGCTCAAGGGCTAAACTTTGTCCTAACCAACGTGGAGGGGGCGCAATAGGAGGAAAAACTAAAAGAGGCAAGGTTGTCAACTAAGCTTAGTCCAAAGACAAAATTGCTACAAGCACATGTGCTAAAAAAAAAGTTTTGCTTAAAGTTCCTCATAATCCTTGGACAAATATGGTCAGAGGCACACCCCAATCTCACTATTATGCCCAATTACTCCACCACAAGGGGAAAGATAATACACCACTAAAAAAAATAGTCAGATTAGGTGCCAAACAATCACATCAAACAAGTCTTGAGCAAGCTGGTCCAAAGAAAGGTGAAAATTAACTTGCACCTTTAACACAAAACAAAAGGAATGCATAAATAAAGTCAAGGCCAAAAAAGACCCAAATGAAAGGCTAAGGGGATCTGGAGCCAAAATCCAAACCTAAACTATCATGGGGAAAGGGGCTAGAGATGTAATTGAAAAGTTGAGGGCACTATCGAAAAACATGACAATGCTTTTGGTGACAATTCATACCATGCTGCAAAAACAAAGTGCCATAACCAGAATAAGGGATGTCACACTGAACTCGCTCCTACCCCCAAGGAATGAGAAAACAACTGCCCAACTGTTCGGACAAAACAAAATATGCACACTTTCAAGCACGTTTTTAACTTTATTTCCTAGGTTAGTGAGCAAAGTGCTATCTACCCCCCATTGAGCAATGTCTGGCGCCTTTTCTAGGCCTAACAGTGCAGCCCTGCGGAGAACTATGTGGTTCTGCCACAGGGTTTGACTTTGTGACTATACAAGTTATTCAATTAGAAACGAAATCATACTTACTTCAGCGCTTGAATCTATGCAGTGGTTAGTACCATGTTCCTATGCTTGAAAGGTCCAATGTTCGCATCTGCTATAACTAGTTGCGAAACAGTAAAAAGTCAAGCAGAGCTGAATTATAAAGAATATTGATAAGTTCTTTTGCTGAAGAAAAACATGTACAACTGTGCGGCCAAGGTGAATTGAACCCCGCCTTTGGCATCATGGTAAAAACCCCAACACCCATTTAAATTGCTTATAAATATTATAAAAATTCATAAATATAATCTCCAAGGACTAAATCAGGGTCCTTGAGCTCAAATCTATGATTTTTGGGGCCTAATATGGCCATTTAAATGGGTTTTGACCTTTTTGCCATGATCCCAATGTGAGGGTCAATTTGCCCTCGCCCAACTGTGTAGAACCATGCAGAGCTGAAAAACATGTGCAAGAAGACAAGAAAAACAAGCACTAGACAGAGCTTGATCGGCTATTTAGGGTCTCATGGTTTGTGAGGCCCACATCTGCTGGTTCCACTTTGTGCTCTGCAGGCCAGTTCCACTTGTCATGTGAATCAGAGGCGGGGCACACCAGTTGTGCTCAGGAACAGGCCCTTCTACAACCCATTACCACCTGAGGGAAAAAATCTCATCTGAAGTTCAATGTGTTCATAGTTGGAATGGGCTTGTTCCAGAGTACATAAAAGCAAATGGCTTGTGTAGAAACAATATGAGAAAAATCCAAACTATATTGACTCACAAACTCCTTCCATCTTTAAGATTCCTCAAAAGTTTCCTAGTGTATTTGGACAACATATTATAACACATAACTTTTTCATTGGCAACAGGGCACTTATGATTTTAGAGAGATCCAAGCATGGTTGAGATGTCAAAAAGGATCGTCCTCTAAAATACCTAAGGACTTTTTCAATTAATAAACACATTTCTGAAATTTAGTTGCACACTCATATTCAAAGTTTTTTTTCCTTCATATATACATATAGTACTAAAATATTATTTTTTACAAATTTGAACAAGTTTAGAGATTTCTAGTAGTCTTGAGAAAAAAACAAAAAATAATACTTTGTTCCATTGAATGAAAAATGTTAAAAGATTCATAAGAATGTGTGCACAACTTATTTTGACCCAATTTTCTGTCAAAAATATTTTAGGTGTTAATATGTATAAAACATTGGAAAGTTACAAGAATCCAGTGCCATGTAGCAATGTCCAAGGTTCCAAAAAAATGAAAATTTTCCTCATTGAGGTATCAAAATAAAACATGGTCCACATTGGATTTAAATTTTATTATTTTTATTTTCATAAGTGAAAAAATAAAATAGTCTATACACTTTCTAAGATTTGAAGAAAATTTATTTCATGTGACATGGAAAAAAATTAAAAATTAAGCCAAATATAAAGTTTTGTGAAAAAAAAGGTAAGTTTGAGAATCCTAAAAAACATTTCTTATGAATTTCAAATGAGATACTCCAATCGTGCTTTGACCTAATTGGTTTTATGATGTTGGCATTACACCTTTTAAAATCTACGTCTGGAAAGAGAAATTATTTAGTGGATTTTTACACATGTTAAATGTCGCAACCCTAACCTTGGGCTCGTGACCACGGCAAGGGTTTGAAAGAGGGCGAGACAAGAAGGAGACCCATGAGGCACACCTTATATTCTCGAGAATGCAAGAGAGTGTGAGAGAATGAACCCTCACATTCCCAAGGTAACTCCCACTTGGGGAGTTGGAGTCCTAAAAGACTCTCGAATCTTCAGGGAGCGATTACAAGGGTCAAACCCATCAGTTTGAAAAAAAATTTATATCATTGAAAATCTATTGAAACATAGATGTCTAAAATGGGCTCGCATCACCCATTTGGACATTTGAAACACAAGTCATGGCCAAAAGAAAGGTCGGGAGTCAAATTGGCAATTTGACTCCCAACCACTAAAAGTCAATAATCGACCTAATTTCCTTGCGTGTAGGTGACGTGCGACATACCGTTGAAAATATCTCGACGAGGACTACAACTTTGCTTCAGACTTCATCGCGATCGGAGGTATGCACACAATTTCGGGACTCCCACTTGGGAGTCCCGGGACAAAAAGCCATTTGAATGTGGGCCTCGTGGAGAGGCACAAAGTATACTACAAGGGATAAGGTGATGACTTCCCCCAAGTCCGGGCTGTGATGAGTCTTGTGAGTTCGAGTTTGCCCGTGTTTCATCCTAGCACCAAAAGTGCTTCAACTATGCACTAACTAACTTGTTGTTTGGTTTGTGTAAATTCAAGTGAGTGATTAAATGCTTGTCATTCTTCCTAGTCCCATCCCGGAACTCCAGCACACCCCTCTGCCCCTCAAAGTGTTGCGAACCAAGGAGTGTGGCCCAACTCCTTGCTTTTCCGTTATCTTCAGTCTAGACTCACATTTGTGTCCATTAAGAAGCCTGAGGGTGTGTCATTAAAGCCCAACATCAAGGGCATTCAATGTTACCAAAAGTATTCTAAAAGGTTTTAAATATGTGTTTTATATCATACTTAAAGCCATTGTTCGAAAATGGCCAAATAAAAAATTATTTTAAGTTAAACATGTGACCTTAAAATAACCCTAATCCAACCACCACCAAAAAGGTAACAGCCGCAACTTAGAAGGTATCTAGTATCATTGATGTGATGTGTTAATATGTAAACACACCACATGGCAACCTCTTAGAGGGTTTCATTCTCAAGTTTTTCTTTAAAACTTGAACATATTCTTCTTCACTACAAGAATTAATTGAGACATCATTATGATAGTTTTTTACTTCCATTTTGAACAATTTACTAAAATGTTTAATCTAGTGTTGGCATTAACATTCATTTTTTTCCAGCTTCAACTTTTGTATTTTTTTTTCGTTTTGTGACAAGAAAACAAAGCTTCAATTGTTTGATTTCATTTTGCACATATTCTCAAAGAGGGAACTAAGTGGTTGGAACCCGAAAAAGAAATAATTATAGGACATGTGGTTAGAGTAAGAAGATAGTTGATTGTGCATAACAATCAATTGGAACAAGAAGATAGTCACGCAACTAGAGGAAAAAGACAATTGACTATTAATGGCTAAAGCAAAAAAATAGTTAACTGTCAAACTGTAAGTTTCTTTTGGTGCATTTTGATTTTGTTGTGTTTATTTTTTTGTTTTTTTTTTTTTATAACTTTCACTTTCACTTGTTATTTTTTTTCATAGTCTTACTATTCATCTCGTTTTTTCTCCTTTTTTGTTTTTGGTTTTTTCTACATAAAGATGAAAATCTCTTTTTTTAAAACTAGAAATGAAAATTAAATATTTTTATTTTTTCTATTTATTTTTTTCTTTTTGAACTTTGTTTTAGTAGCTAACTTGCCTTGGATTAGTACTATACATAGTTTTCAAAACAATGGGTGGCTCGTGGGACTTGGGCTTAGTGATGTTTATGTTGTATTCATAATCTAAATTTTACATCATTCAAACTCAACTATGTTTACAACTACACCTCCTAGCACATCTATGCGTGGCATGTTTCAACCTTATATGCTTTTGCTGCAAACATGTTTCCACATTTCTATTGTGTAACTATCAATGCACTTCCATGCCACTATTACATGGTGTGTTTCAAACCTCCACTTCTTCTGTGTTTCATGCCATAATTATAATTTTGTACAACAACAATTCTTAGCACGCCTTGTTTTCTGCATAGAATTTTGTTATAAGTTGTTTAGTAAAAATGTCTCTCAATAATTCCTCTTCTACTCCCAACAGTTGTTCTTCTATTTCTAAAAAACAAACTACTCTGTGGCCTCCTTCTAAAGCATTAGAATGGACATTTGTTGTATGTGTAATTCCACTTGCAAAACATGGGAGTTCTTGGGCATTGAAATGCAAATTTTGTGCAAAAACATTTAAAGCAACAACAATCACAAGAATTAAAGAACATTTTTTGGGCACTTCAAATAACATAGAATTGTGTTTGGCAATTTTACAAAAGACCTTGCAACCATTGAGAGAATAGGTTGTAAAAGCTTCGAAGCAAAAAGATTGGGCAAAAGAAAAATGAAAACATTTACAAATAAAGTCATTGATTTAACACAATCAAAATTGCAGACAATTTTGAATGTTCAAAAATGTGAAGAAATGTATAAAATAATTGCTTAAAAAAATTTGGATGTGGGATTCCTTTTAATGTCATCAAATCAAATCATTTCAAACAAATCATATCTACTGTTGGACATTATGGTCCTCAGTATTTACCTCTAAGTTATGAAAAGTTGAAAACAACATTGATAAAAGAAGTGAAAAATGATTTGATCAAAGATTTGGATCTTGTGACTTGGAAAGTTGGAAAAAGAAACTGGATGTTCCATAACATGTGATGGTTGGACTAGTGTTGACAACAAACCACTACTAAACATTTTGTGTTTGTCCAAAAGGGGATTTTTTTGGGAAAGAAACTAGTAAGACAAAAGTGGCAACCTACATTACTAACACAATTTGTGAAGCATTGAAAAAGTGTGAAGTGAAAATGTGGTAGAGGTGGTGATTGATAATGCATCCGTATGTAAAAGTGTCGGACGAATCATAGAAGATAAATATCCTCATATTACTTATAGTGGCTGCACAACCCATGGCATTGATCTTGTTTTGGAGGATATTGGAAAAATTGATTGATTTCATATAATTGTAATTGAGGCCATAACTAATATAAATTTAACAAATTATCATAAAAACCAAACATTGTTTAGAGAATTTTCAAGGAAAACAACTTGGAATTGTTAAGATTGGGATATACTAAATTTAGAACAAATTTTATCATGTTGGAAAAGTTGCAAAAAGTCAAAATACCAATTCAACAAATGATTGTGAGTTCAAAATGGAAAAATTGGATGTGTTCAGATGAAAAAGAGGAAGTTGAATCCACATTTTTGAGCAATCGATTTTGAAAATTATTAACTTTCATTGTGAAAGTAACTGAACATATCTTCAATCTCATGAGGTTTGCTGATTCTGGAAAACCAACAACTGGAAAATTCTATGAATATTATGATCAATTAATGCAAAAAAAAATGAAATGGATGGGTTAACATTATAAAAGAAAAAATATATATTACTATAATAAATGATCGATGATATTTTATGCTTAGTTCAATGCATTGTGCAGGAATTGTTTTGGACCTAGAATGGTGAGGGAAGGGCAAGAAAAAGATAAAGAAACCATGATGGGTTTTTGAATAATCTGTGAAAAGTTTTTTCCAGTTGTACAAGATCAAGCAAACATTGAAAAACAACTTGCTTATGACAGGAATATGGATGGTAGTTTTGCAAACCCTGCAGCATTTTTGGTAGCCAAGGAAATGTTTGCACATACATGGTGGAGCTCTTATGGATTAGAAACTACAGAATTACAAAGCTTTGCAATCAAAGTTTTAAGTCAACTGACTGTAGCATCAGCCTGCAAAAGAAATTGAATCACATTTGAGTTTATACATAGCAAAAAACGTAATAGGTTGACTTCTGAAACAGCTGCAAATTTAGTATTTGTATTTAATATTTGTATTTAGTAGTTTAAGTTTGAGAGAAAAGCTTTTTGATCCCGAATATAAGGAAGAATTTGTAGAATGGATAGATGAAGATGAATAATGTAGAGCAAGTTCCAATGACCTCAATTTGAGATCTTGTATTTTTAAAATTTTAAGAGAATATTTTTTATACCATACACCAGGAAATATTTCTGCTCTGCCTTTAAAAAAAAAGACGATGTATTTTTTCATATTTTTACCATTTTAAAAAAACATCATTCTCCGTTTTTGGTAACACTGAGGGCATTACCAAAACAAGGTTTCAGTAGTGCCCTTGACCTGGGGCTCTTACCCTACACATAACCATCTAAACATGACACATGAAACATTGTGTATGTTTGCAAACCAAGAGGAAGCCATAAGAGTATATCTTAAAGAGAGGCACACACAAAATTATGCAAGGAATTCACATACAACTACTCACAGTGATAGCAATTTGTAACACAAGACTGAATGCATATTAAGAGATAAAGGTCATCATAATGTGCAGCTGAGGTCAGAGATATGGCACTTATTTCACATACATGAGAGCTTTGTTGTGTGGGTTGACACATGATGAAGAAGTTGTCTTCAGCTCATGCGTCAAATTGGTACTTGGCCCTCAAGTGCCCCTGTGCGTCGGTTTGCAACCACAGGATGTCCCCACTCTGAGGGAATTCATTCTTGTCTACATCCAAGTAAGCTGTAGTGACCAACAGCTCATCAAGATTCTCCCCATACCAAACTGGTTGAGTAGGCCGTTTGACAGGAAGGACAATAATCTGATCAACCTTCGCTTCTGGTGTGAAGCGTACAAGTCTGTTTCCATCGAAGAAACACACCCACAAGTACCCCTCTGAGTCTATGTTGGCTCCATCCGGTTTCCCTTCAAATTTCTCGCCTGTATCCAAGAAAACTCTTCGATTGGTTGGCGTACCAGACTCTTCGTCAAAGTCCCAAAGGAATATCTTCTTCACGGTGCTGTCACTAATATATCTGCTTTGATTGAACGACAAAATCCACCCCAATTATACAGTAATGAATTCACCCCACAATTGTTGCAACAAAGATAACTGTACTCTACTACATTACTTACACAACAGTTTGCTACATGGATGCAAACTGCTTCTATTTCTGTTTCGGCAGCGTACATAATTATCAATGCATTTTCGAATCAACAGCAATAATCACGCAACGACATGATGAACGCCCAAAAAAACACAAAAGGTATGAGAGTTTACAAGCGTTTGTTGTCAGGGCTCCACAGTACGCCGTTGGTGCAGCAAATGTCTTCAATCATGAGCTTTGCGGTAACCCCATCCGTCTCCAATCGATAAACCTCCCCAGGTTTGGTCTCATCCGTCTTGAACAATCTTCCAGCCCAAAACCGACCCTTTGAGTCACAAGCCCCATCGTTCATGCGCCATCCAGTGTTCACCCCGTATGGAGAGGCCAGCAGACGAAACTTGTGTTCTTTCAAGTCCCAGAAACCAAAACCATCCTCGACAGCCATAACCAGCCCTTTTCCGTTTTTACTCAACGCCATCGCGCCCACCATTGTACCCACGTTATAATCCGTCCGTTTGAGAGTTGGCACATGAAGAACATGCAAAATCTTCTTCAAAATATCCACATAGTAATAATTCCCTGTCTCTGGATCCCAGATCCCAGCTTTCCCCACTTCCGTCCCTGCTTCATAGAATGTCTGCACCTGCAAGCCACAAACAATCAATCCATTCCCTCACCTTAGTCTTCAAGATTTTTGTCCATCTGAAATCATCAAACCAAGAAACGTTACCCTAAACCTCAAACTCAATAACCTTGCAAAACACAGCACAAACATCCTCCAGCTCCTGTGCATCAGGATGTTACAGAGCATCCTTTATTACATAAATGCCCAACTTCTGTCCGTGCACAATATCCATGCAAAAAAGATACTGAAACTTCTACCACAGAATGTAAAGCTTCTCCTAAGCACAGAATGCTTCACTGACAAGCTCGCCACACCCCCTACCTCGTTGGAAGCCATCGGGAAGAGATGGAAAAGAAGAGGAAGCTGGGACTCAATTTGTTGTGGGAAAGCCTTTTCCCCTGAGCCCTATTTATCTAAGTGCGCTGTAGAGCCCACCCAAGATATCTCTGAGTGTGGCAAAAAAACAGTCTCTATCTGAAATCGCAGCCATTTTGTTTACTGGCAAGGTTTCGCCAAAAAGAGAAATTGAAAATGGAAAAATAGAAAATGAAGTGATCTTGGAGGCTTTCAATCGCCCAAATTGAGGAATTTTTTTTAAAAATCTCCAGATTTTTATGTCTGGTTTTTTGTTTGTACCCATAAATATAGAAGGTTGATTTTTAAGATTTTATTTCATATCCAGTTTATAGCCAGATTTGGCTAAATATTCCTAGGGATCACCGCCACTTAGGCTACATCAAAAATTGCCGAAAAAACATTGAGATTATGGAGCTCCACCTGGATAGCAGCAAGTTTGCCAGCAAAACAAATCTGCACATGATTCTTGTTGCCATTTTACTTGAACTGGGAATCATACTTGTGCAAGGACAATAATAAATAACAGGTTCAAGTCTGTTTTTAATATAATGTGGACCGATTCCATAGTACCGTACCGAGCCGGCATGGGGCATGATGGCGACCAGTATCTTTTATAAGAGTATTTTTGGGTAGCCGAAGTCTTGATCATCGATAGAAGATGAACAAAACGTGACGAACGTGACGAACGTCACTAGGAAGATTTAGCCAAATCTGGCTATAAATTAGATATGAAATACAAAAATTTTATCAGCATTCTATGTTTTTGGCTACACACTGAAAAACAAATATAGACATTCAGCTACGCTAGTGGTTAAGTGGAAGGCTGCGCACAGCCCAGACGGTTTTGGGAGTTCAAATCCCAACTGGACCCCTTCTCCTCATGCTCTGTGAGGACAGTAAGCTACCTACCCTGGTGTTTTTAGGGTTCTGGGGCTGTCACCAGCGAAATAAGGAAAACAAGAACCAACATATAGAAATTTCAAGATTTTTACTTTTCCCTCACTTTTTGACAATTGAAAACTTCTGAAATCATGTCATTTTAAGATTTTAATTTCACTTTCTGATGAAATGTCAGCAATAAAATAAAAAGGCTGATGGTAACTTTCAATTTTGCATCCTTAAGTACTGACGAAAATGAAGAAGATAAACACAAACTTATCCAGCTATACAAAATTAAGAGTATCACAAAGATCAAGGCATATGTGATAATAACCAATAATAATTATGTTGCCACAACGATTCTAAATCTTATCAATTTCAAAACTTTCTTAATACTGCCCTATTTTGTGAATGCTAAGAATAAATCTCAATCTACTAGTGAAGTTATCTGTGTAGTGACCCTTTCTTTGGGCCCTAGTTCGACCCTCTAACCTGGTGCATCGTCAATTTGAGTGTATCTCTAAAGAGAGCAAAATTGGGTACGGTTTCATGGAACTGCGCATGAACTTTTTATCCATTTTAGAACCTCAAATTAGAAGGTTCAAAAGCATATCCAGATCAGGAATTAGTAAACTGATGTGTCTGACTCTTTCTGCCCAGCCTAATCCATTGAAGCATTATAATCTGTCTTCATGACAAAAAAGTATTGATGTCTACACTACCTATGTGCTTAGGAGATAACTTAAAACCTGAACACGCCATCTTGACACAAGGTATCTTTGTTATCAGGATAATCATGTGGTAGTGCGCATCATTACACAGCCAATAGACATGAAAACAGCAATACTTAATCATTAGAGATCAGTCAGCATTTTAAGTTCATTTAGCCTCAAGAGGATAATCAATATTCAATATTTAAGGGTGGAAAAAGATTTCAGAGTGAAAGAGGGCCCCAAAGACCGGGTTATTTTGAAAATAATCTTATTCGGTGTTCATGCCAAGTACTATTCGTCCCTTCACTTTGTTTCATGAAGAATGGGTGGTGGCTGGGGTGAGGGAAATTTCTTCTGGCAAAGAATCTTTAAAGAAGGGCCTCTCCAACTTAATGGTTACCACATAGGTGTTTGGATCATGATTTAAATGAAGGAGATGCAAAGTGCAATCATGCATGCTCAATTTTTGCTTCATGTCAAAGTGCTCCATCAATGACATTATTGGATCCTTCTGTTTAGCAAAAGGAATTTTGTGAAATAAAAGTCTGTATACAAATAAAAGTTGTATGCTTAAGTTTACAAAGGAAAGAATTGTAGATGCACATCCAACATTTGGATTGACTTACTATTATTAATTTTAATTGGCTATTTTACTTTATTTATTTTAGCATTTATTTTAATTTTGGTGTATTGACTCTAATTTCCTATCAATTGCATAATGTAGTAATTTGTAATTTTGGAATAATGTAAGGACATTTTCCAGTAATGTAGTTGTCTTAGTTAATATTTTTACTTGGTATTTATATAAATGGAGTAGGAAAATAATCTAGAGCGGTGTAGAAATGTATCACTAACTTTTTACGACCATGCTGGGGAGATTTCTAATCAATTCGTTGTTGGAAAAAATTGAAGAAAAAAAGGTTATGTAAAAAAAAATTATGCAATCTAATTAATGGAAAATGAAGAAGGGAAAGTTTAAAACATTGCATGAGAATGTTTTAAAATGGATAATTAAAAAGTTACATGGGGGAACTAAAGTGTGGTGCATATAATTAAAAATATTAATAATTGACACTACACAATTAACGAAGTATAGGAGATCACTACCAGTAAAGGTATGTTTACTAATGTTAATTCCAATCAAGAAAGTTACAACAACCTATCATATTATCAAATTTCAATATAGAAGAGAGTTTACAAAACCACATATTGATGTTTTGGTAGAGAAAGGGATGCATGTGATTTATTATGGACTCCTAGAGTTTTAAGGTCTGAGTACGAATGAGATTAAAAGGGAATGAAGAATATTGTCTAGAAGAAATTGAATTAGAATAATTCTAGTCTACAATGATTATTCTAGATCCATATAAGAAATTTTGAAAAAATAAAAAATTAAAGAAAAAGAAACATGGTAATAGTAAGGAAACGAATTTTTTAGGAACCCATGACGAATAAAATTAGGGAAGTAGAAGAGCAAAATAGACTAAGAGATTGGAGAAGATAGAATCATGAATAAGCAAAAAAAATAGTTGATCAAATCAAAAAATCTAGAAAAATAGTTGTTTAAGTAGAGAAGTCTATTAACTAGAAGGGGTTGAGAACTATTTTTAGTCCCTTTAATAGTTATTAGGTACTTCATCCCATTGAAGAATAAATATAAATAACAACAATGCAAACAACAATTGAAGAAACAAATGGTTCACCCAACAAAAATACTCAGCAATCCACTGAAATTGGAACACCAAACAAAACGCAAGAAAACCGTGATGAAGAAATGTTGATGCATTGTTTAAAACTCCAAAGGCTATAGTAAATGCTTTTGGAACATTCAATTGGGTCATAGAAGAAGGATGGTTGCAAATACCAAGAAAATGGTTGGAAGAAAATGTAATAAAAGAAGCTAATAGTAGCAATGCAGCTAATGAAGCTTTTGGAAGATAATTATTCAAACTATTCCTCTAGAACCCCAAATGAATCAAGACTATAATTCCTTTAAATCCACCACTAATTATTGTCGCACCAATAATGAATCTTCCACCCATTATGGCAATACCTCCTACAAATGCCTTACGTATACAGCTACCTAAATACCACAATAATGAAGATCCAATTTTACATATTCAATAATTGATTAAAGTGAGTGTGACTACTGGAGAAAATACTTATGATCACAAATTACAATATTTTCCAAATTCTTGGAAGGAAAAAGCCACCAATTAATTTGGAAGGTATGAAACAACTCACCCAATAGCAACATGGGCGGAAGTGCAATGTGCTTTTATAACCTAGTTCAATGAAATCAGAATTGAAGGGGAAGCAATTGCCACTTTACAATATGTGAAACAAAAAAAATATGAACCAATGGAGGACTATTCTGACAAATTCTTCCAATTATGTGTAGTAATCCCTCAACGACCACATGATATTTATTTGAGATAAGCTTTTTGAAAAGGTTTACGGACTAAAATAAAATTGGTTATAATCAATATGCCTAAAATAACACTAGCAAAAATAGCTAAATATGCAACTATAGTAGAAGAATAGTTACCCATGAAATGGAAAAATATGGTGAAATATTGTCAAAATGACTATGATAGTGATGAATCTGATGACTTTGATGATGAAAATGAACATCATGAAAAGAAGATTAAAAAGAAATCTAAGAAAGTAGATTTTGACACAATTAGAAGAAGAGTGTATTGTCAAAATTGTTTTAACGAAAGCCATTTCACCAAAGAATACAAATTGTTAATCAAATTTTATAAAATTTGCAAGACAAGAGACCATAATACAGATCAATATCCTAGTAAGGTTGTGAGTGGAAGTTGCCCTTCAAAAGATATTATACTAGTACATGTAGTACAAATAGAAATGCCAAGGGCACAAAAACAAAAATAATTACCAATTTATAATGCACCAAATAATTGAAACTAGTACAACGATCAACAATATAATACAAGATCAAATGGTCATATTTAACAAAATATTAACCAGTCAAATTGAAATAACTGATATAATTAGCAAGTTTATAATTAAAATAATAGATTCCAGCAAAATGTTGTGAAATGTTTCTGCTCTTGAAAGGAAGGCCATGTTAGGAATGATTATCTTGTATGGAAGAAAGTTATTGAAGAAGAAGAAAAGAATTCCAAACCAAAAGTTGGAATAAATGTAGCCATGGTTGAATGGGACCAACTAGTAATGGATGTTTGTGTGACCACAAGAGGACAAAGAATGATTATGCTAGAGGCTAATATGTCTGTTGAAGAACTTCTAGAAAGATAAGTTAGCCCCAACGAAGGACGTCGAATCAAATGGGAGAAGGAGAAATTGATTCATAAGGATGTAGTTAATGAACAACGGATAATACAAAAAGTGGAAGACAAAACACTAGAAATGTGTAAGGATATTTCATTTGATTTCGAACTAACCAAGTCAATTACTCAACTAAGAAAGTTGAACATAAAAGAACTATTACAATTGATGCATCAAGTCGATTTGATGAAAGATGATAAGAGGTTAGTTAAAGTGGCCAAGGAAGTTGATGTACATGTCAAGCCAACATGAGTTGACATGTTGACACAAAGAGATGTGTCATTAAAAAAATTGAATTTACTAAAAAGAAATAATGAGTTGATGGGTGCTAGTGGCAAGTTAACAATGAGTATTAACAAGCCAATTTATATTGAAAAGGACAAGATGGGTTTGACCCCATACAAGGAAGAATCAACTTGTCTGAGAAGAGGTCCTATGCCAAAGCGAAATGTGTTACCACAAAAAATCACTATTGAACAAATAGAAAAAGAAAGTGGTCGCCTACCAAAATTCATGATGAATTCAAATATAGAAATGAAATTAGGACAATTACTTAAGATTTGTTTTTAGTTAAGAGAAATGATGACAAAGTCATTGTTGAAAATGGAAGAAGCTCAAATTGTTGATGTTTGTAAAATCAGGACAATTAAAATAGTAGATTTTGATGAAGCCAACTGGTTGTTCAAGTTCATGTTGGGAAATTTGGAGTTAAAGATGAATTATTAGACAACGGATCCGGTGTGAATATTATTTCAAAGAGTTTGAGGAAGAAGCTTGGATTGAAAAAACCCAAATCAACTCCTTTTGTAATAAAAATGGTTAACCAGAAAACGGTGCAACCAATTGGATTAATAAGGAATTTGGAAATCGATTTGGTTGGATGTGAATACAAAATATCTATTATAGTGTTGAATATGGAAAATGGAACAAAAACTTATTCAATGTTTTTGGGGAGGCCTTGGTTGAAACAAGCAAAGGCAAATCATAATTAGGGTGATAATACCTTTACCATCATTGCGGGAAAAAGGATAATGATTGTGAGTACAATTAAGAAAATTGTTTAAAAACCATCAAAGAGACCAAATTATGTTGATGATGGTTATGATTGGGAAGAAGGATTATCAAATGAAAAGGAAAAACAACTCTATGATGCAATGCCTAAGTTGTGGCCTATAGGAGAAGTGGCACCAGAAAAGTTATATTTTTTGAAAGAAATTGATTGTGGCATGCTTCAACTAGAAGAAAAAATAGAATATCTAGTTTATTTTTATCAACATCAACTTGGATAAATCTTGATATTGGATGAAGCTATCAATGTGACATTTAAAAATAAAAAGTTTGTAAAATGGATAGTCATAATTGAAGAGCAACTAAAGAAACAAAAATTTGGAAGTGAAGGAAATCCTAGGGAGGTACTTATTAATGTAGTCTTACCAATATCTTTTTAAGCACAAATAAAAAAATTATTGGTTAATCACTGTGATGTTTTTATTTGGAATTACAAATATTTGAAATGAATATGTCATGACCCTAGCCTTGGGCTCATGACCAAGACAAGGGTTTGCAAAGGTGCAAGCCAAGAGTGAAGCTTGGGAGTGTAAGAAAGTGTGAAGGAATGAACCCACACACTCCCAAGTGGGCTTCCACCTTGGGAGTTGGAGTTTCGATGGACTTCCAAAATTTTCAGAGAAACATTTCAAGGATCAAAACTCATTGAATTGAAGAATTCCTCACACCATTGAAAAGATCTTGAAACGTAGTTGTTTAAAATGAGCTCGCATGACCCATTTGAATACTTAAAACACAAGTTATGGTCAAAAGAAGGGCAATGAGTCAAAGTGTCAATTTGACTCCCAACAATTAAAAGTTGAAAATCACCCTAATTTACTTGCATGTAAGTAGTGTGCCACATATTGTTGGAAAGTTCTTAATGAGGGCTATAACTTTTCTGTAATCCTCACTTCGATTGAAGGACTGTGCAAGAAGTTATGGGCTTGCAAAGTCATAAGAGTCCCAATTTCATGAATTTCGGGACTCTCAACTTGGGAGTCCTAGGACAAAATGACATTTGGATGCAGCCCCCATGGCTAATCACAAAGAATACTATAAGGGGGAAGGTGGTGGCTTCCCCTAAGTCCAAGCCATGGTCAATCTTGTGAGTCTTGTGAGTTCGTGTATGCTCGTGGTTTGTTTGAGCACCAAAAATGCTCTAATTATGCACTAACCAACTTGTTGTTTGGTTTGTGTAGGTCCGTGTGAATAATTGACCCACTTGTCACTTATCCTAATCCCCATCCCATAGCCCCAACACACCCTTCTACCCTAAAAATGCTATAAGTTAAGGAACGTACCCCAATTCCTTCTCCTTCCACTATTTTCACCTTTGGCCTCGCAATTGAGTCTATCAAAGAGATTGGGGGTGCGTCAAAATACTTAAGGTAATTTGTGAACACAAAATTGAATTAGTGATTAATGCCCAACCAATTAAACAAATACAATATAAAATGAACCCAAATTATGCATTAAAAGGGAAAAAAGACCTAGACAAACTATTTGATGTTGAATTTATTTACCCCATTGAAAAGTCACAATGGTTATTTCCTTTAATAATTGTACCTAAGAAAAATGGGAAATTATAAATTTGTGTGGATTATCGCAAACTGAATGCCCTAAACCTTAAACCATTTCCTTTACCTTTTTTGGATTTTGTCCTAGATTTTGTAATTAGACTTGAAATGTATTCTTTTATGGACGATTATAACAATTATAACCAAGTTAAAATGGCCAAAGAGGACAAAAATAAAACAACATTCATCTTGAAATGGGGCATTTATGCCTATAATGTTATGTCATTTGGGTTATGTAATGTCCTTGTTATTTTCCAAAAAGTAATAACAAAAATGTTTAAACCTTATTTAAACAAATTTATGCAAGTGTTTTAAAATGATTTTAATGTATATGGGGACAAGAAAGATCATTTGGAACAATTACAAAAATGTTTTGAAGACTATAAGCTAAATGGGATTAGCCTTAATCTTGAAAAGTGTGCATTTTGTGTAAATTTAAGAGTATTGCTTGGGCACATAATGTGTGATGACGATTTGTTGGTAAATCCATGTAAGATTACGACAATCACCATTATGCCAACACCTATTAATCCAACTAAAACAAAATGATTCCTAGGATCAGCTAGTTTTTATCGACATTATTTATGAAACTTTACAGCTAAAATAGCACCAATGTGCAAATTATTAAAGAAAGATGAAAAAATTTGTGGATAGAAGCATGTGCCAAGTCTTGGGAATGGATGAAGGCATCTATGGCATGCATACTTGTACTTATTGTACATTATTGAAAGTTGGAATTCCATGTGCATCAAATTTTGCACTTGGAACCATGTTAAATCAAAACCTAGATAAGACTATTGATAGACCAATTTATTATGCCAATAGATTAATGGACAGTGCAAAAAAGAATTATACAACTAGTGAAAAGAAAACATTAGCAATGATTTATGTTGGGAAAAAATTCAACATTATCTTTTGGGAAATAGCTTCACATTCTTTGTGGATCATCAAGTTTGTTATATTTGGTAAATAAACCAATAGTCATTAGCCGAATTGCAAGATGGCTACTATTATTATAAGAATTTGATTTCAAAGTAATATTTAAGCCACGTTGGGTGCATTTTTTACCTGATCAATTATCTAGAATTAATCACAGAAAATTAGCTATTGGAGTTGAAAATCAATAACTAAATACCCAACTGTTTGGTATAAAAATAGATTAGTATGGACAAATAATTGAATATCTCAAGAAGAGTTATCTTAATGACAATATGCCCAAAGAAAAACCAAGCCAATGGGTGATTAAAGCAAGACCATACACGTTATATGATGGCCATTTGCACAAACTAAGACCAGATGGAGTGTTGAAGCAATGTTTAACACCCATTGAAGCCTTTAAAGTTTTGGAAAAATTCCATGAAGGGCTAGTTGGAGGTCATTATGGTAGCAATATGACAACGAAGAAAATTATGTCAATAGGCTATTGGTGGCCGACTAATCACAAAAATGCTACTAACTTATGCCAAAGATGTGACATTTGTCAACGATTAGAACCTATGGGGTCTAGATTTTATGGGACCTATCAAACCCATAGCTAAAACTATTGGCAACCAATATATCATTGTAGCCATTCATTACACCACTAAATGGGTAGAAGCTAAAGCTCTTAGGGACAACACAACCAAATTCATTTATGAAAACATTATAATTAGGTTTGGATGTCCCACCCACTTTCATTAGTAGAAATTGGCCAAAATGTAACCACTTTATTTGTGACTACATGCAACTATAGTTATTTGCAACTACATTTGGACATTTCCAACTATTTCTTGTGTTGGTCATATTTGCGACTACATTGCAATTAATTTACGACTATTTTGGTGTTCATCCTTCCATGTGAAAAACATTTAGTTTGGCTTTCATCCCAATTTTATGTCCCATTAGTTGCAAATGTGACCAATTTAATTGCAACCTTATGAATATACTAAGGTGTATTTTATGAATTCTAAAGAATATAGTTGAGTGTATTAAGATTTATAAATGTATATTTTGAATATATATGAATAATTATATTACATGTGTATTCAAGTAATATTATTAACATAAATGGCCTCAATATTATGGTTACATTAATTAGTGTATATTTTGAGTGTATTAAAATTTTATGTAAAATATATTATAAGTTTATCCAAACCATACTATTATACTTCTTAAAATTATAACAAAGGACATTTATTATTATTTATATTAATTACATGTAATTAAAAAATTCAATATTATTTTTCACTAATTTTTTAAAAATAGTAATATTCTATTACATAATGATCATAATGATGTTGTTGATGATGATGATATTAAAATGATAGGAAAAATAATTATATAATTTCTGAAATAGTTAATAAAATTTTAATATATTATTATATTATTATAAAATTCTTTTCAAATGACTAATGTACTTATTATTATTTATTATTATTAAAAAATTAAAAATTATTTTAATAAATCATAATAAATTTAACAAGTGACATAATAATATCTAATAATATATATTTAAAAAATAACTAACCAAAGGCTAACTACAAATTTTATTATTATTATTATTATTATTATTATTATTAGTAATAAATTATGAAGTATTGCTATATTATAATAATTACCAAGAAATGTTAATATATAGTTTTAAATTTTTATATTTCAAATTTGTAATATTAATATTAAATTATTATTATTAAATTATTATAATAAATTAATAATAATATTTTATAATAAATTATTGTAGTAGCTAGAATGGAAATCTAATAAATTAATATTAAAATGTAAAAATTATTTTTGAAGGAAAAATATTTTTGTTAAAAATACTTATTGTAATAATTCATAAATATCTACAATGAGTTAAGTAATAATATGAATAATAAAAATAAAGTAATAAACATTGGCTACCAATTAACTATAATAATAATTGAATTAATGTTATTCTTATTATTAAATATTTAAATTTAAAATTTTATTATGAATTATAAAAATGAAAATAATAATGGGAATAATTATAATAAAATATTTAACCTAAGCTAGTTTTTAATTATATTATTAGATTAAAAAAATTGTACTAGATTAAAAATGTTTAGTTACAAATCACTTGCAACTAAAAAGTTTATCCCATATGTTTTGACTTTCGTTTTCATCTTGAAAAGTACATAAACAAGGTGTTTTGTCTTTACATTTTCATATTTAAAAACATGGACATATGGGATGAGCCAATGAAAATGACTTAACCCAAAATAAAATATAAATATTTATGTACTTACACCTAACTACCTACTTCCCTAACTTACCTAGCTATTTTTCTACCTACCTACCTATCTAATTAAATATTTGGCCTAGGTAGGTAAATAGGTCTTATCTAGATAAGTGTTTAGCCTAAATGGGTAGGTAGGTATATAGGTAGGTAGGTACCTAATTCAACCTACATACATAAATATTGATTTAGATTGAATTTGGACAAATTCAATTAATATGTCATGTGGCAAATTTCTATTGCACCATGTGTCACAATCTAAACCATCCAAACATAAAATTAAATTTCTTAGATTATTTGAAAATAATAATAAAATATTTTTAATTATTAAAAGTTGGGACACATGGCAACACATAATTTGTTCCCATTGTTCACCAAAAAAGTTGCATCCTAGTTGCAAGTGACAATACGTCTATGACAAGTCAAAAGATGAAAGCGTATTTTGTTGACTTTTTCTTTCATTTGAAATTTGTTGTCATTCGCAACTAATGTCAATGTGATTTGTCCAATGTGACTATTAAATTTTTAGTTGCAAATGTCACTTGCAACTAAAAATTAATCGCAAGGACCAGTTGCAAAATGGCCATTTTCTATTAGTGTTTGTTAGTGATCAAGGAAATCATTTCATTAATAAAACCATTGAAGTACTAGTGGAGGAATTTATGATTATACATCACATATCAACCACCTACTATCCGCAAGGAAATCGATAGGCTAAATCGACTAATAAAACTTTGGGAAATATTTTAGCTAAACTAGTTAATGCTAATCGTATTAATTGGGACGCTATGCTTTTCATAGCACAATGGGCATATCGAACATCATATAAAGTTATTACACAATTTACACCATTTGAATTGGTTTATGGTATTCAACCTGTTATGCCAACTAAATTTATGGTCCCCACCAAAAAAAACCAAGGAGATACCAACAAAAGATACTGATCAAGCCATCCATGTAAAAATGGAAAATCTAGCCCAATTGGATGAAGAATGTTGGTGTGTCGATGAAAATATTAATCATATACAATTACTTAGGAAGGAAAATTGGCATGACAAAGGGAAACTTAAAAGTATTTGTGAGGGTGATTTAGTATTGTGGATGCCTAAAACAACAAAAATCAAAGGAGGTAAATTTAAGTTACCTTGGAAGGGTCCTTATAAAGTACATAAAACTTTTAATAATAATACTATTGAGTTAACTATTTCGGGTAATGATGAAGTGGAGAGAGTAAATATACATTAAAAGAATATTATTCCAAAAGTGTAGTGGTTAACATTATGGCGGCCAATGTCTATGTCAAAAGATATCCTAATAGGTACCAGTAGAACAAATCTTTAACTACCAAACCTAAAAATTCATCTAAGCTAGTGCCCAAATCTAGAAAAATTCCATGGATAGATTCCATACCTAAAATCATAGATGATGAGTATTTTTGGATAGAGGAAAAAAGATCAATAAGTAATGAAGGAAAAGCAAGAAGTAGTCGTTATAAAACACCACTTTTTTAAAAAAAAATTATTATATTATACCAACTATGTGCTAAGAGAAAAAGGCTATAAGATAAATTTATTACAACCACATAAGCTAGACCTCACAAGGAAAAATAGAAAGGTTATTATTGGGATGTTGAAGACACCATTACATGAACTATGACTGATATGGCCTTTGGAAACTTTATTGAATCTTGAAGAGTTAATAAAGTTGAAAAAAATCAAGCATCATTATTACTTGTGGAAGAAGTGTTCTAGAAAAGATAATGAGCATGTGAATCAATGGAACGCTCGAGCTAGGGAAATTTCTGCACAAAAAAATCAAAACAAAATTGAGAGCTTTGTAGAGCCATCTATGACTTGGTTCGAACCCACTACAAACGAGTTCAGTGGTAAAATAATATCTAAAGAATATGCAAGAGGACAAGTTGTATCTAGTTCTACAAGATCAAACAAGCAAAGAGTTGTTTGTAAGCAAGGAGATAATGTAAAAGATAGTGGAGAAGAGACAAATGATAATGTGAAAATAGTAGCTTTGAAACAACAATACTTGTGAAGGCTAAAAGTAAAGGAGCATTCAATTCTTGCTTACGAGAGAAAATATGAATAAGTGATGTTATGAAGAAGTTGACTTACCACTAGAAGACTTCCAAAAGATCTTCAAACAACAATGTGAAAAAAAAGTTCCTAAACATGACAAAACCCAATTGTAAATCTAGGAGTACCTTAGAAGAAAACAATAGAAGAGGTTGATTCCTAACACTCCAAGGAAGTAGTAGTGTCTTGAAGTTGCAGTATTATAATTAGGGTTCAACTATCTCTTTATAGGGATATACAAAGAACTGCCAAAACCACCTTATTAACATTACATTGTTGTTTTCTAGAACATGGAATTTAATTTATATAAGGAGCAAGTATTTAAGGTTGATGAGATGAAGTTTGAATGTGAAGTTGAAGTTGGCATGACTTCTTTAAGTACTAAACAATGAAAGATCGAATTAGTAAAGAAGTTATCAATTGTGGTTAAGTTAAGAAAGGTTACTTTCATGGGATGCACTCACACTAATATTTGGGCCTTAGACACTCAAGAAGGAGCATGGGCTAAGAAGGTAGGTTTTGCATCATTGAAGAAACTCGACTGGATTCACATCAACAAACCTTTGGTGAAAAAGTTGATTTGTAGTTTCAATTATGATGACTAGTATGTCAAGTTATAAAGATGACAAATCAACATTGGCGAGGAAGGAACAACAAAGGTATTCAAATTACCTTGTGAAGGATTGATGGCAAGAGCATGGGAGGGGTTCAATGGTGTTGTTGCCACCTATTTTTCAAGTACACATAAAGAACATTATGTTTTCAAATTAGGGTATGTGATTGCCCAAGCAGATGGGAAGGCAAAAGTCGAGAGATTAGAAGGATTGATAGAGATCCTAAAGTTTCATCAAGGCAACAAGTTTGCACTGTAGTTCTTTAGTTTTTGTGATGTTAGTTGCCAAGAAAGAACCAATAAATTGGGCAGCATGGTTTTCTCAAAAGCTGCAAAATGAATTGGTAGGACTTCAACGCAAGGCTGGAAAGTCGACTAACACTTTAGTTAGACCCGCCTTGACCATTATAGGATATTATTACCAGGAGTTGTTTGCAAAGGAACAAGAGAATGTTGCAAGAGAGAAAAAGAAACTTCAAAAGCAGAAGGAGAAGATTATTATGGATGTCAATGCAATTATGCTGGAAAAAAAAGAAAGGAGCATCATTAGCAACCCCAAGCAAAGGGATCACAAAAGTATCATTACCTCAAGAAGGGGACGCCGGTAAGACTGTTGTAGATGTCGATAAGCTTGTTGGAACATCCAATGTTGTGAACAAGGTTACAAAAGTAGTTATTAGAAAAGATTAGAGTCTAGGCAATGTTAACGTAGAATAGACTCTTGAAGTAGAAATGTTATAGGAAAAAGTGGTTGAAGGTTAGATGATGAAGGAAAGACCTCAGTTGCTAGAAAACAATGTGGTGATGGTAATCAATCAACAAGGAAAATGGGTACAACAACAAAAGGAACCATTCCATCAACTGCTAGAAAGGGAGATTTTGCAACAATAGACAAAAAAAAGGATTCATGAATAGTAACCACCAAAAATTGTGCAGCAAAATGATCAAGGGAATCTACAACCACTAGGAGAAGAAGCTACACAACAAGGTGAACAAAAGCTCTTACCACAACAAATAGAGGAAAGCCAATTCCATCATGACTTAAGAAGGAATGGTGTTGTCATATCGAACAAAACAAAAAAATTGGGGGAGATGAGTAACACTAATGTTGATGAGGAATTAAGCTTTATGGTTGATCAACTCAAGAAAAAATCCTTGAAAGTTTGAAATAGAAATTGTGTTATGACGACACAAATTACAAAGCTACAAAAGGAGAAGGATGTTTTGGCAAAACAATTGGAGGACACAAAGAATCAATTATTAAACCAAGTATAGAGGCAAGAATTGAAATAGCATCAAAAGTAAATGGAAAAGAAGGTATTGGAACTCACAACTCATAGTGAATCTCTACTCAAGGAGAAACATCAATCCATAGTGAAAATTTCTGAGTTGGAGAGAAGAAATAGTTAGTTGGATGCAAATTTGAAACAAAGAAAGTCAGCCAGAGTAGAAACAAAATAGAAGTTGGAGGAAACAATTGAGAAATTAAAAGTAACAAAGGAGAAAAAATTGGAATTACACAATGTCATTTCTAAGATAGATCGTCAAGAAGAGGAATTGCGAAATATCATTTATACAAAGAGGAACACAAAAGAAGAGCAAGGAAAACTCTTGTTTAGGGTACATACAAAGATAAGATAATAGAGTTTGGAAATTCAATCCTTCAAAGCAGAGTAGTGGAATATGTATGAAAGACTAAAAGAGATGGAAAAAATAATGCAAGAATAGGAGATGGAAAAAACAATGCAAGAACATGAAAGTGTGTTAGCTTCTCATAAGGAGGTACTTGAACGAACTCAGCAAACTCATTACACTGAGAATTATTTGTGGCAAAAGTAATTAAACTTCAAAAGGAAGCATAGATGATTCAAATTGAAGTGTAAACGTTTTAGTTACAAATCAACATAGATTGGGAGGCTACAACTATGGCAAACCAAGCTAAGGTAAAATTATATATATGATCAGCTGATAGAAAAAGGTCTTGTTGAATTAGGGGAAGCTCTGGAAAAGGTTGAAGCTAAATTCAGGAAATGACATTTTAAGCAAATCAAAAATTATGTTAATGCGTTGGATGTGGCATATCATCGAATAGCACCAAATGAAAAGACTAAAGATGATGCTACCATAGAAGGAAAAGCTAAGCAAGTTAAAGAAGAAGGCAAATTGACTGAAGCAATCAAAAAGGGGAAAAAATTCCTATAAATGTAAACATAGTGGATAGATTTGATGAATATGAAACTACCCCATTGTCATAGCTCTATTCTTAGAGTGGAATCAAGAAAGAACCTAGAAACATAAAACAAGGTACAAACTAGATGAAAGCATTTGAAGAACAAATTAAGGGATTTTAGAGGTCAAAAGTTGGTACAAGAAAAGAGGGGGTGGAGACTTGAATGAGGAAGCTTATTTTTGGAACTATGCCACCATAGATAGAACATCCTACACTAGCAAAGAGAGCATGTATTAGACCTTATATGAGGAATGATATGTTCCACATGATGTTAGAAATGGAGTACATCATGCCAGTGATTCCCGCCCTTGAGATGTACTATCTTGTGCATTGTTTCCAAATTTGTCTACGGATAGGAGTAACACCACCTATGTTGGGAGCACACATTACAAAGGACCAATTTCTTGGTATGTGGGCAATAGATGATATGGAGTGGAAATAGTATTTAACATATAACATTGTGTGTTGTTATATCCAATACCACCAATCTCTAGGATATGGTGCCCTAGAATTTGAGGTAGGGTGTTTAGGACTTTATGCTCTATGACATTATTGTAAGCTAGAGATTGCATATGAAGATTATTATCGTCGTCATCAAACCTCTACATCTAACTGATCCAGTTTTGCTATGACCTGACTAGAGACTATATTAAACCATGTCGAAAGTAGAGCCAAGGATCAACCTAAAAAGTGGGAGCAAGTCATGAATAACTATCAGGAGTTAGTTTGTCTCATTAATGTTGGAATTGCACCATGGTTACTATGATCTAAAAGATTGTCAAGAATGAACTAACCAAGTACTCTGCTTGAAAAACACAGTTGGGAGTCAACAAATTATCTTTACAAGTAACTATCTTAAGAACATGGCACTTGATGGAGAAGTTGTCCAAACGACCGTGTGTTGGTAAGATCAATCTTTACCTATAGTGTATGTCACACCTTATCAAAATCGATTAGATCGGCAAATACCTTTGAAAGCAATGGATTACATATACCAAGGAAGGAGCTAAATATTCAAATAGTGAAATTAACGACTTCCTAATTCCAACACAATTGGTATTTTATGCCAAATCAAGATATCCTAGGAGTTAGGAATATGTAGTGAAGTAGACAAACTATTGCAAAAATGTTAAACTTATGCAGTTATGTGGGGACATTACAACATTTAAGAGGGGGATGATGTAAGGAAGGGAATATTCAGGCATATTGACATAGTAGTATGGAGAATACAAGACTAGATGGAGGTCCCAAAAAGACCATTAGAATTGTTAAACTAAAATAAGTCGGCTATCATTGTAGAATGGCAAGTTGGTCAAAACATGGCGAGATGACAAAAACCAAGATGACATTAGTAAATAGTAAAACTAGGATGACATGATTCGTAGACAATTATAACTACTTCTTGAAACTATCAGAGGGCATGTTGGATTTGAGTAAGTTTGTCACTAGAGATTTTGTGGGGGCTTCTTTTGAAAAAAAACATTGAGGCTTGCTAGGAGGGAAAATATTATTCTATGAATGGAATGTGGGGACATTTTTCTAATGTAGTTTCAATATTTATTTTAATTTTGGTGTATTGATTCTGATTTCCTATCAATTGCATAATGTAGTAAATTATAGTTTTAGAATAATGTAGGGACATTTTCCAGTAATGTAGTTGTCCTAGTTAATTAGTGTTAATATTAATGGAGTAAGACAAGAATCCAGAACGGTGCAAAAATGTATGGTTAACACCCACATGCTGAAAGGAAATCATGGTGAGGAAAAAAAAAGAAGCAAAAAAAACTACATGATATTTATTACAACTATGGTTGTGCCAATATCGAGTACTACAAGACTAAATATCTTGTTTAAAACTAGCTTAATGGATATTTGTGGTTTAATTACCTTTAGTTTCTACCGCAAATAATTCTTGAATTTAATTGCAATATTGTGTAACTATCCAAGTCGTAAAATTTCATGTATACTTAATTTCCAACATTCTTTTGCTAATATTTTAAAAAATATCTTTTACATATATAAACTTGCTTAGGGAAGTAAAAGGTACTTCCTATGGTTTGGTTGGTTTTGCAGGATCTATTGAGCTTGGCGAGTAGATACATAGTCAAATGGTTCATTTAAGATAGTTTTTACACTCCCTACAAGTCCATACAAGATTATTTAAAATCATTCAAATGGACATGGTTGTTACTTTTAAAAATATTATTATTCTAATCTTTGAATAATACATGTTCAATCCCCACAAACCTTCCCAAATCTATGTGAATACTTGTATTTAATGTAATTGATATCATTTTTAAATTTAGAAGTCCTAAAAGGATGCCCACAAAGTCTATAAAATAATGCCCCATCTAAAACTTTCAAAAAATATGCTTTTGGGACAAAAAAATTGAAAAACGAACAAAAATTACAATTCATATGGACTTACCAAAATATGGTCAAATTTTAACCATTCAAAAGTCCCTAGCTATTAAACGATTAAGGTTTTCAAAGAAAAGATTTTTCATATGAGTTTATCATTTTGTATTACATTATATATTAAGTCCTAATAACAAATTTGGAATGTGAATCAATATAACTTTTTTTATTTTGTGATGTTCCAGGTAGATGACCAATTCATATTTTTTGATTTCAAAAGTCCATTACTACTAACAAATGATTTTTTTATCAATAAATAACACATAATTTTTTTCATAATGAAATTATTATTTAGATCCAAGTCCCAATTAGTAAATCTAAGGATATATTAATTACCATATGCATTTGAGTAAAGGGTACCCATGGAAAAAACATTGTTTCCTCACAAAAAAAGAGCCATTGTAACTTGCATCTACCCTAGTATCCATGCTCAACTAGTAGTCTAATCTCTAGCTATGATAGAAGGTATCTCCAAATGGTGGATTAATTACCTACATCTTTTGTATGATTTCCACCATAGATTTCAACTTGTTTTGTGCTTCCCAATCCACTATGGTTTTGTTCTTCCTCAATCTCGATCTTTAAACACATGTTTTTCAATAGTTTTACTATGAATAGTTGCACAACAAAACCATGACTTTTCTAGTACTCATGTTTAAAATGACTATATAATCAATATTTAAAATACACTCACAATGTTGTGACGCACTTCCAACTTCTTAAAGGACTCAAATGTGAGCCTAAGTAGAAAACAACGGAAGAGGGAGGAGTCAGAGCACGCTCCCTAGCTCACAACACTTTGAAAGGTAGAGGGGCGTGTTGGAGCTCCGGGATGGGACTAGGAAGAGTTGACAAGCTTCACTCACTCACGCGTGCCTGCACACAACCCACACAAAGTGGTTAGTGCATAGTTGGAGCACCCTTGCTGCTAGGACGAGCCACGGGTAACACGGACACACAAGATTCACCACGGCCCGAACTTGGGGGAAGCCACCACCTTCCCCTTTATAGTATACTCTGTGGTTGGCCACACAGCTCGTCGCACGCGCGCAACGACTCTATTCGCAATGAACTCCCCATTCCCTAAAAGTGCATCAGAGAGCCCCCCCCCTCCATAGCTCCTTTTTCAAATTTTTTTGTGTTTTTTATGTAGTTCCATAGCGGTGATGATGAATCTCTGTTCTAATTCAGAAGGGCAAAGAGATACCAAGTTGAATGAGTACCGCCAAGTTGCTAACAAAGTCCGAGGAGTCGGACGTCGCGATCATCAAAAAATCAGCAAATGCGAAAGCAACAAGCCAATTCACAACGACGATGGTGACGACATCTTCATCTCCCCAACTCTAGGCAACGGCGGTAATCCTTCAACGAGGGGCTTCTTTGCCCGGCCGGTGCAAGATCCCGATTTGAACTCCCACGAAACAAACGCCTTCCTACCGTGGAGCACTCATCTTTGGGACAAGAACTCGACTAATCAAGCTCCGGCGCCCTTAGTTACTCTGAAGGAGTAGACGAAATACTTGAAGGGAAGAGGAGAAGCTCAAAAAAACCAATCGCGCAGCAATGGCCGAACGAGCGAGCCCTTTTCTCAACGTTTACTCTCGTCAGAAGTCCCAGAGGAGGAGCAGGCGTAATGCGAAAAGCGCCTAGCCAAGCTGAAAGGAATGGGGGAAGCTCCGGAAAGTTAGCCGCGTAGCGATGGCAAAACGAGCGACTCTAGCTCTCAACGGCTACTTTTGTCAGAAGCTCCAAACGAGGAGATGGCGCAAGCTGACAAGAGTATGATTGAGCTCTCTGAACGCAGACATCTTTCCCAGGTACCTCAAAACTTTTCCCCTTTCCTTTCAGGCTTAGTAACTTTCTCTGACGCCACTAAAAGGAAAGCCGGACACACGGTACCAAACGCCGAAGCTCCGAAAGCTCCGAAAGCATTACGCAAAGAACGCTCAGAAAAAACAAACGGCTCCCCACGTGAGGGAACAACCTCCTACATCTTTGGATGCATTCCCAGGTAACGGGACAGGTGCATCCTCCCCCTCGGGGGAGGATACCCAAGGCCCATCACCGATAGACTATAATCTAGAGTTAGAAGCGGAATTCCCGCTTGCGATGGTGATCGAGATGCAAAAAAACTCGGCTCTAAGAGCATGCAAAACAGTGATCGAAAGAACTCTGGCAGGCAAAGCTTCTTTCAAGGACCTTCATGATTGCCTAAAGCTCCATCTCCCAGCGCCCTTCTTAACGATCACCTTGCTAACACGAGGATACTTTGAAATTCTCTTCGAAAAAGAGGAAGGGGCTAGAGCGACAAGGAAGCTCGCGGCAATAGAATGGAATGGCTGGGCCCTCTCATTCTCAAGATACTTAGCGCTCTTCAGACCCAATGAGCACGGCATGGAAAAACTCCTCACGCACTCCATCAAAGTGCAATTTCTGGATCTTCACATCTAGCTCCGCACAGAAAAAGCTCTAACTATCATGGCCAGTAGCATTGGGGATGTTCTCGATATAGAATCCCCGGATTCCTATATCAAGAGACCAGCAGGGCCCATGGTTACGGTAGAAGTTAAAGATATCAGCAAGCTACCAGGATTTATCCGAATCCCATCCATGGCTGAAGGCGCCGGACCTAGAGACACAATAGCCCAGAGGATTCTCTATTCGGGGTTACCGAACCAATGCAAGAAATGTAGGAAATTTGGGCACCTTGCCAAGATCTGCCCCCTAAACAGGTCCCCAACACAAGGCGGCAACATCCTTACCAAAACTCCCCTCGAATGGCGAGGGAAGAACGATCAGAAGGAAAACATTAACGCGAAACGCTGGAGCATAGACAAAATCAAAAGGACAACGAGCCAACAAGACAACGATAAAACTCGTTCAGGCAAAGGAGACCCAAACATAACCGAGAATGTGAACGGAAGGCCGCATGGCTCTGACAAACTCCAATGCGTGGTCAGCAAAAATCTTGCAACCAGCGGAGAAGCGAAAAAGATGAAAAAGCTAGCGCCCCCCCCCCCCCCCCCCCCCCCCCCCCAACCCCCCCAACCCACAACACCCGCCACAACCTCCCCCCCCCCCCCCCACCCCACACCACCCGCCACCACCACACAACCC